>ERZ808278.92-NODE-92-length-77241-cov-36.705128_pt1 | contig 77241 bp, 63 predicted proteins | sample MGYA00521239_ERZ808278 | MGnify/ENA primary metagenome ERZ808278 (study PRJEB31516, sample SAMN03275600) | gut metagenome | biome: mammalia-associated habitat; material: feces | host: Papio cynocephalus | place: Kenya | collected 2012-07-17 ...
ACTTTTCTTTTCCAAAGAAAAGTACGGTGCCTGCTTTTCTTTTCAAAGAAAAGTAGGCGGAGAGGACGGAGAGGAAATAGCCGAAGATAGAAATCAGGCTTTCATAGATGAGGGTGCCGAGGGGGCTTTCTGTCCGAAAAAGGAGGATAACCCCGAGAACGGAGGAAAGAAGCCATATCGCAGAAACAGAAAACAGCGGCGCACTGACGGCGCCTTTCGGAACGATATACGGTCTTTCAAACTTCGGTTCGGACTTGCGTGCGCGAATAATTGCTCTTGTGGCCCAAGCCGCGACAACGAACAGCAGATACCTTATAACGTTTTCAAGCAGGCAAAGCAGGTCCGAGCGGAGATAAGTTTCGAGCGCGTCTGCGTCCAGATCGCTTTTCAGCATTTCAAACGTGATGACAAGGGACGCTATTGGCAGTATTGCAACGAAAACAACTCCCAAAACCGATGCCGGAGCTGCCGCTTTTGCATTTGAAAAGGCGATTATATACGTCGTCATTCCGACAAGGAAGAAAAGCGCAATATATATGAAAATAAACTTTGCGTCATAGAAAAAGCCGATAAGCCCGTCAAGCCATCTCGGAAGATAATAATAATTTTTTTGCAGGATACAGAACGCAAAGGTCAGAGCGACCGTAACCGCAAGGGGGATGAGCAAGCCGAAGGCAAGAAGCTCCGTGGCAAGCGATTTTTTCTTCAAAGCTCCGATTCCTCCGTTTGAAATATTTATGTTCTAACTATATCACATTTTCCCATTATTTAAAACCTGATTTTGTAAACTTTTAAAAAAACAGCTCCCCGAAGGGAGCTGTTTTTTTATCTTTAGTAGGAGAATACTATTGATTAGTCACAAATGAAGTAGTTTGTAACTACGCAATTTACACCGTCAACTGTGATGTACTGGAATTCGATCGGCTGAGGATCTCTCTGATACGTATAACGGAAATCTGCGAAATACGTATAAGCTGCGCTGTTTGAAACGCCCCAGAACTGGCCGTTGAGGTTGTTTGTGATTGCGGATGTCTGATAGGTTTCAAGAGCTGCTACAGCCTTGTCAAGAGCTTCCTTAGCTGCTGCCTTAGCTGCAACATACTTCTTGTCAATTGCGTTGTAGTTAGTTGTCTTCTTTTCAACATCTGCTTTGAGTTCTGCAATCTTTGCATCTCTTACAGTCTTGCTTACGAGTCTAACCTTTGTAGTATCTTCTGTTGTCTTAACGAAGTTGCCTTCGAAGTCAATGTAGAAGAACTCGAAGTCGCCCTTAACATCCTTGCCGTTTGTCTTAGCGTCCTTAACTGTAACGCCGCCCTTAACGTCTGCGGATGTTATGTAAGCCTTGCTGAGTGCAACATTAGCCTGAACGATCTTACCGTCTTCTTTTACAACATAGAAGCCTGCAGGCATTACTGTGTTGATGTTTGCAACTGTTGCAGCTGCATATGTGTCGAATTCACGATAGATCTGACCGAATGCTTCGCCTGTGGGAAGTGTAACTGCAGAGTATGTGGACTTAACGATGATCTTGTCGCCCCATTCAGCGTGCTCAAGTGTAGCGCCCTGTTTGCCGAGGTAAACAGTTACTGTCTTCTCGGGTTCGGGAGTGATCGGGTCGTCTTTAGCGATACCGTCTGTGTACTCACCGATTACCGTGAGAGTCTTGAGGATCTTAGCGTTTTCGTTCATCGTGTAGTAAACCTGTTCTCTGGAAACGAGGAGGTTCTTCTTTGCGTTGAGGAACTCGCCAAGTGTTGTAACAGAACCGTCAAGGTTGCCTGTTGAGGGGTTAGGAGTCATAACGATGACCTGAACATCGTCATATGCATAGTATGTGTTGCCGTCGAAATTAACTTCGTACTGACCATACTTGAATGTATCCTTATCAGCGTCAAAGTCAAGTTCTCTTGCTGTTACGGACTTAACCTTTGCAAGGTCATCATCCTTGATTGTTTCGTCGAGCCAAGTTGTGCCCTGTGCGTCGAAGTCAACTTCGTAAGCCAGTTTAACAACGGGGTTGCCGTCTTTGTCTGTCTTCGGTTTGCTTGCAACAGTGTTAACTCTGTAAAGGAGGTTGCCGATAACTTCGTATCTTGCACCAACTTCCTGAGAGTCCTTATTGAGGCCTTCCCAGTAAGCCTTGTCAGCTTCTGTTTCAACTCTTACCTGAGCGCCTGTTCCGTCTGTGATCGGGAAGTATGTCTTAACTTCGCCTGTTGTCTGCTGTGTTACAACGAAGTTTACAGAAACATTTGCAACGGACCAGTGCTTCTCATACTTGAGGTTGCCTGCGGGAGTCTTGAGATAGTAAGGATCCTTAGCAACTCTTGTATTTGCTGTTGTCTCTGTGTACTGCCATACTACTGTTGTAGAATCGCCGTCTTTGATCTCAACCTTCTTGACGTTGTCTGTTTCAGCGTCGGCAGCGATAGCAGCCTTGATAGCCGCAACAGCTCTCTTTTCAACTGCTGATTCGTTTACGTCATCGAGGAAGATGTAGGAAGAGTATGCCATCCAGCTGTCCTTAACTGCTGCTGTGCCTCTTGCGTAAGCATAGTAACCGCAGTCTTTCTTGCCCCAAGTTGTGATTGTGCTTGTTCTGTTATCTGTGCCACCTGTGAAGTTGATCTTGTTAGCAACCTGAAGGTTTGTATAACCGCCTGTGAGGCCGCCTTCATATGCTGTTCTGTCAACCTTAAGAATGTTCTGAGCAGAACCGTCTTTTACGATAGAAACGTAAATGAGGTCTTCGCCTTCAAGACTTTCTTTCGTGTTGCCTGCAAAGTCTGTCTTGTCTGCAAGAACTGCGTTTGTCTGCGTCTTGAAGATTCTGTTATAGAGAGCTGCGTTTTCGATATCCCAGAGGGTCGATGCGCTTGCTCTTACTTCGAATGTCTTAACACCTGTTGCGCCGGATACGAAGAATATAGAATCAACGTATTTGCTTGTAGGTGCTGTTTCGAGTGTAGCCTTTGTACCCATTTCATCGATTGTGAAACGAGCGAGTTCTGTTACACCGTCGCCGCAGAGACGATCGATGAAGCAGAGGTACCAACCATAAGACTGGTTTGTACGAACGTTGTTATAGTTGTTTGCAATGTTCTTGAAGAATGTTTCTTTGTTGAATGTTGCTACAGCTTCGCCGTCAGCTGTTGTCTTGTATTTTGCGAAGTTATCAAGAAGTTCTCCGAGAGTTACTTCGTTGTAGTTCTTCTTCATAAGTTCAAGACCGTCGTCAAGAGCGATGTTGTATGCGAGGTGTTTCATATACTGTTCAAGGAACAGATATGTGTTTGTCTTCTTGGACTTGGAAATTTCGAAAGCTTCCTGAGCGGGAGTAACAACTGTTGCGCCATCTTCGCCGAGGACTGCGTCCTTATCAACGATTGTAGCGTCGAGCTTACCGTCGATTGCCTTGAGCGTCATAGCGTAAACTTCTGCCATATCAGCTTCCTTTACGTTAAGAGCTGCGAGAACGTTTCTGAGGTATGCGATTGCATAACCGTTTGCCCAGTCAACCCAAACCTTCGTGCCTGCCTGGTTTACATATTCAGGCTGGAAGTCACGGAGCTTGCCTGCTGCAAGATATGTTTCAGCGTCAAATCCGAGAGTTTCAAGAACTTCTCTGGGTGTTACGCTTCCGCCTTCAACCCAGTTGTAAATCCAGTTCGAGTTGATCGCCTTAGGAGCGTTCTGATAAGCAGAACCCTTCATCCAAGTCGAACGACCTGCGCGAGGAGTATTTCTGTATGCAGGAGACCAACCATCGTTGAAGTCAAGGCATCCAAGCCAAGTGAATCTTGCGTCAAGAACGTTATCAAGTTCTTTTCTTACGGGAGTTGCTCCGTTGAGAGTGCCTGTTGTTGCAACTGTTACGTTGTATGTGTTAGCACCTGTTTCGGTCTTTTCAACCTTAACGATGAAGCCCTTTGTGCCGGAAGAAGCTGCTGTATCTGCAAGGTATACAACAACGTTTGCAGCGTCGCCTGTGATAGAGCTGTCAAGCTCGCCTGCGAGGACGTACTTAACTGCCTTGTTATAAACGAGACCCTTGAATGCCTGAGCATCGAGGATATAGTTTCCGTCTTTATCCTTAGCGTCGTTTATTGTGCCCTTTGTGTCGAGATCAAGGAAAGAAGTCCAATCCTTGGAATCAACCTTAGCTGTTCTTGTGTATCCTTCGATTACAAATCTTACGGATGTTTCAGCATTTCTGTTTGCATATGTTTCGTTGCCGTCTGCATCATAAGCAGGAACAGGAACATAAACTTTCTTTGCTTCTTCAGCGTTGCCGATCGTGGAGATCGTAACAACATAGTACTTCTTGCCGCCGATAACCTTAAGAGCGGAGGAAGCATCGCTGAGATCGCCGGAGGTTTCAACGGATGTGATTATACCAGCGGAGAGAGAAGCGAGGTTAGCTGTTACATAGGATTTATCGTTTGCGTTGCCGTATGCTGTAGCTGTTACAACGTTATCAGTTGTGTTTACAGCGCCTGTTACAGCCTTTGTGAACTTGCCGGAGTTATGATATACTGCGATATCATATGCGCCGTCAGAGTCGATATCATAGAATGTAACCTTGTATTCGCCTTCTGCGAGGTTATAAATCTTGCCTTTGAAGCCGGCTGCTGTCATTGTAGCGAAGCCGTTTGTTGCATCGTATACAACGATTTCGTTTTCTTCGATGCTGTTGAAGTTGTCAACTACCTTGTATTCAACTGCTGCTTCGGAAGCGCCCTTAAATACGATATTGTTACCGTTGAAGAGGACTTCTTTTGCATATCTCTCTGTGCCGTTGTTATCGAACTTGCCGAGAGAAGCGAAAGCTGCGGGGAATACGGGCGTATCGTCAACCTTGCTTGCCTTTGTATTTGCATACTTAGGATAGTCGCCTGCAACCTTGATAGCGCCTGTGTACTCGTCATATGTATGAGCGAGCCCTGCCTTCTTAACGAGGTAGGAGTCTGCCTCAACCTTTGTGCTGTCATTTGCGAAGAGAGTAACGGAAGTAAGTACGCCGTCTTTTCTTGTCGCATAGAGGACTGTGTCCTTCTGAACATAGTCGCCGAGGTTGAAATGATCAACTACTGTAAGATCTCTGTCTGCCTTGAGGCCGAGAGCTACGCGAACCTTCTTTTCGAAGTCTGCGCCTGTAGTTGTGATTGTTTCGCCTGTGCTGAGGATTGTAAGAGTAACATCCTTTGTTGTGTCAACGAGGATGTCGTTGGAAGTCATTGTGATTCCGGAAACTCTTACAAGGTCGCCGGATGTGCTAACGGGTTTGAGGTTCTTTCCGAGATCTTCGCCCTTCTTTGTGAGTCTGGGATTCTCTACGTACTTACCGTTTTCATCCTTCTCTGCGAGGAAGTTGAGGATTGTAGCAACGAGGTATGCAGCCTCACCGTTTGTGAGCTCGTGATCGGGGTTGACTGTATCAACCTTGGACATAAACGTTGCGTCGAACGCTCTGCAATACTTGTTTGCAGTGTACATCCAGTTGTACTGCCACTGATCGCCGTTCTGAGGAACGTCGTTCTCATAGCCCATAAGTCTTGTGATAATAACGCTTGCTTCTGCGAGTGTTATTGTGGATTCGGGTCTGTAATTGCCGTCGCCGTCACCTGTAACGAGGTTACGCTGGTAGCAATAGCAGATAGCCGCTCTGTGAGCCTTATCTGTTTCAGCCTGGTCCTTGAATACAACAACGTTAGCGAGAACGTTCTCTTCCCACCATTCATCGTTTACCCAAGCGCTGTCGATCTTCGCGATCCAAAGCGCGAATTCGGCTCTTGTTACTTTCGATTCTGCCGTGCGTGTGAGGTCAGCAATGCCGTATCTTCTGAGTTCCTTGATTGCCTTGTCATACCACTTTGCGCCTGCGGCAGAAACGCTTGCAAATGTACCGATAACCATTACGAGAGCGAGTACAAGAGCAAGGATTCTTGTGATGTTTTTCATAGTATTCCTCCTATATTTTTTAGGTGCCATAAGGGATAACTATCCCTATGTAGCTATCCTAGCATTGTAATAATAAATGATTTACGGAATTATTTCAATAGCAAACCGCATTTTGTAACACAACTGTAACATTACCCCCCCAGCAAAAGGACAAGGGGGCGGTCTGCATTTCCTGTATTCCTATATTATTATAAAAGCGCGCCGAAATCAACCCGTCCGGCGCATATGTAACACAACTGTAACACTCCCCCCTACTTTTCTTTGACCGTACTTTTCTTTGAAAAGAAAAGTAGGCAAAAGAAACTTTAGTTATCGGAGATGATATGCAGATTCTTTGATAACTGCGCAGACAGGGCTTGCAAAAAGGCAAAAGAAGCTTCGGTTATTTGTTTGTGAAGATGTTTTATTGCCTTCATAAATGAGGGTTATATTGTAGGGGACGGGTTTTCCCTCCCGTCTCGGCGACGCCTGCAAACGCTTGCGCATTTGCAAATCCCTCCCGGCCCACCGGCTTTATCGATATAAAAGGCAAAAGAAACTTCAATAACTTGTTGTGCGTTCCTTTTCAGCCTCTCACTTTGGGGGAAATTTGCAAGCGTGCGAAGCCCCCTTGCAGGCTTCGCAGCCCATATATAATATATAAGGAAGAAAAAATTCCGCCCGATTGCTCATCAGGCGGAATTTGCGGTTTATATATTCGGTTTTGCCGATAATTTTCATCAGTTGCTCTATATGAAAATATATATTATCCGCTTTTGCGGTGATTATTTTGCGTAGTCTGTCGCTCTGCTTTCTCTGATAACGTTGATCTTTATCTGACCGGGATATTCCAGCTCTTCTTCGATCTTCTTTACGATATCTCTTGCAACAACGATCATCTGATCGTCGTTTACCTGCTCGGGCTTGACCATTATGCGGACCTCTCTGCCCGCCTGAACTGCGTATGATTTTTCAACGCCGGGGAAGCTGTTTGCAATCTCTTCCAACTTTTCAAGACGCTTGATATAACTATCGAGGTCTTCTCTTCTTGCACCGGGTCTTGCCGCGGAAACTGCGTCTGCCGCAGAAACAAGTACTGCGATGACCGTTCTCGGCTCAACGTCGCCGTGGTGAGCTTCGATTGCGTGGATAACGTCTTTGTTTTCCTTGAATTTACGTGCGATTTCAACGCCGAGCTGAACGTGTGAACCTTCAACCTCCTGCGTCAGCGCCTTGCCGATGTCGTGCAGCAATCCTGCGCGTCTTGCAAGAACGGGATCTGCTCCGATCTCGCTTGCCATAATTCCGGCAATATAAGCAACTTCCATCGAATGTGTCAGCACGTTCTGACCGTAGCTTGTGCGATATTTCAGTCTGCCGAGGAGCTTGATAATCTCCGGAGAGAGACCGTTTACTCTTGTTTCAAGCGCAGCATTTTCGCCTGCCGCCTTGATTGACGCTTCGATTTCCTTGCGCGCCTTTTCGACGGTTTCCTCAATGCGTGCCGGATGAATTCGTCCGTCAGAAATGAGTCTTTCAAGCGTCAGTCTTGCAATTTCCCTTCTTATCGGGTCAAAGCAGGAAAGCGTGATCGCTTCGGGGGTATCGTCGATGATAAGGTCGCAGCCTGTCAGCGTTTCGATCTTGTGAATGTTTCTTCCCTCTCTGCCGATGATTCTTCCCTTCATTTCGTCGCTGGGAAGCGGGACGACGGATACCGTCGTTTCCGACACCTGATCTGAAGAAAGTCTCTGAATTGCAAGGGAAATGATGTTCTTTGCCTTTGTATCCGCTTCTTCGCGCAGATCGCTTTCGATCTGGTTCAGTCTGACGGCGGCGTCTCTCTTTGCTTCAGCCTCTATGGTTGCAACGAGCTCCGCTTTCGCGGTTTCTGCCGTATAGCCCGATATTTCTTCGAGCTTTGCCGTCTGAGCGGCGATGGTTTCTTCGATTTTTTCTCTCAGTTTTTCAATTTCTTTTGTCTTTTTGTTTAATGCCTCGTCCTTACGCTCGTAGTTTTCAATCTTCTTTTCAAGAGCTTCTTCTTTTGCAAGCGCTCTGTTTTCAAGCCTGATTATTTCCTGGCGACGTTCTTTGTTTTCGCGTTCCGCCTCGGTCTTGGCACGAAGAATGTCTTCCTTCGCTTCGACGATCATCTCTTTTTTCTTTGCTTCCGCTTCTTTTACGGCTTCTTCGGTGATCCGTTTCGCTTCGTCCTTTGCCGAATTTATCATAGCAATAGCATTTTTTCTCTTGGTATTCGTCACAAGAGCGACTATCAGACAAACAACTATTGCAACTGCTACGCCTATACCTGCGGCTATGAGATATTCCAAAATCTTTGCACCTCCTTTAAGTGTTAATTTTGAATTTATGTAAGCAATATAAACGAGCCGGACCGGCTGTCCGGCATAAAATCGCATTTTTATCACTATACAGATACTATTATACATTATTATGCGCCCCTCTGTCAAGCGATTTACACATAATAAATATATATAATTATTCCTTTTTTATTTACCGTACTTTTCTTTGAAAAGAAAAATAGGCAAAAGAAGCTTCGATAATTGTTTTGTGCAAATATTTTATTGCCTGCATATACGGGCGTTGCAATGTAGGGGACGGGTTTCCCGTCCCGACCCCTTGTCTTTATCGATATTCAGGCAAAAGAAGCTTTGGTAATCGGGGATGAATGCAGATTTTTGATAATTGCGCAAACCGTAACAACTCCGTGCGGAGCGCACCTCTTCTCTTCACTCTTCACTCAAAAAATCCGCCCGAAAGGGCGGATTTTGTGTTTCAGAGCTTTTCGTCTCCGGGGTCAACCGGGGAGACGCGGTTTTTGACGCTGGACATTACAATCGACGTTCTCGTCGAAGAAACGCCCTTGACCCGCTTCAGGTCATCGAGGAGCTTTTCGAGGGATTTTGTCGTGTCCGTGCAGACTTTCAGGAGAAAGTCGCTGTTGCCTGTAACAACGTGACACTCCATAACCTCCGGATGAGTTGCGGCGAATTCGTCCATTGCGCCCGTCGCGCTGACGCCGGGGAGATAATCTGTGCTGACGTCGATAAACGCAAGCAGATCCCTGCCGATCTTGGCGGGATCGATTATGACGGTATAGCTTTTTATGATTCCCGTCGATTCAAGGCGTTTTATTCTTTCTATAACCGCCGATACCGACATATTCACCTTCGCGCCGATTGCAGACGAATTCATTCTTGAATTTTCGCTCAGGCACGCAAGTATCTTTTTATCAACACTGTCAAGCATTTCGTTCCTCCATAACATATATCGCATATTTTTGCGCTACAATTGATTTTAACATTATTTTTCACGGAAGTAAAGAGGTTTTTGCGAAAAATAATTGAAAGTTCTTTCTTCGGGTGTTATAATATCAGCAGAAACACAAGAAAAACACGGAGATTTTCATATGTTTGACAAAAATAAATTCAGAGAAAAGCTGCTCCCTGCCATTTCGGGAATGTATTCGGATACGGAGGCGGCTGTCGAAAGATATACGGGCGCCGTTGAAAGTTTCTTTTCCGTTTATGGCGAGACGGACGATTTTTCCGTCTTTTCCGTTGCGGGAAGAAGCGAAATATGCGGCAACCATACCGACCATAATCACGGGCAGGTCGTTGCGGCTTCAATAGATCTTGACATTATCGCCGTTGCGAAAAAGACAGAGGGAACGGTTGTCAGAGTAAAAAGCGAGGGGTTTGACGAGGACAAGGTTGATATTTTCTCTCTCGAGCCTGTTGAAAGCGAGAAATTCCGCTCCTCCGCGCTCATTCGCGGCGTCTGCGACGGTATCATAAAAGAGGGCGGCAAAGCAGGCGCCTTCTGCGCATATACAACCTCAAAAATTCTCAAGGGCAGCGGACTTTCTTCCTCTGCGGCGTTTGAAGATATGATCGGCACTATCGAAAATCATCTTTACAACGGCGGAAAATACGATTTTACGAAAATTTCGATGATTTCCCAGTATGCCGAGAACAGATTTTTCGGCAAGCCCTGCGGGCTTATGGACCAGATCGCCTGCGCCGCGGGAGGCTTTGTTCATATAGACTTTGCGGACCCGAAAAGCCCCGTAACGGAAAGAATTGAGTTTTCTCCGGAAAAATTCGGGTATTCGCTTTATATCGTCAATACCGGCGGCAGCCACGCCGACCTCAACGACGATTACGCCTCTGTTCCCGCGGAAATGAAGGCGGTTGCTCGCTTTTTCGGAAAAGATGTTCTCTGCGGGCTGACAAAAACCGACATTGTTTCAAACGCAAGAGAGCTCCGGGAGACCGTCGGCGACAGAGCAATTCTCCGCGCGCTGCATTTCATCTCCGAAAACGAGAGAGTCTGCCGCATATCAAAATACATTGCGGAAGGCGATATAAAGGGCTTTCTCTCCGTAATAAACGAGTCGGGGCGTTCGTCCGCTTCGCTTCTCCAGAATTATTATTCGACAAAAGCTCCCTCCGAGCAGGGTATCGGGCTTGCGTGTGCAATAGCGGAAAGCATTATGGATGGCGACGGAGCCTGCCGTGTTCACGGCGGAGGCTTTGCGGGGACGGCGCAGGTCTTTGTCCCGAAAAATAAAGAAAACGAATTTATCCGCGCGACGGAATGTGCCTTCGGGAAAGGCTCTGCCACAAAGCTGATGGTCCGTCCTGTGGGCGCGGTGAAGGTGATATAATGGCAAAGAAAAAGAAGAAAATCGAAGCTGTGACAGAAACGTCGCCGAAAAAGCCGCTGAATGTGAAATTGCTCGTTGCGGTTATTCTGGCGTCCGTTCTGTCGGTGATTATATATTTCGGGTTGACGGAGCTCTCCGTAATCCTTTCGGAAAAAGCAGGGGAGCAAATATACATCCCCGTCATAGAGGGATATACGATTGTTGCGGCAATCCTTCTCGGCGCAATGGTTATAGTAAATGCCGGTATGCGCCGCGGCGAAACACCGACGGAAGCAGACCTTCCGGACGAATGGTCGCCCGAAAGAAAGACAAAATTCCTTGAAAGCGTTCCGAAACGCAAAAAAGCCGTCAGAATTCTTGCGCTGATAATAATCGCGCTCATCGTTCCGATATTCTGCGAGCTTGCCTCCTGGTGGTTTGAGGCGATAAAGAAAGGATTTTCGTCTTGAAAGCGTACACACTTTTTTCAGGGTCAACCGGCAACTGTTTCTTTTTCGGAACGGAAAACACGAAAATTCTCATAGATTGCGGCGTCAGCGCGCGCTGTGCCGAAAAAGCCTTGCAGGAGCTGGGCTTTTCCCTTTCGGACATAAACGCGATATTTGTCACGCACGAACACAGCGACCATACAAAGGGGCTTGAAACGATCTCAAAATATCATCATATCCCCGTTCATATGCAGGAAAAATCCGCAAGGGCGCTCATCTCCGACCCCGCCTCTTATCTTCTGAAGGAGCTTTATCTTTATCGCGGCGAGTTTTCCGTTCGCATAGGAGATATTTCGGTTTCGGCGTTTGAAACCCCGCACGACAGCGTCGCCTCCGTCGGCTATGTAATTGAAACAGAGGGAAAAAAGATCGGCTTTGCAACCGATATGGGCTGTATCCTGCCGACCGTCCGTGACGCGCTTTCCGGTTGCGATGCGTCTGTGATCGAAGCGAACTATGACCCTTCTATGCTTGCGCTTGGCCCCTACCCTTTTTATCTCAAGGAGCGCATCCGATCGGATGAAGGGCATCTTTCAAACGTCGCAGCGGGCGAGCTTATACATAGCCTTGCGGAAAGCGGAACAAAGAGCTTTTTGCTCGGTCATCTTTCAAAAGAAAACAATACTCCCGCTCTGGCGCTGGACACTGTCCGCTCTGCGGTATCGGACATTCCCGATCTTTCGCTTGCCGTTGCCGCACCGGGCGAGAGAACGGAGCTTATTATAAAATGACAACTGTAAATCTGATTTATGTCGGCAATATAAGGGAAAATTATCTTCTTGCGGCGGCTGCGGAGTATGAAAAGCGTCTCTCCGCATATTGTCGCCTCGTCTGCACGGAGCTTAAAGAAGAAAAACTGCCGGACGAGCCCTCGCAGGCGCAGATAGACGCGGCGATCAAAAAAGAGGGCGAGAGAATTCTCGCCGTTCTGCCGCAGAAAAGCAAAAAAATCGCGCTTTGCGTTGAGGGAAAGCAAATTTCCTCCGAGGAATTTTCCTCTCTTCTCAAAACCGCCGAAAACAGCGGTTTTTCGCAGATTTCGTTTATAATCGGCGGGGCTTTCGGGCTTTCGGAGGAGGTCAAAAAGGTTTGCGACTTCCGTCTCTCGCTTTCAAAAATGACATTTACCCATCGCATAGCGAGAATTCTGCTCCTTGAGCAGATATATCGCGCGGAAAACATTGCGGCGGGCGGAAAATACCATAAATAAAGGACTTTTTATATGGAATATCTTGCAGGTACAGCGGACGTCGCCGTCATCGGCGCAGGTCACGCGGGCGTTGAAGCCGCTCTTGCGTGCGCAAGAATGGGGATTGACACCGTACTTTTCACAATATCAAACGACGCAGTTGCCAATATGCCGTGCAACCCGTCCATAGGCGGCACGGGAAAGGGTCAGCTTGTGTTTGAGATCGACGCTCTCGGCGGCGAAATGGGCAGAGCGGCAGACAAGGTTATGCTTCAGGACAGGATTCTCAATTCAAGCAAGGGACCCGCCGTGCAGTCGAAGAGGATTCAGGCAGACAGGCGACTTTATCAGAGCGTTATGAAGAAAACCATCGAGCATACGGCACATCTCCGTCTTATTCAGGGCGAGATTTGCGAGCTGCGGACAGAGAACACCGGCGGCAAACCGAGGGTTTGCTCCGTTGTTACAAGGCTTTCCGGCGTATGGAACGTCAAAGCCGCCGTCATATGCTCGGGAACTTACCTCGATTCAAGGGTAATCATAGGCGAGGTTATGTATTCCTCCGGTCCCGACGGTATGCACGCCGCAATCGGGCTTACGGACTCTCTGAAAAAGCTCGGACTGCGCTTTCTGCGCTTCAAAACGGGCACACCGCCGCGCCTTGACGAGCGCAGCATTGATTTTTCCGTCCTCGAAAGGCAGGACGGCGAAAGTCCTATGAAGCCTTACAGCGCGGACACAGACCCGGCATCGCTTTTGAGTCGCCCCAATCTTCCCTGTTACATTGCCTATACAAACGAGGAAACTCACAGGATAATCAGAGAAAATATACATCGTTCGCCCCTGTACAGCGGCGAAATCAAGGGCATCGGACCCAGATATTGCCCGAGCATTGAAGATAAAGTTGTCCGTTTTCCGGAAAAAACGCGCCATCAGCTCTTTGTCGAGCCGACGGGCGACGGCACGGGCGAAATGTATCTGCAAGGCTTTTCTTCATCTATGCCCGCAGACGTTCAGCTGAAAATGCTGCGGTCTATGAAGGGCTTTGAACACGCAGAGACTATGCGCAGCGCATATGCGATAGAATACGACTGTATCGACCCGACCCAGCTCCTTCACACGCTGGAATTCAAGGCTGTCGGCGGGCTTTTCGGCGCGGGACAGTTCAACGGAACCTCCGGCTACGAGGAAGCTGCGGCGCAAGGGCTTATCGCAGGTATCAACGCCGCACGTTATATAAAGGGCGAGAAAGGCATTTCCCTCTCCCGTCACAGCTCGTATATCGGGACGCTGATAGACGATCTCGTCGTAAAAGGGACGAACGAGCCGTACAGAATGATGACGTCGCGCTCCGAATTCCGCCTGCTCCTCCGCCAGGACAATGCGGACAGGCGACTGACCGAGCTGGGACACGAAATCGGGCTGATAAGCGAGGAAAGATACAAAAAATTCAAAGAAAAACAGTCACTTATAAAAAAAGAGGAGGAAAGACTGACGTCAACCGTCCTTTCGCCGACGGCGGAGCTGAACGAAATCCTTGAAAATGCGGGGGAAACGCCCGTCAGAACGGGGCTTCGCCTTGCAGAAGCTATAAGACGACCGACGGTAACATACGAAATGCTTGCCCCCGTTGACAAAAGCCGCCCTTCTCTGCCCGCAGACGTCATTTTCACGGCTGTCACGGATATAAAATATGACGGCTACATCAAAAAACAGCTCGCCGAAGCGGAAAAATTCGAAAAGCTCGAAAAGCGACTGCTTCCGGAAGGCACGGACTTTCTGAAAATAAGGGGGCTCAGCACGGAGGCGGCGCAGAAGCTCGATATGCACAAACCGAAAAGCATCGGCGAAGCCTCAAGAATTTCCGGCGTCAGCCCTGCGGACATTGCCGTTCTGCTGATTTATCTCGATTCGGTATTCGGTCATAACAGAGGCGGCGAGGAGGAGAAAAAATGAATTTTCAGGAATTTGACGCTGTTTTCGAACAAATGTTCGCATTAAATGAATTATCCTTGCAATTGCAGGAAAATCAGCGCAAACAGTTGTTCGAAGCAATGAATATCATCCTTGAAAAGAACAAGGTTATGAACCTGACGGCAATCTGCTCCGAGGGAGAATTTATCGCAAGGCATTGGACGGACGCGCTGACGGCTGTCGGCTGTATTCCGCAGGGCGCTTCCCTGCTCGACGTCGGCACCGGCGGCGGAATTCTTGCAATTGCATACGCCGTCGCGAGACCGGATATAAGGGTCCTCGCTATGGATTCAACGGCGAAAAAGACAGATTTCGTCGCCGAGTGTGCGGCAAAGCTTGGGCTGAAGAACCTGCGGGTCATCTCCGGACGCGCAGAAGAACTCTCAAAAGACAAAAAGTACAGAGAGAGTTTTGATATTGTGACGGCACGCGCCGTCGCGGCAATGCCGGTTCTTTCGGAGCTTTGTCTTCCCTTTGCAAAGGTCGGCGGTGTTTTCTGCGCTCTCAAGGGTAAAAACGGCGCAGAGGAGCTGGCGCAGGCGGCAGAAGCTATCAAAAAGCTCGGCGGCAGACTTAAAGAAGACAAATTCGTTTCTCTGCGGGAAATTTCAGGCGGCGATATCATTTCTTCGGACAGACATCTGCTTATAATCGAAAAAATTTCAAAAACCCCGGAGATTTATCCCCGAAGATACGCCCAAATAACAAAAAGTCCGCTCTGATGCGGTCATAAACGAAAAACATCGGCACGAAGTTCCGCTTTTCGACGGCGGAATTTTCGTGCTTTTCGTTTTCGGATGTGATATTATCATCGCAAGGAGATGATTTGAATGGACAATACCACCGTCGCAACGCCCCCGTCGCTCGCTTTTATCCCTTCCGAAAGCAGCGATGTGCGCCTCATAAAGCTCTCGGACATATATCCGGACCCCCTCCGAAAGCCCGGACAATATGACGATCGCGAGCTTTCTGTGATTGCGCGGGGCTTCTTGCGCCACGGCGTAGGCTTTCCCGTAACCGTTGCTCATTTGCCGGAAAGTCCGGACAAGTTTCTGCTTGTTTCCGGCGAGAAGATTTTCCGCTCGGCAATCATTGCGGGGCTTGAGCGGCTTCCTTGCGTAATCGCCGATGATTTCCCCCAGTCGGACGGAATCAAAGAGGAAGACGCAAAGCCCGCAAGCGATTTTTCGCGCTCTGCCTTTACCGATACCTCTTCATCGGCAAAGAGCAAGTTTGCGATAAAAGATCCGCGGTTTTTCTTCAATTCCGTGCGTCACGCGGTCAGCCTGATGAATGAAGGCGGCGTCCCCGTGACTTGCAGAGCGAGCGACAACGGCGAAAGCACCGTTCTTGTCATCACCGTACCCAAATCTCCTCCTATATAAGCGAGACAAAGCGAAAATGTTCCACGTGGAACCCCAAGCGGCAAGCAAAACCGCGACCGTTCCACGTGGAACATTTTTATTTCGCCTTGCCGAAGCCGAAAACGGCGCATTCTGCTTTTCTTGCCTTCGCCCTCATCTTTTCTCTGCACAAGCCTATGTTTTTGCCCGATTGCGCTTGACTTTATGCCCGCAAAGTGATATAATTTTGTCATTACCCGAAAATGCAAAGGAGACGCGCCTATGGCGAAGATCATATCGTTTGCAAACCAGAAAGGCGGTGTCGGAAAGACGACGTCTGCCATAAATATCGCCGCGGGAATCGGTCTCAAAGGCAAAAAAACGTTGCTTCTGGACTGCGACCCGCAAGGAAACGCTTCAAGCGGCGTCGGAATTCGCCGCAACCGCATAGGCGCAACAACTTATGACATTTTAATCGGCAGAGCGAGAGCCGAGGACGCGATAATAAAGACGGAATATAAAAATCTCTCGGTTTTGCCGTCCAGTATGCCGCTGGCGGCGGCGGAGCTTGAGCTTGCCGACCTTGAGGACAGAGCTTTTCGCCTGAAAAACGCTCTGGAAAGCGTCAAAAATGAGTATGATTACATTTTTATCGACTGTCCGCCGTCCCTCGGAATGTTGACAATCAACGCACTGACGGCGAGCGACGGAGTAATTGTGCCGATGCAATGCGAATATTTTTCGCTTGAAGGGCTAACGCAGATACTTTCGACCGTCAAACAGGTCAAAAGGCTTTACAATCCCGACCTTTCGCTGACGGGAATTCTCATAACAATGCACAACGGCAGGCTGAACCTCTCCGTGCAGGTGCTGGACGAGCTCAAAAAGCATTATGCAGACAAGCTCTTTTCAACGCCCGTCTCGCGCAACGTTCGTCTGAGCGAAGCGCCGAGCTTCGGAATGCCGATTCAGTATTACGATAAATATTCAAAAGGCAGCTCCGCATACGACGACATTGCGGCAGAGTTGCTTGAAAGAACATAGAAAGGGGACGAAAATGGCAAAACCAAAACTCACGGGGCTGGGCAGAGGGCTTGACGCTATCCTTGTTGACAGCGATTATACCTCCGGCGACAGCATAACATCCGTGCGGATAAACGACGTTGAGCCGAACAGGGAACAGCCGAGAAAGCAATTTTCCCAGGAGGAGCTCGAAGCTCTTTCGGATTCGATCGTCAAATACGGCGTAATTTCCCCGATAACCGTACGCAGGGTCGGAGAAAGATACGTTATAATCGCCGGCGAAAGACGTTGGCGCGCGGCAAGAATGGCAGGGCTTTCGGAAATACCCGTTATAATTATAAGCGCGGACGACAAAAAAGCCGCCGAAATCGCGCTGGTTGAGAACATTCAGCGTTCCGACCTCAATCCCGTTGAAGAAGCGCAGGCATTTGCCGCCCTGATCGATCAATACGGAATGACGCAGGAGGAGGTTGCGGAGCAGATAGGGAAGAGCCGCAGCTCCGTTACAAACTCTCTCCGCCTGCTCGACCTTCCGGACGCAGTGCTTTCAATGCTTGCGGCAGGGACGCTCTCCTCCGGGCACGCAAAGGTTCTCCTCGGAATAAAGGACGGGGAAAAGCTGAAAACAGCGGCAGAAAAGGTTGCAGGACTTGAACTTTCCGTCCGTGAAACGGAGAAGCTCGTCAAAAGCCTTCTGGCAGAACCGAAGCCGGAAAAAGAGCTGCCCGCAATCGACTATACAAAGGCACTCGAAACATCTGTTCAGCAAAAATTAGGAAGAACAGTAAAAATAAAGCAAAACGGCACAAAAAGCAGTATAACAATCGGCTTTTCGGACAACAATGACCTTGAAACCGTCCTGCGGCTGCTTTGCGGCGATGATTTTGTAAATTCTCTTTAATAAAAGAAAGGATATAGAAAAATGCTTGACATCAAACTTATAAAGGAAAACCCGCAAAACGTTATCGACCGTCTCCGCGCAAAGGGCAAGGAAGCGGAAGCCGATATTTACAGAGTAATAGAGCTCGACGCAAAACGTCGCGAGCTTATCGCATCCAGCGAAAGCCTCAAAGCCGAGCAGAACAAGACGACGAAACTCGTTCCCGTTTATAAAAAAGAAGGGAAGGACTGCGCCCCGATTTTCGCTCAGATGAAAGAGCTCGGAGCAAAAGTCAAGGAGCAGGAGGAGGAGCTCAAGCAGGTTGAGACGGAATACACCTCCATTATGCTTTCTTTCCCGAATCTTCCTGATCCGGACGTTGTTCCCGGCGGAAAAGAAAACAATCAGCCGCTTTATTACTTCGGCGAGCCGAGAAAATTCGATTTTGAGCCCAAAAACCACGTTGACCTCTGCACAAATCTCGGCCTTATCGATTATCCGCGCGGCGTAAAACTCTCCGGCAACGGTTTCTGGATATACAGAGGTATGGGCGCAAGACTTGAATGGGCTCTCCTCAACTACTTTATCGATACGCACCTGAGCAACGGCTTTGAGCTCGTTCTCGTCCCGCATATGCTGGGCTACGAATGCGGACTTACCGCAGGTCAGTTCCCGAAATTCGCAGACGAGGTATACTGGCTCGACGTTGCAGAGGACGAACGCCGTCGTTTTATGTTGCCGACAGCGGAAACCGCTCTCGTTTCGCTCCATCGCGACGAAATTCTCAAAGAGTCCGAGCTTCCGAAGAAATACATCAGCTATACGCCCTGCTTCCGCAGAGAAGCGGGAAGCTACCGTGCAGACGAGCGCGGAATGGTTCGCGGACACCAGTTCAACAAGGTTGAAATGGTTCAGTATACTCTCCCCGAGGACAGCGACAGAGCCTTTGAAGAGCTTGTCTCCTGTGCAGAAGGGCTTGTAAAGGGTCTCGGCTTCCATTTCCGTACCGTCAAGCTCGCGGCAGGCGACTGCTCTGCGTCTATGGCACGCACATACGACATCGAAATTCAGATTCCGTCTATGAACGGCTATAAGGAAGTCAGCTCCGTTTCGAACGCGCGCGACTATCAGGCTCGCCGCGGAGCTATCCGTTTCAAACGCGAGGACAGCGGCAGAATCGAATATTGTCACACTCTCAACGGCTCCGGTCTTGCAACAAGCCGTATTCTCCCCGCTCTCGTTGAGCAGAATCAGAATGCGGACGGCAGCGTAACCGTTCCCGAAGTGCTCCGCAAGTACGTCGGAACGGACAGAATCGGCTGATGAGCTCGGTTCTTTCCGCAAATGCCCGCATAAACAACTTTTCGTTGCCTTTCATCGTATGGATGCTGATTGCGGGCGTGATAATTGCTTTCATAATCATTTTCTGCAACAAAAAAATCGTCGGGGCTTTTGTTTCCTCAATCATTGATTCCGGCGCGACGAGCGAAGATACCGCAAAAACGCTTTCAGAGCTCGGTCAGGAAGGGAACACAACAGCGATCTCGCTTTATAAAAACTCGTCGTCGCTCAAAAAAATCATTCTGACAATCAATCCTGACGGAGAACCGACGGACGGCAAAAGCGGCAATCGCTCATATGAAAATGTCCGTTTCTACATTCCGGAGGATATGCTTCTCCGCGCCAAAAAGCAGTATGCCGGGGGCGAAAGCGTATTGACGGTCATCATCGGCTCCGTTGTACTGATAGCAGTCGGCGTGATCGTAACTTTGTTTATCTCCAAATAACCTACTTTTCTTTGAAAAGAAAAGTAGGCACCGTTCTTTTCTTCGAGAAGAAAAGAAGGCAAAAGAAGCTTCGGTTATTGGTTTGTGCAAACTTTATATTTTCATCGAAGGAGCGGTTTTTTCGCTCCTTTTGTGTTGTGAAAAATCGGGCAAAAAACTTCGGTTATTGATTGGTGCAAACTTCATATTTTCATCAAAGGAGCGATTTCCGCTCCTTTTGTGTATTTCCGCCCACCCGTCTCGGCGACGCCTGCAAACGCTTACGCATTTGCAAATCCCTCCCGATACACAAAAAGCCGAAGAAAAATTCTTAAAAAAATATATAAAAATGTCGCAGGTTATGATATAATGATAAAAAAGAGAATAAAGCGAGAGGAGAATTACTCTATGAACGCAGAAATATATAATTATATCGACGCAAATCTTGCGAAAATGACAGGCACCCTTTCCGAGCTCGTCGCAATTCCGAGCGTCAGGGGCAAGGCGTCCCCCGGCAAGCCTTACGGAGAAGAATGTGCGAAGGTGCTTGAAAAAATGCTTTCGATAGCGTCATCCTTCGGCTTCAAAACAGAAAATCATAAAAACCGTGTCGGCACGATCGATCTTTATCCCGAAGGCGAACCTACCCTCGGCATACTTTGTCATCTTGACGTCGTTCCCGCGGGCAGCGGCTGGAAAACACCGCCGTTCTCAATGTTTATGTCCGGCGGCAAGCTCTACGGCAGAGGAACAATGGACGATAAGGGTCCTGCCGTTTGTGTGCTTTATGCGATGAAAGCGATAAAGGATTGCGGCATCAAGCTCTCTCAGAACGTTCGTTTTATCGTCGGTACGGACGAAGAAAACGGTTCTTCAGACCTTGCCTGGTATAAAAAGCAGGCAAAGCTTCCGCCCCGTGTTTTCACGCCGGACGGCAGTTATCCCGTTATAAACATAGAAAAGGGTATGATACGCGGCGAAGTCACGGCAAAATGCACCCCGAACGGTACAAAATCCGTGCTTTCGGCAGAGGGAGGAACTGTCATAAATGCAGTTCCCGAAAGTGCAACTGCGGAGGTTATCGGCTTCTCGGATGTTGAGCTTGCGCTTGCGGCAAAAAATGCAGGCGTTTCCGATATGGTTTCTTATAAAAAAGGCAACGGAAACAGCACAATCGTTACAGTTGCGGGAAAAAGCGCGCACGCATCAACTCCGGCAGAAGGCAAAAATGCCGTAACGGCTCTTTGCGCTATGCTCGGCAGGCTTTACGGCGACGACGATTCAACGGTTATGTTCCGCAAGCTGTCCTCTCTCTTCCCCTATGGCGAGACGGACGGAAAGTCGCTCAAGATTGCGGCGGCAGACGAAAAATCCGGCGCACTCACAGAGGTTTTGAGCATACTTTCTTATTCAAAAGGCACGCTTGCCGGAAGATTTGACATTCGTTTCCCGCTCTGTCGCACAGTTGAAAAGGTGAAATCGGGACTCAAAAGCGCCTTTTCCGCACAGAATATGGAGCTTTCCGACTTCTCCGGCGTCGAACCGCACGAAACTGACGCCGAAAGCGACTTTGTAAAGACGCTGAACAAGGTTTATTCCGATATTACGGGCGCGCGCAGCGGTTGCATTGCCATCGGCGGCGGCACCTATGTTCACGACATCGAGGGCGGCGTTGCGTTCGGCGCGGAATTCCCCGGCGAGGACTGCAAAATTCATTCCGCAGGCGAGTTCATTTCAGTTGACCGTATGAAGCAAAACGCAAAAATCTTTGCGGAGGCTATCATCCGCCTCTGCAAATAACCTTCTTTTCTTCGAGAAGAAAAGAAGGCAAAAGAAGCTTCAATAATTGGTTTGTACAAATATTTTATTGCCTGCATATACGGGTATTGCAATGTAGGGAACGGGTCTCTTTGCCCCTCTCGGCGAGGCCTGCTTGGCTTGCTCCGCAACCCAGCATATCCCTCCCGAACATCCGTCTTTATCAATGTGTAGGCAAAAGAACCTTCAGTAAATTTGTTCGATAAAACCTTATAAAAAGCAAACAGAGGTGATTTTCATCTCTGTTTTTGTTTTGTTATGCTTGAAAGGAAAAGCTGGCAAAAGAAACTTCAATAATTGGTTTGTATAAATATTTCATTGCCTGCATATGCGGGTATTGCAATGTAGGGGACGGGTCTCCCGTCCCGCAATTGGCTGCAATCGAAATAAAAATCGTGCGAGAACAAATTATCAAAGTTTTTGCATTTTATATCGACAAAGACGGTGGGACAGGAGGGATTTGCAAATGCGTAAGCGTTTGCAGGCGTCGCCGAGACGGGTGGGATATGCCGGATTGTATGTCGATAAAGCCGTGGTGACGGGAGGGGAGACCCCTCCCCTACGTTGTAACACCCGTCTGTGCAGTTATCAAAAACTCTGCATATCATACTCGATAACTAAAGTTTCTTTTGCCTTTTTGGTAAGCCACGTCTGCGCAGTTATTGAAAACTCTGCATATAATCCCCGATAACTAAAGTTTCTTTTGCCTTTTTGGTAAGCCACGTCTGCGCAGCTATTAAAAAATCTGCATATCATCCCCGATAACTAAAGTTTCTTTTGCCTACTTTTCTTTTCAAAGAAAAGTAGGTCAAAGAAAAGTACGGGAAATTTCAAATAAACGCTTGATTTATGGTGTTTTTGTGGTATACTTATAGAGTAAAATACCGAAAGGCTGTGAAAAAGCGGCTTTTTGCGCACAAAACGGTTGACAGAGAGCGTCCGACGAGGCTGAAATCGGCGCACCGCGGCGCAGATTGCCTTTCGCTTCGGAGCTTTTTCCGTGAAAACAAAAGTAGCGGAAGACGGGTTGCCGCCGTTATACGGCAAAAAGTGTCCGTTGTAAAACGGAAATGCGGGTGGTACCGCGGAGCTTTTGTGCTTCGTCCCTTATCTTGGGGCGAGGCATATTTTTTTGCAAAACGTAATTTTTTGAAAGGACTGTTTATATGAAAGAACTACTTGAAAAAATCAGGCAGGACGCGCTTTCCGCTCTGAAGGGCGAGGAAAGCTCGGAATCGATCAGAATTCGTTTTCTCGGAAAGAAAGGCGAGCTGACCTCTGTTCTTCGCGGAATGGGATCCGTTGCTCCCGAGGACAGACCGAAAATGGGGCAGCTTGTGAACGAGGTCAGAGAGAAGATTGAAGCGGCAATCGCAGAGAAAGCCGAAAAAGAAAAGAGAGAAGCGCTCGAGGCAAAGCTCAAAGCCGAGAAGATTGACGTAACAATTCCCGGAGACGACCTTTCCATAGGCAAACGTCATCCTCTTGCGCAAACGGAAGCGCTTATCAGAGAAATCTTTGTCGGAATGGGATTTTCTGTTGTTGAAGGGCCGGAGGTCGAATACGACTACTACAACTTCGAGGCGCTCAACCTTCCGAAAAACCACCCGGCGCGCGATACGCAGGACACATTCTATATAACAGACAACATTCTCCTCCGCTCGCAGACGTCGCCTGTTCAGGTACGCACGATGGAAAATACAAAGCCGCCGATAAGAGTCATTTCTCCCGGCAGAGTTTACCGTGCCGACCCCGCAGACGCAACCCATTCGCCAATATTCCATCAGTGCGAGGGGCTTGTTGTTGACAAGGGAATAACTATGGGCGATCTCAAGGGCGTGCTTGAGCTTTTTGCAAAGAAAATGTTCGGCGAGGAGACGAAGATCCGTTTCCGCCCGCATCATTTCCCGTTCACGGAGCCCTCTGCCGAGGTTGACGTTTCCTGCTGGGAATGCGGAGGCAAGGGTTGCCGACTCTGCAAAGGCGAGGGTTGGATTGAAATTCTCGGCGCGGGAATGGTTCATCCTTTTGTTCTTGAAAACTGCGGCATAGACCCGAAGGTATATTCGGGCTTTGCGTTCGGTATGGGCATTGAGAGAGTTGCTCTTTGCCGCCTGGGAATTGACGATATGCGTATGCTTTACGAAAACGACGTCAGATTCCTTTCACAATTCTGATTGGGAGGTGCGGATATGATACTTTCACTTAAATGGCTTCATGACTTTATCGACGTAAGCGATATAGATATAAAAACCTTCTGCGAGGATATGACGGTTTCCGGCTCAAAGGTTGAGACCTATGAGGAGCTCGGAAAAGAGATTGAAAATGTCCGGGTCGGACTTATTACGAAAATCGAGCAGCATCCGGACGCTGAAAGACTTGTCATCTGTCAGGTCAACTTCGGAGACAGGAATTTGCAGATTGTTACAGCCGCAAAGAACGTTTTCGAAGGCGCGCTTGTTCCCGTTGCGGTTTCTCCCGAAGGAGAAAAGGTTGTTGCAAAGCTGGCGCACGGCGTTGAAATAAAAACCGGCAAGCTCCGCGGCGTTACGAGCGAAGGAATGTTCTGCTCAATCGAAGAGCTGGGACTTGACACGCACGATATGCCCGGCGCAGCCACGGACGGAATTCTTATTCTCAACGATTACCCCTGCAAGGCAGGCGACGACATTCACGACGTTCTTTCTTTAAATGACACGGCTGTTGAATTTGAGATCACGCCGAACCGCCCGGATTGCCTTTCCGTCATAGGTCTGGCGAGGGAAGCGTCCGCAACGTTTGGGCGCCCGCTGAACATCCCGACGCCCGCCGTCAAAGGAAGCGACGGCAACGTCAGAGACTATGTAAACGTTTCTGTCGACAGCAAGAAATGCTCCAGATACTGCGCAAGAGTCGTTAAAAACGTTAAAATTGCGCCCTCGCCGCTCTGGCTCCGTATGCGTCTCCGCGCAGCCGGCGTCAGACCGATAAACAACATCGTCGATATTACAAACTATGTAATGATCGAATACGGTCAGCCGATGCACGCTTTTGACTATGCCTGCCTTGACGGACACGAAATAGTCGTAAGAGAAGCGGGCGACGGCGAGATATTCCGCACGCTTGACAGCCAGGAAAGAGCTCTCACGCCCGATATGCTTGTCATTGCGGACAAGGATCGCCCCGTCGGCATTGCCGGCGTTATGGGCGGCGAAAACAGCGAAATTACAGACGCAACAAAGACGGTTGTCTTTGAATCCGCCTGCTTTGAAGGCGCTTCCGTCCGTATCACGGCGAAAAAGCTCGGTATGAGAACGGAAAGCTCCGCGCGCTTTGAAAAAGGGCTCGACTGCGAAAACTGTATGCCCGCGCTCCAGAGAGCCTGCGAGCTTGTTGAGCTGCTCGGCGCAGGAGAAGTCGTTGACGGAATGATCGATGTTTATCCGGAGAAAAAGCCGGTTTATACAGTACCCTTCGAGCCGGAAAGAATGAACCGTTTCCTCGGTATCTTCCTCCCGCCGGACAATATGAAGGATATTCTCCGTTCCCTCTGCTTTGAAGTTGAGGACGGAAACGTTATCGTTCCTTCTTATCGTGATGACGTTCGCTGTATGAACGATGTTGCGGAGGAAATCGTCCGTATTTACGGTTACAACAATATCAAATCCGGCTCTATAATCGCTCAGATGACGCAGGGCGGACTTCCTGCCGACGTCAAGTTCCGCGAGGAGCTTTCGGATCATCTCTGCGCTCTCGGTCTCGACGAAATATGCACGTTCACCTTCATCCCCGCCAAAATCTATACAAAATCCGGTATGGCAGAGGACGACCCGAGAAGAAAGTCGCTCGAGATTGCAAATCCGTTCGGCGAGGACACAAAGACCCTCCGCACAACATCCGTCCCCTCAATGCTTGAAATTCTTGAGCTGAACTACAACAGATCAAACCCGACCGCGTCTCTCTTTGAGATGGCAAAGGTATTCATTCCGAGAGAGGGCGTCGTCACAAATATTCACGGGCTCGAAGGCACTCTGCCGGATGAGAGAATAAAGGTTACCGTCGGTTTCTACGGCGCAGGCGGTTTTTCAAGAATGAAGGGCATTTGCGAGGAAATTCTCCGCTTTGCCGGAATAGACAACGCAAAATACGTTGCGGTTTCCGATAACCCGACTTTCCACCCCGGTCGCACGGCAAAAATCGTTCTTCCGGACGGTACAGACCTCGGTATTTTCGGCGAGCTTCATCCCGTAACACGCGAAAATTACACATTCTCCTGCCCCGTTTATATCGCAGAGCTTGACCTCGGTCTTATCCGCGATCATTCCGGCGCAGAAAAGAAATATAAGCCCCTGCCCAAATTCCCCGCCGTCAGCCGCGACTTCTCGCTCGTATGCGATGAGGAGGTCGAAGTCGGCACGCTGGAAGAGGCGATGTCCTCCTGCGGAGTAAAAATTCTTGAAAGCATCACGCTTTTCGACGTTTACAGAGGCAGCCAGCTTCCCGAAGGTAAAAAGAGCGTCAGCTTCTCCGTAATGCTCCGCGCAGCGGACCACACGCTGACAGTTGACGAGGCAGACAAGGCAACAAAGAAAATTCTCGGCGCGCTTGAGCACAAGCTCGGCGTAACGATACGCTCGTAACGGAGGAAAACTATGTATTATGAAATTGAAATTGCGGGGCTGAAACGCAAGCTCCCGCTTTGCCCCATAAACGAATCGCTTTATATCGGCGCTTTCATTATGTTCGGCGACGTTGAAATAACAAAGGTTGCCGCTGCGGAGCTGCTCAAGATTGCTCCCGAGCACGATATAATGATAACGGCAGAGAGCAAGGGTATCCCGCTTGTTTATGAGATGGCTCGTCAGTCAAATGCCGACAACTACCTTCTCGCAAGAAAAACGCCCAAGCTCTATATGCGCAACATTTTCTCGTCCGAGGTCAAGTCCATAACGCACGCAACTCTCCAGACCCTTTATCTCGACGGTGACGACGCCGAAGCGATGAAAGGGAAGAGAGTCCTCATAGTTGACGACGTTGTCAGCACCGGCGAATCTCTCCGTGCGCTTGAAGAACTTGTTACAAAGGCGGGCGGCATAATCGCAGGCAAAATGTGCGTTCTCGCAGAGGGTGATGCCGCAAAGCGCGACGACATCAAGTATCTCCAGGTTCTCCCCGTATTCAACGCAGACGGAACAATAAAGAAATAACCTTCTTTTCTTCGAGAAGAAAAGAAGGCAAAAGAAGCTTCAATAATTGTTTTGTGCAAGCTTTATAAAAAAACAAACAGAGATGATTTTTCATCTCTGTTTTTGCTTCGACCATACTTTTCTTTGAAAAGAAAAGTACGGCAAAAGAAACTTCGGTTATCGGGCAGGATATACAGACTTTTCGATAACTGCATAAACGAGTGTTACATTGTAGGGGACGGGTCTCCCGTCCCGACATCACGGCTTTATCGATATAAAAGGCGAGATTTATTTTCTTTAAGCCTTCCTCTCCGAGGAAGGGGGACCGCAACGCGGTGGAAGGAGTATTTCAAAGGCTCCTTCAGTCACGACTTCGCCGTGCCAGCTTCCTCCGGGAGGAAGCCTTAGCGGAAGCGCGAACATTGTAGGGGAGGGGTCTCCCCTCCCGCCACCCCGGCTTTATCGATATAAAAGGGAAATCTTCAATAATCGGTTTAATCAAGCCAAAACAAAAAAGGAGCGGTAAAACCGCTCCTTTTGATTTGCTTTATCAGTTGCCGTAATAAAATTCTTCGTATTTGACGTTATACTTTTTGTCCATCTCGTCGCTGAAATCTCCGAGGAGCTTTCCGCTGCTGATAAGCTCGTTTGAATAATCCTCAATGAGGAAAAGGCGCAACTCATCAAGAGAAGGATAAATCGTTTCTTCTTCGATATGATCAAGGCGGAGAATCATCCAGCCGAGAGGAGAAATGATCGGATCGGAATATACCGAGCCTATCTCCATATGCTTCATCGCATAGCTCTGTGTGCAAGCCATACTCTTTGCAAGGTACTGAAGATACTTACCGTAGCCTTCGGTATCTTCTCCGGCATTGGGATCTCTGTCCGAATATTCTTCATCGATGTCTTTGAGAGCTTTTTCAAGATCTTCAACATCATATATTTCTTCAAATGTAATAACTCCCTCGCCAGACCAGTTTTCCGACTGGGAATAACCGTTTTCCTCGTTATATACGCTGAGAATATCCTCTTTGACCTTATCAAAGTCCTCGCCGCCTATGATGCGATCGATATACTTCTGCGCGGCGGTTTTTGCTTCTGCCCATTCGCTTTCGCTTGAAAGATCCTTGACTTCAACGAAAACAGCCGTATAAGTATAACCTGCGGCGATTATATATTTTTCAAGATTTGCGACATAGTAGTTTCTCAGTTCCTCATCCGAGAAATTCTTTTTTGCAAGCAAATCGTTTACGATTGTCTGCTCGACAACGGCATTTCTCGCATACATTTTCCAGAACTTTTTCTTGAGTCCCGTATCCTTCATCAGCTGCTTGAAGCCGCCTTCATAGCTTTTGTCGAAAGCCTCTTTATTGAAATTATACATTTCCTCGACCTTCTCATCCGAGACCTCAAGACCTCTTTTCTCCAGCTCTATCTCTCTCAGACGCTGGGAAACGATTGTCTTGACCGCAAGCTCGCCGAGCTCAGCCGTTGTCATTTTGCCTTCATCAATATATGCTCCGTAATAACCGAGGAAATATCTTGTCCAGAGCTCAACATCCTCGTCTTTTGAATAAACCTCGCCGCCGTCATACGTTGCAAGGAGCAATCCGCCTCTTTTGCATCCGCAGAAAACGGAAGCAAGCATCGTCACAGCGAGGACAAAGCATATCAGCTTTACTATTTTTTTCATAATTTCACCTTTTACAGAGAAGCCGCCCTCATCGGACGGCTTCCGTTGATTTTGATATGATTATTCCGCGTCCTCTGCGTCAAGAGAAAACTCTTTTTTGCAGTTCGGGCATACGAGATGATCGGGATCGTCATCCTCTTCAAGCTCAAGGCATACGCCGCAATGCGGGCAGGTAACTATGCAGCCGTCGCAACAGTCGCATTCGTCCTCGTCGTCTTCGCAGCCGCAGCCGCAACCGCAATCGTCATCTTCGCATTCGTCATCGCAGCAATCGTCGCAATCACAGTCGTCATCGCAGCAGCAATCGCCGTCGCCGTAAACCTCGTCCTCGAGGACTTCAAGGTCCTCATCGATTTCCTCAACATACTGCTTGAGGTTTTCGCAATCGTCCTTAACGCCGTCGAGCTTGTCTGCAACGTCGGAAAGGATTGCGAGCATTTCGGAAATTATCTTTCCTGTTTTTTCTTCCTTGTCAACACCGAGTCCCTCGGCAAGACCTTTTACATATGCAACCTTTTCGCTGATTGTCATAATATTCACCTTGCGCTTTCGCGCCCTTTCAGTTTTTAATTTACGCTCTTTCGATGTATTCGCCTGTTCTTGTATCGATGCGGAGTCTTGTTCCGTTGTCGATGAAGAGCGGAACCTTGATAACCGCGCCTGTTTCAAGAGTTGCGGGCTTGGAAGCGCCTGTTGCCGTATTGCCTCTGACGCCGGGCTCTGTTGCAACGACTTCGAGCTCAACGAACATCGGGGGTTCAACGCTGAACACGCTGCCCTTATAAGAAAGCACCTTGCACATCATCTCTTCCTTGACAAACTTGAAGCTGTCCGGAAGCATATCCTTCGATACGGGGATTGTTTCAAAGGTTTCCATATCCATAAAGTAGTAAAGGTCGCCGTCGTTATAGCTGTACTGCATATCGCGTCTGTCAATGACAGCGGGCGGGAATTTATCCGTCGGGTTGAATGTGGTTTCCGTAACGGCGCCTGTTATAACGTTTCTGAGCTTCGTGCGAACGAAAGCCGCACCCTTGCCGGGCTTAACGTGCTGGAATTCGATAACCTGAAGAACCTGACCGTCCATCTCAAAGGTTATGCCGTTTTTGAAATCGCCTGCTATTACCATAAAAAATATCCTCCAAAAGTATTCTGGTTTTAAGTTCACTTGATATTTTACCTTATTTTTATGAAAATATCAAGTACTTTTTATCAATAAATTGCCCTAAAATCAGATTTCGAGCATATCTTTTCTGCTTTTTGTTATGTCTACGCCGCCTTCGTCCGTAACGACCATCATATCTTCAATACGGCAGCCGTATTTTCCTTTGAGATAAATGCCGGGCTCGACTGTAAAAACGTGGCCCTTTGTAAGCGGGGTAAGACCGCCTGCGGACACCCTCGGATTTTCGTGAATATAAACGCCGACGCCGTGTCCGAGGCCGTGCCCGAAGCACCCTTCGTAGCCCGCTCCGTCTATAATGTCTCTTGCGATCTTATCGAGATCCTTTCCGAGCATACCGGGCTTAAAGGAATTTATCGCCGTTGTCTGCGCGAGCAGGACTGTATTATAAAGACGCTTCATCTCCTCGTCCGCCTTGCCGATTACGACGGTTCTCGTCATATCCGAGCAATAACCCTGATAGACGCAGCCGAAGTCCATTGTCAGAAAGCCCTTTTCGAGTATAACATTTCTCGGAACGCCGTGCGGACGGGAGGAATTCGTTCCCGAAACGGCGATTGTTTCAAAGCTGGGGCAGATCGCGCCGCGCTTTTTCATCTGATATTCTATCTCCGCGGCAACCTCGATCTCCGTCATATCGTAGCGGAGGAGGGAAACGACAGCCGTGAACGCTTCGTCCGTTATGTGCTGAGCCGCCTTGATCTTCTCGATCTCGTCCTCATCCTTATGCTCCGCAAGCGCACGGACAGTTGCGCCGACGGGCATAAATTCAACCGAAGAAAGCTGTTTTTTAACGCCTTCAAGCTCGGAGACTGTCATAAGGTCGTCCTCAAAGCCGACGGTCTTTATGCCCTCTTTTGCGATGATCTCCCGCATTTCTTCAAAGCGTCTGCCTGTTGAAATGAGGAAGCCCTTCGTTTCGCTCTCCGCAGCTTCGATATAGCGGAAGTCCGTGAAGAGATGAGCTCCCGCTCTCGTGACGAATATCGCTCCGTCCGAGAAGGCAAAGCCGGAAAGATAAAGGCAGGTTTTTTCGTTTGTCGTAATGAATGCGTCAACGCCTGCCGGCAAAGCCGCTATAAGTTTTTCCGTTCTGTTCATTTTATATATCCTCTTTTCAAAATAAATTTCAGAAATCGACAACGTCCGAGCCGGAAAGCGCGGCAAGCCCGTATTTCAGGGCAAGCGACGCCGCCTTGCGTTCCTCGGGATCCTCGCTCTCCAGCTTCGGCAAAAGCTCTCTGTAAAACGCGCCCTTTATCGAAAGGTCGTCCCGCAGAGCGTCCGCAGAGAACACGGGAGACGTTTCGTCCCGCAGTTCAAGATAGAAAACGCCGATATCCCCCTCGTTTATTCTGTCTGTTTTCAGCTCCGCTTCGGGAGAGACGGCTCCCGTAAGGGTGACGCGCAGCAACGTGTCCGCGCCGACGCTCTTCTTTGCCATAGCTGTCTTTATCGCCGATATTATCTCGCTCTCCGAGCCCGCCCCCGTTACGTCAACCGTCAGCTTTTCGTATTTTCTGCGGCAGAAGCGTTTATAAACGAAGTCCGTTTTCAGAAGTCCCCCCGACTGCCTTTCAAACGTACAGATGATTGCGCCCTTTGTCCCGCATTCGTCAAACGAACGCCCCTCGGGACAGCCGCAATACGCATAATATGTGTTTCCCGCGCGCTTTGCCTCCGTGCCTGCGTGGATATGACCGAGGGCGGCATAATCGCAGTTGCTACGGGCAATGTCGTCCGTTGTAATCGGGCAGGAGCGGGAATTTTTCGTCATCATATCGCCGTGACAGGCGAGAATGTTTATCCTTTCGGGATTTACCCTTATATAATGCTCAATCGGGCATTTTTCCATTTCGGGCGACGTAAACGCCCAGCCGTAAACATCGACGCCTATATCGGGAAACTCGAATTTTGAAAGCTCCTCCGAGCCGAAAATATAAACGTTCGGCGGAAAGACCGCCTTTTTATAAGGACTTTTCGGGTCGGCACAGTCGTGGTTTCCCGGCGCAATGACAAATTTACATTCCGGAGCCGATTCAAACTGCCCGTTTATATGTTCAAGCGTTTCTTTTGTCACAAAGCCGTGATCAAAAAAGTCGCCGGAGATGATGACCATATCGACCTTCTCGGTCTTTGCATAAAAAACTATGGAAGAAAACACGCCCCGAAGCTCGCTTTTCCTCGCCTGCGCCTTTTTGACGTCATAAAGCGAGAATGGAGCGTCCAGATGAAGGTCGCCCGTGTGAAGTATTTTTACCATTCAGCCCTCCTTTTATATCGCTTTTGCGGAAAGCGAATATTCTCCGCTTTCAAGCTCTATGCTGTATTCCTTCTCCGTTTCAAGGAAGCGGAAAACGCTCTCCGCCGGAGCTCCGTCGGAGAAGAGCCTGCGGGCGTATTTTTTCGGCAGATAAAGCGTTGCGCGGCAGCCGAAGGGAACGGAAACGTTGACCGTCAGCAAGCCGTCTCTGTTTGCCCAATAGCAACGGACGGTTCCGTACATACTTTCGTGTTCCGCCGAAGCGCTCTCCATTCCGCAATCGACGGCGGGGCGGAGAATCGTATGCACAAAGCCCGGCTCGTTTTCGTCCGGCGAGATACCGCCTATATACTTATACATAAATGCCGAAAGGTCCGAGAACATATGATGATTATGCGAGCCTGTGCCGTTCCAGCATTCCCAGAGCGTCGTTGCGCCGAGATCTATCCAGCGCTGACAGCCGGGGAACGTTCTCTGCGCAATCATCCTCTGCCCGACGTTTCCTTCGCCCGCAGCCCCAAGCGACTGCATAACGAATTTGTTTCCGAGAACACCGAAATCAAGGTGCCAGTCGCGCTCTTCTATCTGCGATATCAGCTTTTTCACAAGCGGGAGATATTCATCCGGCTCGTAAAGCCCGAAATAAAGCATTGCGCCCGTTGCCGTCTGGCAATCTCCCTTGACGGTAAACGTTGCTTTGTCAAAGAATTTTTCGCGCCATACCTTGCGTATGCGGCTTGCGAGATCGGAATAATATTCCGCGTCCTCGTCCTTGCCCATAATCTTCGCGATTTTCACAACGGTCTTTGCCGCATTATAGAAGAACGCCGTATCGCTGACCTCCGTCGGGCATCTGTATGCGCCCATATTTATCGAAAGCGATGCGCCTTCAAACGGAGGACACCAGTCTCCCGTGCCGTAGTCAAGGGTGAGGTCGTCCGTCATCCCCTCCATAAAGTCGCAGTTGCGCTTGATTGCGTCATAATTGATTTTGAGAATGTCGGGGTCGTTGTTGTAAAGATAAATGTTGTAAGGCACGGTTATCAGCGCGCTCGACCAATCGGGGCCCATAAGCCCGTAGTAGCCCCAGCCCGTCGAGGGCACGACGCAGGGTATCTGCCCTGCGGGACGCTGACTTTCCCTCATATCCCTGCTCCATTTTGCAAGGAACGACTGCGAGCCGAAATTTATCAGCATCTGCTCGCAGGAGAGAGCCGTGTCGCCCGTCCATCCGTTTTTCTCCCTGTGCGGGCAGTCCGTCGGGACGGAATGCATATTCGATATTGTTGACCAGCGGCAAAGCTGCTGAACTTTATTTAAAAGCTCATCCGAGCAGGAAAATCTTCCCGCATCGCCGACAGCCGTGCAGACGGCATAAGCCGTCACGTCCTCTTTTGCCGGCTCATAATCAATGCCGGAGATTTCGATATACTGAAAGCCGTGATAAACGAAGATCGGGTGCCATTTTTCGGGCTCGTCGCTCTTTTTGATGTATTTATCCGTCTGGAAGCCGTGACTTCTCGTCATCCCGCCCATCTGCATATCGAGCTCGCCGTCCTCAAAGAGCATATCGGAATGACGGATTGTGATTTCCGTGTCCTTTTCGCCCCTGAAAACGTATTCGCAGAAGCCCGCCATATTCTGTCCGAAGTCGATAGCGTAGCCGTTTTTCGTCTTCCACATTCTCTTCGGCGAAAAGCTTTTATATATTTTTATCGGCGGCATTTCCATTGCCCGCAGAGCGCCGCCCGGGCTCTTTACGATTTTCGTGCTTTGCCATTTCGAGTCGTCAAAATCCGGGCTTTCCCAATCGCCGAGCTCAAGGCGCGCGTCGTAATGCTCGCCGTTGCGGATACCGTTGAAGAATATCGGCCCCTTGCCTCCCTTCCAGGACGTATCGGAAACGAGCTTTTCTTCCGTGCCGTCCGTATATGTCAGCTTAAGCTCACATATCATTTTCGGCCAATGACGCCAGGTTGCCGCGCGCGTGTTCCAGGGGTCTTCTGCAAAGCAGTTATACCAGCCGTTTCCCAAAATGACAGAAATCGCGTTTTTACCCTGACACAGCAAGGATTTCACGTCATACGTCATATATGAGTCCGTCTTTGAAAAGTCGGTGAAGGCGGGGGAGAGAAGGTCGTCTCCCGTCTTTTCTCCGTTTATGCGACTTTCAAAATATCCGAGGCCGCAAATGCAAAGATAAGCTTGCGAAACAGGCTTTGTAATTTCAAACGTCTTTCTCAGATATACGGCTCCGAAGGCGTCGTTTTCTCTGCGGACGTATTGCGCCGTTATCCATTTTCCCGTCCAGCGTTCGCAAAGTTTGCCCGTGACAAATTCGCTCTCTGCGGTTGCCTCCGCACCTGAAGCCGTTCTGACGGTAACGGAGAAATAATATTTTGTGACGGGCAGCAGCCCCTCGCCCGCATAGGGAACAAAAAGCTGATTTTCGGTCGTCTGCTCGCCCTCGTCCCAGACGACGGTTTTTCGCTCCGCGTCCGAATAGACTTTTATCCTGCGGGAGAGCTGGCGGTCGCCGCGGACGTCCGATTTTATCTTATATGAAAACCTCGGCAGGCTGTCAACCCCCAAGGGAGCCGAAGCGTAGTTTACCGTAAGGTCATAGACGGATATATTTGACATATTGTCCTCCGAAGAATATTTATACAGGTACATTATAGCACTATATTTTTTATAAAACAAGCAAAGAATTGCATTTTCCGGAATGTTGTGATAAAATATTTATAAACTACGGAACAGAAAGAGTTTATATATGAAAAATTTCAGGATTCTCTTCTTCGGAGACGTCGTCGGCCCGCGCGCGGCGGAAAAGCTCGGCTCATCTCTCTGGAGTCTGCGCAAAAAGTACGGCGCGGATATGGCGATAGTCAACGGGGAAAACTGCGCCCCGGGAAACGGGATAGACAAAGCGGGCGCGGATATGCTTCTCTCCGGCGGAGCGGATATTATCACGACGGGAAACCACGTTTTCAAGCGATTTGAAGCGGATACGCTACTCGATGACGAGCCGGGAATAATTCGTCCCGCAAATTATCCTCCGCAGCTTGCGGGGGCGGGATTTTCGCTCTGCGACTGCGGCTCTGCAACCGTTCTCGTCATAAACCTGCTCGGGCTTGTCGATATGGAGCCGCTTGCCTGCCCGTTTGCGACGGCAGACAAAATTCTCGCTGAAAACAAAGGAAAATATGATATATCCGTCATAGATTTTCACGCAGAAGCGACAAGCGAAAAGAAAGCCCTGCTTTTTTATCTGGACGGCAAAGTGTCTGCAATCGTCGGCACTCATACGCACGTTGAAACGGCGGACGAAACCGTCACAGAGAGCGGCACGGCTTATATTACGGATGTCGGTATGTGCGGAGCGGAAAAATCCGTGCTGGGGGTAAAGCCGGAATGTATAATCCGGCGGCTGACAACTCATCATCCCGTGAAATTCGAGGTAGCGGAAGGAAAGCCCGTCCTTTGCGGCGTACTGATTGAAATCGACCCTTCGACAGGCAAAGCCGTTTCTATCGAAAGGATAAAGGAATGAATAAAATAATCGAAACAGAGCGTCTCATCCTCCGCGAGATGACGGAGGACGATTTTCCCGCGCTTTATTCCGTCCTTGCGGATTCGGACATTATGCGCCATTACCCTTATACGTTCGACGAAGGCAGGGTACATCGCTGGATAAAGAAAAATACGGAAAGATACGATATTTTCGGCTTTGGGCTATGGGCTGTCGTACTGAAGGAAACGGGCGGGATGATCGGTGATTGCGGGCTGACTATGCAGAACATAGACGGCAACATTCTCCCCGAAATAGGCTATCATATCGCAAAAAAATATCAGCGCAAAGGTTATGCAAAGGAAGCCGCAGGAGTCGTCCGCGACTGGACGTTTGCAAACACGCCTTTCAAAGCCGTTTATTCCTATATGAAAAAGGACAATATCGCTTCCGCAAGGACGGCAGCCTCGATCGGTATGAAACTCTCCGGCGAGTTTACGGACAATGAAGGCGAACTCTCGTTACTTTTCTTTGAGAAGAAAAGTAACCAAAAGAAACTTTAATAATTGTTTTGTGCAAATTTTATAAAAAGCAAACAGGGGTGATTTTTCATCTCTGTTTTTGTTTCGACCGTACTTTTCTTTGAAAAGAAAAGTAGGCACCGTTCTTTTCTTCGAGAAGAAAAGAAGGCAAAAGAAGCTTCAGTAATTGTTTTGTGCAAATATTTTATTGCCTGCATATACGGGTGTTACAATGTAGGGGACGGGTTTCCCGTCCCGAACATTCGTCTTTATCGATATACAAGGTGAGATTTATCCTCTTTCAGCCTTCCTCTCCGAGGAAGGAGGACCGCAACGCGGCGGAAGGAGTTTATTTGCCGGCTTCATATGAGGGGAAAGCCTTAACAGGGGAGCATTTTTTCGCTATTCCGAAAATATCTCTCCGAAAATATATATAAAGGTAAAAAAGCTATTGAAAAATACTATAAAATATGATATAATATATAATATAATAAAGAAAGGGGCTTTTCTGCCCGAAAGGACGTTTAAAATATATGGATTCATCATACAGCAAGATATGGAAAGCTGTCCTTGATTCGCTTTCAAAAATATATTCGGAGGTGCTTATGGACCTCTGGCTGAACCGTCTTGAGCTTGTATCTCTCGATGATAAGAACGCCATTCTCGTCATTGATGAAAATCAGGATCTCATAGACATTCTGAACACGAATTATTCAAAGCAGATCGCAGATGCTTTCGCAAAGGCGCTCAGTATGAATATAAACGTCAAGATATACAAAAAGGGACACTACCTTGTCAAAGGCTCCGAAGAAGAGAAAATGTATATCCAGAAGCAGGAGGAGGCAGACAAGGGACTCCTGCCGGACACGCCCGAAAAGTCGGACGGGTTCTATTTTGACAAAGGCGACGGCAGAGCAAGGGACGACGAATATACCTTTGAAAATTTCATCGTCGGCAGCTCGAACAAGTTCGCATATGCGGCGAGCGTTTCTGTCGCAAATCATCCCGCCGTCGAATACAACCCCCTCTTTATTTACGGAGCGAGCGGTCTCGGCAAGACGCATCTTATGCGCGCCATAGCGCACGACGTTTCGGGCCGTCATCCGGATTTCAAGATCATATTCGTCTCCGCGGAAAACTTCACAAACGAGTTTCTCGATTGTCTCGTCAAAAAATCGACCTCAAAATTTAAGGAAAAATACCGCTCCGCGGATATGCTCTTTGTTGACGATATTCAGTTCATCGCCGGCAAGGAATCGACACAGGAGGAATTCTTCCATACTTTCAACACCCTCTACGATTCTCATAAGCAGATCGTTCTGACCTCTGACCGACCGCCGAGAGAGCTGCAAAATCTTGAAGAAAGGCTTGTCAGCAGATTTGAGGGCGGAATGGTTGCGGATGTTCAACCGCCGGATACGGAGCTGCGTATAGCAATTTTCAAGAGCAAGGCGATGGCTATGAACGTTGACCTTTCAAACGATGTTCTGACATACATCGCAGAAAACACAAAGAGCAACGTCCGCCAGATAGAGGGCATTATAAAGAAACTGGGCGCTTACAAGACGGTTTTGAACAAAGGTAAGGAAATTACCGTCGAGGATGCGAAAACGCTTCTCTCGGGCGTTATTTGCGGCGCAGAGCCGCCGGAAGCCGTTGCGGAGAGAGTTATAACGACGGTTGCAAACCGTTACGGCGTCTCCGCAGAGGACATTAAAGGCACAAGAAGATCAAAAGAGATTGTCGTTCCGAGACAGATTGCCGTTTACGTTGTAAACCACGTGACAAACCTGACCCTGAAAAACATAGGCGGGATATTCGGCGGAAAGGACCATTCGACTATTCTTTATTCAATCCAGTCCGTAACGGATCAGATGAAAAAGGACATATCCTTTGAGCACGAAGTGACCGATATTATGAAAGAATTTCAATAAAAATTCCAAAAAACAACGAAGGTTGAAAAACGAGATAAGTTATCAACACAGTGTTGATAATTTGTTGAAAACCCCTTGCAGCAAAGCTTTTTAAAGATTTTGCCGTTGTTGAAAACCTAATGTTATCAAAATCGGAAATTAACATAAACTTTCTTTTTTACGGCGGGACGGGCTTTTTTCCGAAACGACGGATTTCATACTTATTTTGAATTTTTGAAATAAAATGGAAAAGATGCTCCGTAGCGAAAAAAGTTTTCAACAAGTTTTCAGTTATAAACAAAAAGTTTTCAGAAGTTATAAACATTTTTCGGGGAAGAAAAAGTTATCCAAAACATAAACAAATCATCAAAACGATATCGACAGAAATCTCCATATAAAAAACAAAGAAAAATTTCAGCGGGCAAGGGAGCTTTCCGAGTTATCAACATTTTCCCCGTCTCTACTACTCCGTCTCCTCCCTTTAATCTTTTCTTATCTTTAAAGAAAACGAATTTTCTGAAATAAAAAAAAACGAAAGGAACAGAAAACAAATGAAAATCACATTCCAAAAGGAAATGCTTCTGCTCTGTATTCAGCGTTCGCTCGGATGCGTATCCTCCGAAAAGACGTACGGCGCGATAGAAGGTATACTTCTTTCAAGCGTCGGTTCGGACAAATGTATGATCTGCGCATACGACCTTGAAAAGGGCGTAAAGACAACAATTGACGCAAGAGTTCACGAAGGCGGCGCAGCCGTCATAAACGGCTCAAAGCTGGCATCTGTCGTCAAATTTATGCCTTCGGATATAACGATTGAAACGGGCGAGGGCAACTTTGCGACGATTTCAAGCGGCCGTTCAAAATTCCAGCTTCATTATCTCCCCGGCGAGGAATTTCCCCAGCTTCCCGAATTTTCTCCGGAAAGAAGCTTTACGGTCACCCAGGCGAAGATAAAATCAATGATAAACAGAACGTCGTTTGCCATAAGTCACGAGGACAACGGCAGACCCGCTCTTACGGGACTTTATTTCGAGGTTGAAGGAAACAGAATAAAGACCGTCGCCTGCGACAGTTTCCGTCTTGCGATAAGGGTCAACAAGTGCGAAACGAATATCGATTCCAAAAACGGCGAAACGGAGCTGAGATTCATCGTTCCGGGAAAGACGATAAACGAGATTTCCCGCCTGCTTGACGATACGGACGAGAAGATCAAATTCTCGCTGACAAAAAAGCATATCATCTTCTCTCTCGGGATGAAATACGGAGACGATATAAAGGAAACGGTTCTTTTCTCGCGTCTTATAGACACACAATATATAGAATACGAAAGATTTATCCCGAAGGAAAGCAAAACGTTTGTCACGGTTGATAAAAATATGCTTGAAGACGCGCTTGAAAGAGCTTCTCTCGTAACGGAGGACAGGGCTGTCGGTCAGTCGAAGAGCATAGTTAAATTCAAAGTTGAGGACGAGACCCTTCATATTTCCGCAATTTCGATAAACGGCAAGGTGTTTGACGAGATCCCCGTTGAGAAAAAGGGACCGGATATGGAGATCGGCTTCTCCTGCAAATATCTTATCGAAATCCTCCGCGCCTGCGGAACGGATATTCTCAAGCTCTCGCTTACTTCGTCTCTTATGAGTATGATAATCGAGGGCAACGGCGAAAGCGACAAAGATGACAGCTTCATTTATCTCGCTCTCCCGATGAAGATGAGAGACAACTGATAATTTATGTATCTTAAAAGTGCTGTTTTTGAGAATTTCAGAAACATAAAAGGATTTTCCTTTGATTTTGATAAGGAAATGAACATTCTTTTCGGCGGCAACGCTCAGGGAAAGACGGCTGTCATCGAAGGAATATATCTCTTTGCCGGAGGAAAGAGCTTCCGCAAGGCAAAGGATAAGGAAATGATAAAGAGCGGAGAGCTGCGCTCGCACATAGATATTACCTTTGCGGACGAAAGACGGGAAAACAGAATGTCTCTCGATTTCCGTCCGGACGCGAGAAAGGAAATGTCATTGAACGGGATGAAGCTGAAGAAAATGTCCGAGTTTCTCGGCAATTTCAAATCAGTTCTCTTCTGTCCGGAACATCTTGCAATAGTCAAGGACGAGCCCTCCGTTCGCAGGAGCTTTATAGACGCTGCAATCTCCCAGCTGAATCCGCATTATCTCCCCGCTCTGACAGAATACGCAAAGATTGTTGAAAACAAGAATGCTCTTCTCAAAAATCCCGAAAAATACGGCAAAAACGATTTTGAAGAGCTTTATAAGCAATATTCAGTCAGGCTGGTCAAGGGCTCGCTTTATATATCGATGGCGAGGATCGGGTATCTGAAAAAGCTGTTTGAATACGTCGGAAAATTTCTTTCGGAAATGACGGGCGGCAGGGATACCGTCGATTATGAATACCTTTTTTCAATCGGGCCTGTCAAATATATGTATAATTACGAGGCGCAGTATCTTTGCACCGTATTTACAAACGCCGAGCGGGAAAAAGCCGCAAAGGTCTGTCTTTACGGCGCCCATAGGGATGATTTTGAAATCCGCCTTCCGATCGGTACGGCGAAGATATTCGCCTCGCAAGGTCAGCAGAGGAGCATTGCGCTTGCGATGAAGCTGGCGGAGGGCGAGATATGCAGGGAGGAAACCGGCGAATATCCCGTTTTCCTTTTTGACGACGTTCTCTCCGAGCTTGACAGAGGCAGAAAAAATTATGTTCTTGAAAATCTTTCCGGAAAGCAGGTTATAGTCACCTCCTGCGACGAAGCGGATTTCTCCGATTGCAGCAGCGCAAAGCGGATATACGTTGAAAACGGAAACTATTTTTACAAATGAGGCTTTATGTATCTCCATATAGGTAACGGAAAAATGATAAAAACGAAGGATATCGTCGGCATTTTCGATTCGGACACGGCAACGGTATCCAAAACAACGCGCTTATGGCTTTCCTCCGCAGAAAAGCGGGGCGGGCTTTCTTCGGCTTCGGGCGAGATACCGAAGTCGATTGTTCTGGAATGCGGCAAAAAGGGAGAAAACATTTATTTTTCGCAGCTTTCTCCGAAAACGCTCTGCCAGAGAGCCGAAAAGTATTAAAACTCCAATTGGAAAGGAAAAGGTTATGTCAGAAGAAGTCAAAACTCCCGAAACCGCTCAGGTTTATGACGAAAGTCAGATTCAGGTGCTCGAGGGGCTGGAGCCTGTCCGCAAACGCCCCGGAATGTATATCGGAAGCACATCCCAGAGGGGTCTTCATCATCTCGTGTATGAAATTGTGGATAACTCCATAGATGAGGCGATGGCGGGAATATGTACGCATATTGAAGTCACCTTCCATAAGGACGGGAGCGTTTCCGTCCGTGACAACGGAAGAGGTATCCCCGCCGGAATCAACGCTCAAACCGGTATACCTACGCTTGAAGTCGTATTTACGGTGCTTCACGCGGGCGGTAAATTCGGCGGAGAGGGATATAAATTCTCCGGCGGACTGCACGGCGTCGGCGCGTCCGTTGTAAACGCGCTTTCGAAATGGACAGAGGTTGAAAACCGTCACGACGGAAAAATATACACAGAGCGTTTCGAAAAGGGCAGCATAGCCCGTCCCTTCGCCTGCACGGGCGAATGTGACAAAGCCGATCACGGGCTTTACGTCCGCTTTATGCCGGACGAGGATATTTTCAGAGAGACGACCGTCTTTGATTTTGACGTCATCCTCAATCGTATGCGCGAGCAGGCATTCCTCAATGCGGGCATAACGATTACCGTAACGGACGACAGAGACGAAGAGCCGAGAACAGAGGTTCTCTTCTATGAGGGCGGTATCAAGAGCTTCGTTTCGCATCTCAATTCGCTTAAACACGCAAACGTTCTGCACGACGTTATCTATATGCGCGCGGACGCGGACGACAAGACGGCAGAGATCGCAATTCAGTATAACGATAAATACGAGGAGACGATGATCTCCTTTGCAAACAACATACACACAATCGAGGGCGGTACGCACGAGGACGGCTTCAAGGCGGCTCTGACAAGAGTTATGAACAAGTACGCCGTTGATAAAAAGCTCGTAAAGGACAGCGACGGCAGCTTCAAGGGCGAGGACATAAGAGAGGGCATATGCGCCGTTATTTCCGTCAAGCTCCGCGAGGCGCAGTTTGAAGGGCAGACAAAGGCAAAGCTCGGCAACTCCGATATGCGCTCCTTTGTTGACAGGCTCGTTTCCCTCAAGCTCGCAGAATATCTGGAGGAGCACCCCGCCGTCGGCAAGGTTATAGTCGAAAAGGCACTTGCCGCCTCAAGAGCGAGAGAAGCCGCACGAAAGGCAAGAGAAGCGACGAGAAGAAAGACGGGTCTCGATTCCGGTCAGATGCCGGATAAGCTCCGCGACTGCAACGAAAGAGACGCTTCGCTTACAGAGATATATATCGTCGAGGGTGACTCGGCAGGCGGCTCCGCAACGCAGGGCCGTGACAGCCGCTTCCAGGCAATTCTTCCTCTCTGGGGTAAGATGCTGAACGTTGAAAAGGCAAGAGCGGACAAGGTTTACGGCAACGACAAGCTGAACCCCGTCATAGTTGCGCTCGGAGCGGGTATCGGAAACGAATTCGATATTGAAAAGCTGCGCTATCACAAGATAATCATTATGGCGGATGCCGATGTTGACGGTTCGCATATCAGAACCCTTCTTCTGACGTTTTTCTTCCGCTTTATGCGCCCGCTTATCGAACAGGGCTATGTTTATTCCGCCGTTCCGCCGCTTTATAAGCTGACAAGGGGCAAAACGCAGAGAGTTGCTTATTCGGATGAGGAGCGCGACGCTATCTCCGCCGAAATGCGCGGAGGCGACCCGAAGGTCAAAATTGATATTTCGAGATACAAAGGTCTCGGCGAGATGAACCCGCACGAGCTCTGGGAAACGACGATGAACCCCGAAACGAGAACTCTCCGTCGTATTCAGCTCGAGGACGCACAGCTTGCGGACGAGACGTTCTCCGTTCTTATGGGAGAGGATGTCGAGCCGAGAAAAGAATTTATAGAAGTCAACGCGCGCTATGCCGTTAATATCGACGTATAAGGAGGCGAACTTAAGTGGCACATAAGGATTATAAGCCCGAGGATATAATGTATCCCGAGCAGCACATAGTCAATACAGAGCTTGTAAAGGAGATGCAGAAATCCTTTATAGAATATGCAATGTCTGTCATAGTTGAAAGAGCGCTTCCGGACGTTCGTGACGGTCTCAAGCCTGTTCACAGAAGAATCTTATACGCTATGTATGAGGACGGGCTGACGCGTGACAAGCCATACAGAAAATGCGCGACAGCCGTCGGCGACGTGCTCGGCAGATATCATCCGCACGGCGACGCTTCGGTTTATGACGCGCTCGTCCGTCTGGCGCAGGATTTTTCGATGAGATACCCGCTTATCGACGGTCACGGAAACTTCGGCTCTATCGACGGCGACCCCCCGGCTGCATACCGTTATACGGAGGCGAGAATGTCCCGTATGTCGGACGAGATGCTGCGGGATATTGAAAAGGAGACGGTTGACTGGTCTCCGAACTTTGATGAAACGAGAAAAGAACCGAGGGTTCTGCCCTCAAGATTTCCGAACCTGCTTGTAAACGGTTCGTCCGGTATTGCCGTCGGTATGGCGACGAATATCCCCCCGCATAACCTCCGCGAGGTCATCGGGGCGGCAATCTGCCTGCTTGATAACCCGGAAGCGACGCTCGATGAGCTTATGCAGCACATAAAAGGCCCCGATTTCCCGACAAGGGGAATAATTATGGGCAGAAGCGGCATAAGGCAGGCATATGAAACCGGCAGAGGAAGAGTTATCGTCCGCGCCAGATGCCATTTTGAAGAATACGGCAAGGATAAGAGAGAAAGAATTATCGTAACGGAGCTGCCGTATCAGGTGAACAAGAGAATGCTGATCGCTTCGATCGCAGATCTCGTAAAGGACAAGAGAATCGAGGGCATTTCCGACCTTCGTGACGAAACGGACAGAAACGGTATGCGTATCGTCATCGAGACGAAGAAGGACGCAAACCCGCAGGTAGTTCTCAACCACCTCTATACGTTGACGTCTCTCCAGACATCGTTTGCGATAAATATGCTCGCCCTTGTTGACGATCAGACCCAGCCGAAAATACTTTCCCTGCGCCACATCCTGACGGAATATCTCAAATTCCAGGAGGAGCTCATCGTTCGCAGGACGCGCTTTGACCTTCGCAAGGCAGAGGAAAGAGCGCATATTCTCCGCGGACTTCTCATAGCGGAGGAAAATATAGACGAGATCATAAAAACCATTCGCAATTCCTATGACGACGCAAAGGAAAACCTGATGGCTCGTTTCTCGCTAAGCGACCCGCAGGCAAGCGCAATTCTTGAGATGAGACTCAAACAGCTCCAGGGACTTGACCGTCTCAAGCTGGAGGAGGAATTCAAGGCGCTTGAAGCGAAAATTGCAGATTATAAGGACATTCTTGAAAAGCCGGAGAGAGTCCGCGAGACGCTCAAAACCGAGCTTACCGCTATTTGCGATAAATACGGCGACGAACGTTATACGGAAATTCAGGATTCGATAGACGATATAGACGATGAAGACCTCATCGAGCGTCACGACTGCGTGATAACTATGACCTACGGCGGCTATATAAAGAGAAACCCCGTTGATACCTATTCTGCACAGAACAGAGGCGGAAAGGGCATAGTCGGTATGACGACAAAGGAAGAGGACGCGATAAGAGACGTTATGGTTGTCCATTCGCATAGCTACCTGCTTATGTTTACGTCCGCCGGCAAGGTCTATATGAAAAAAGCATATCAGATTCCCGAAGCGTCACGCACGGCAAAGGGTACGAACCTTGTAAACGTGCTCCAGCTTGCAGAGGGAGAAAAGGTTACTTCGATCGTTTCCCTTGAAGGCTTTGAGGACGAGCAGTATTTCGTTATGGTAACGAAAAAAGGCGTCATCAAGCGTGCTTCGACGAAGGACTTCGAATATCAGCGCAAGGGCGGAAAGATCGCCATAAACCTTGACGAGGGCGACGAGCTTCTCTCCGTAAACAAAACGGCGGGAAACAGCGACATCATCATCGCAACAAGACAGGGCAAGGCAGTCCGCTTTGACGAAAACGACGCGCGCGTTATGGGCAGAACGGCAAGAGGCGTCCGCGGTATCAAGCTCCGCGAGGGAGACGAGGTTGTCGGCGTCAGCGTAGTCGAAGAAGGAAAAACGCTTATAACCGTCACGGAAAAGGGCTTCGGAAAGAGAAACGATTTCGGTTGCTTCTCTGCGCACAGCCGAGGCACGATGGGCGTTATATGCCATAAGCTGACCGCAAAGACGGGCGAGCTTGCCGGCATTGCCGCCGTCTCCGATGACGACGATATAATGATAATCACAAACGAGGGAACAATCATCCGAATGGCTGTCGGAAGCATACCGGTATACGGCAGCGGCGGCACGTCCGGCGTTATAGTTATGAGGCTTGACGAGGGAGCGAAGATTGTAAACTTTGCTGTAACAAAATCAGAAAAAGAAGAAGAAGAAAAGGAAAATACGGAAACAGAAGCTGACATTCAGTCGGAAGGTCAGGCGGTTTCCGCAGAAGGGGAAAACCCTCCCGAAAATGAATAAAAATACTTTATTTTAAGAAAGGGTTTTCAAAATGAAAGCAACAAAAAAGAAAGAAACAAAGGCTGTTCCCGCAGGCTCGGAGGACAGAAAAAAAGCGCTTGAAACCGCGCTTGCAAAGATTGAAAAGGATTTCGGCAAGGGAACGATAATGAAGCTCGGAGACAACGTTCATATGAACGTTGAAGCAATACCGACAGGGTCTCTCACACTTGACCTTGCCCTCGGTATCGGCGGGGTTCCGCGCGGCAGAATAATCGAAATATTCGGACCGGAATCATCCGGTAAAACAACGGTTGCTCTGCATATTGCGGCAGAGGTTCAGAAAATGGGCGGAGAAGCGGCGTTCATCGATGCGGAACACGCTCTTGACCCCGTTTATGCAAAGGCGCTCGGCGTCGATATTGACAGTCTCCTCGTCTCCCAGCCGGATTCAGGCGAGCAGGCGCTTGAAATTACGGAAGCACTCGTCCGCTCCGGCGCGATAGACGTGGTTGTTGTCGACTCCGTTGCCGCGCTCGTTCCGCAACAGGAGATCGACGGCGTTATGGGCTCAAGCCACGTCGGACTTCAGGCAAGGCTTATGTCGCAGGCGCTCCGCAAGCTCTCAGGCTCTATTGCAAAGTCAAACTGCGTTGTCATTTTCATAAACCAGCTGCGTGAGAAGGTCGGCGTTATGTACGGCAACCCCGAAACAACCCCCGGCGGCAGAGCGCTGAAATTCTATGCGTCAGTCCGTATTGACGTAAGAAAAGCGGAATCGCTCAAGCAGGGCAGCGAGACTTACGGAAACAGAGTTAAATGCAAGGTTGTCAAAAACAAGGTTGCTCCCCCCTTCAAAATTGCCGAGTTTGACATTATTTACGGAAAAGGCATTTCAAAGGTCGGAGAGATACTGGACATCGGAACGGATGCCGGAGTGATTCAGAAGAGCGGTTCATTTTTCTCATACAACGGAGAGAGAATCGGTCAGGGCAAGGAAAAAGCAAAGGCAGCTCTTGAAGCAAATCCGGAGCTTATGGCTGAAATAGAGGCGAAAATCAAGGCAAAGAGCGAAGAGATCGATCTGACCCTTGATCCCGAGGAAGCATATTCGCTTACCGAGGACGATGACGACGAGGATGATTTCGACATTCGTATTCTTGAGGTTGATGCAGACGACAAATGAAAATAACAATTGAGAAAATAACGCCTATAAGAGAGGGAGAGGCAGTTGTCGTCTCCCTCTCTCTTTCAGACGTAGTGCACGAAGAAAAATGCAAACGCGAGATTGCAACAGATTTGTTTTTTGAAATGGGCTTTCCGATGTCCGCAGGCGACGGAATTGAAATAGATCAGGAAAAATATGAGGCGATTGACGACGCTTCAGAGCTGACAGCTGCGATAATAAAAGGAGCGTCGCTCATCGGTTTTGCGGAGAATACAAAGAAAACTCTCGTTTCAAAGTTGATTTCAAGGGGCTTTTCAAAGGATGTTTCCCTCCGCGCGACGGATTATCTTGAAAAAGTCGGCTATATAGACGAAAAGTCGCAGGCGGAGGAGCTTTTTTCAGACCTTGCCGAAAAGCGGCTTTACGGTCCCTCCAGAATACGCAACGAGCTATACAGAAAAGGCTTTGCGGATGAAGCGATTGAAAACGCAATGCAAACCGAAGTTGACTTTGACAGGATTCTCGCAGAGCGGATTGAAAAGACGATAAACCTTGAAGATTTTGCGGAAAGAACAAAGCGGCAGAGGATAATCGCATCGCTTATGCGCTACGGATTTTCTGTCGGCAATATCAAAAACGCACTGACGATTCTTAAAGAAGAATAAAACAAAAAGCCGCCCGAAGGCGGCTTTTTGAGTTATGAGGGTCTGAAGAAAAAATGAAAAGTTTCTCCCGGAAAGAGAAATTATTTGTCTTTCTCTGAGGGGGAGGTGGCATTTTCGCGAGAAAATGACGGAAGGAGTTTATTGCGTAAAGCTCCTTCCACCGCGTTGCGGTCCCCCCCACCCTCTTCTCGGCGAAGCCTGCAAGGGTGCTCCGCACGCTTGCAAATCTCCCTCAGAGAGGGATGCTAAAAGAGAATAAATCTCGCCTTTTATGTCGATAAATCCGGCGGGGCGGGACGGGATTTGCTGGTTTGCGCAAGCAATCGGGGCAGGCCTCGCCGAGAGGGGCAAAGAGACCCGTCCCCTACGTTGCAATACCCGTTTATGCAGGCAATGGAACATCTGCACAAATAAATTAATTGAAGTTTCTTTTGCCTACTTTTCTTTTCAAAGAAAAGTACGGTCGAAGAAAAGAATGGTCAAAACAAAAACAGAGATGAAAAGTCATCTCTGTTTTTTACAAAATTTGCACAAACCAATAATTGAAGTTTCTTTTGCCTACTTTTCTTTTCAAAGAAAAGTACGGTCGAAACAAAAACAGAGATGAAAAATCATCTCTGTTTGTTTTTTTACAAAGCTTGCACAAACCAATAATTGAAGTTTCTTTTGCCTACTTTTCTTTTCAAAGAAAAGTACGGTCGAAACAAAAACAGAGATGAAAAATCATCTCTGTTTGTTTTTTTACAAAGCTTGCACAAACCAATAATTGAAGTTTCTTTTGCCTACTTTTCTTTTCGAAGAAAAGAACGGTCGAAGAAAAGAACGGTCAGTTCTTTGTGTATGTTACGCCGCCGATTGTTATGGTTTTTGCGCTCTTATCCTGAGAGAAGGACTGCGAACCGCTGTAACTTGAGCCTTCGCCTTCGTATGTGAAGGTGATAGTCTGCTTGCCGGCGTCATCAGTTGCGATCTTATAAGTGCCCTTATAAACGGTTTCTTTCTCAAAGCCGAGAACGCTTGCCTTTGTTGTAACGGTAACCTTGCTGCCGGAGAACTTATATGTTACTTCAGCGCCTGCAAGACCGAAAAGGCTTGCCTTGCCGCTATATTCGCCGGAAAGGGTTGTTGCGCAGGAGGTCAGAATAATTGCCACCATACAGAGAGCGAGGGTGAGTGCGATGATTTTCTTCATAGTCAGAAAATTCCTTTCTTTTATTATGATAATATTATAGCGTTTTTCGTTCCGATTGTCAATAAGGGAAACAATTATTTTTCCGCAGAAGCGATGTCGTTTTTCAGTCTTTCAAGCGCGACGTAATACGCCTCAGGAACAACTCCGTCTCCGTCCGGAGCGATGTTCAGAAGCAGGTTTCCGCCGAACTTTTTTGCAACCTCATATTGATGAAAAGTTATCTCCGGCGCGCGGTATTTATCCGCATTTCTGACATACGACCAACCGCCTCCGACGTGCCATATCTGCGCTGTTTCCCAAGGCATATCGGGCTTTTCCGCCGGCAATTTGCATTCGAAGCGGGAGCAATAGTCGCCCGCGCCCCATAACCTGTCATTTACGATAATCTGCGGCTGAAGCGCGCGGATCTCTCCGATTGTCATTGCGCCGTCAAGCGACGGAAGCGTTCCGTCAAACCAGAGAAGGTCTATCCGGCCGTAGCGCGTCAGAAGCTCGCGGAGCTGACCGTTGAAAACGGAAACCCGCAACCGTTTATGCTCCTCCGGCATTTCCGGCAGGTCGCCGATCGGCTTGTGATCCGGATCCTCGTGCGGTCTGTCAGGATATTTTTCGGAGCTGGAGCCGGAGGCAAACGACATATACTTCCGGTCAAGTCTCCAGTCCGGCGGGGAATAATAAAGCCCGACCTTCAGCCCGACCTTCCGGCAAGCGGAAACATATTCGCCGACGAGATCTCTCCCGCCGAGGTATTGCTTTGTTGAAAAATCGCCGAAATCGGAGGGCCAGAGAGCATAGCCGTCGTGATGCTTTGTTGTAAAAACGGCATAGGAGAAGCCTGCGTTTTTCGCAGCCGAAAGCCATTTTTCCGGCTCGAAATGCTGCGGGTTGAACTTTTTCGCAAGCGACCAGTATTCGTTTGGCGTCAGGATACCGTTGCCCTTTGCCCTGCGGTCCGGATTGTCCATCATACCCCAGGAAATATCAATGTCATCTCCTGCGGCGGAAATTCCGAAATGAATGAAAAGACCGAGGTTTGTCTTTTCAAAAAACCAGCGGGCACCGTCGTTTTTGTTTCTTTCAAAGGCGGAATCCGATGCCCTGTAACCTATTATGTTATGCTGCCTTACAGCCTCGCTTGATGCGTTTGACACAGCTTCCTCCTCCGATCAGTCCTCGTCGTTTTCAATATAGCCCTTGCCTGTTCTCTCCGGAATATCTGCTCTGGATTCCTCCTCGGCTTCCTCTGCCTCTTTCGGATTGTTTTTATAATAAGGCGTTATCATCAGCTCTTCAACCTTCGGGTATCCCGCGTAGATCGAGATATATGTCATTGTTGAGAAGAGGAGGAGTATTGCAAAGATAATTCCGATCGGCATAAACAGATTCGACGCAAGAAAAGCAACAAAGCATATCGCAACGCAGGAAAGCAACGCCAGAATATTTCTGCCGAGATTGAGAATTGCAAAAATGAAAGAGTTTTTTATCATTTTGACAAACGATATATAAAAGGTTACGATCATAAGATACATATAAACGCGGATGAAAAGATACACAGCCATCATAAAGATGGAGCAGAAAAAGAGGATATAATAAACGCTGTAATTTGCTCTGTACCATAAGATCGAATAGCCGCAGGCGAAAAGCATTGCAAAATCGATTACGCCGAAAAGAAGCCCTTTTCCGAAGTTGTTTTTGATTGCGGAAAAGAAATCGTCAAAGATGAAAATATGCTCGCCGCGAACGGTCTCTCTTATAAGATAAGTGCAACCGACGTTCACAAGCCCGAAGGTTATGATAAACAGCGCGCCTATACCGAGGAGAATATATGTTACGGTTGTCGGCGCGACCGTCTCGCCCATCTTGCCCCATACCCCGAAAAGAATTTCAAGCAGAGGGCTTTCTCCGCCCGCCGTTTTGATTCCGTAAAGCAAGGGGAAAAACGGGCTTTGCGGCTCGGACGAAAGGTTGCTGAAATAGCCGCTGAGCGCAAGAAAGATGAAAAGAACAGGGAAATTTCCGAAGATATAAAAGAGGTTTATCGTCATAAGGTTGGTTATTCTGCGGAAATACAGGCGGAAGGAGTTTTTGAGGCTGTATCCCTTGATGACGTCTTTTTTATCGACGCCTTTTCCGTCCTTTAAAATTCTTCGCCAGAGAAAATTCGGCTTTTTCTTGTTTTTGTCTTCCATAAATTATCGGTTCTCCTCTCCGTCATCTTCGACGTCCCCTGCCCAAGCGTCGGCAAGGTAATTTATATCTCCGGAAAGTATGCTCATAACGCCTCTGTAAAGAAGCTCGGGGTCTTCATTGCAGTTCATTCTCATCAGTTCTGCCTGATGACGTGTTTCAAACAGCACGGAAAGCGAGAAAAATTCTCCGTTTTTATCCGTATAGCGACAGTTCATTCTGCATCTGCCGTCGTCTGCGTCCTCAAGCGACGTCTGCGCTTTTGCCCCTCTGCTGTGAAAAGAGAGAAGCCGCATTGCCGAGCGTAGACTTCTTTCTCTGATTGTCATAATTATGCCGCTTTCCATCGCTTCAACGGCAACCGAACCCTCGTCCGTTATCTCATATACTTCGGTTCCGTCCTTTTCGAATTTTCGGACGGCGGGCGTGTCGCAAAGCTCATAGAAGCAATCCATAAAATCAAACTGATTGACAAATCCGTCCTGAACGACAATATCGTTCAAGGTTACCATATCGATCGGGCGTTCAATGTTTTTCAGCAGATACAATATGAAAATTTTTATATCGTTTTTATCAGTAAGCTGTTTTGCCATTCTTATCTCCGTAAAAATATTCTGATTCACATTAAATATTAACACATTTTCGCGCCGTTGTACAGAGCTTTTGAAAGTATTTCGGGAAAAATTATTTCGGTCGCATCCGGTTGCAGAGCAAGCCGGGCAGGCTTCGCCGAGAAGAGGGTGAGCTGTCACGAAGCGACTGAGGGAGCTTTTGACACATTCCTTCCACCGCGTTGCGGTCCCCCTCCCTCGGAGAGGGAGGCTAAAAGAGGATAAATATCGCCTTGTGTATCGATAAAGACGGATGGACGGGAGGGGGAACCCCCCACCCGTCTCGGCGACGCCTGCTTGGCTTGCTGACGCAATCCAGCATATCCCTCCCCTACGGTTGCAATGCCTGTATATGCAGGTAATAAAATGTTTGCACAAACAAATTATTGAAGCTTCTTTTGCCTTCTTTTCTTCTCGAAGAAAAGAAGGGGAGAAAAAACAGAGATGAAAAAATCATCTCTGTTTTTTGTCTGTTATTCAAATATGACCGTTACGGGCTTGTCGCCGACCTCTATCCTGACAGAAGCCGCATCTGCGCCGCAGAAGCTCTTGCTTTCCGCAAGCTCGGCAGGCGTTCCGTCGACCGTTGCGGAGGAAGCCTTGCCGGAGCAGAGCGTAACAGTATAGCCGCATTTTTCGGGCATACCGTCAAAGCTGCCCTTGCGCGGCATAACGGTTACGGTTGTTTTTCCGCCGTCGCTCTTTGCCGTGACGGTAACCTCCGTAAAGCTGCCGGTCTCGTAGCCGTAAGTGATACCGTCGTCATCATAAAGAGTAAACGAGGTTTCGGACAGGGACGGATAAACGTTGAACGTTACGTTTTCAAAAGCATCCGTGCCGAGATGATTTTTGTCTGCCATTGTCGGGATAATCGCACCCGCCTTTATATAAAGCGGGCCGCCGATAAGCCCCTCTTTTGCGACGGGATAAGTCTTGCCGCCGTCAGCCTTTTCGCCTGTCCAGCCGTTTATCCATTCGCCTTCGGGGAGGGCAACTTCTCCGACGAATGCGGAGGTCAGAATACTGTCGCCGAACATATACTGGCAGGAGAGTTCGTCCGCATTTTTCATTGCGGGATAGTCCATAGACATTGCGCGCATAACGGGATAACCTGTTTCCGCCGCCTTGTGTGCCATTGTATAAATATAAGGAGCGAGACGGTAACGCAGCTTTGCATAGAAACGGAAGCAGTCGCGAAGGTCATCGCCGAGGTACCAGGGCTGATTCCAGTATGCCCAGTTTGAAAGCTGAGACCACGTCTGCATAAATCCGAAATGGATACCTTCTGCCGAATTTGTTTCCATATCGCAGCTGACGTTTGAATGTCCGCTGTAACCGAGGTTGAGCATTGAAGCGAGGGGCTTTGCGCCGCCGCCCGTGTCCCCTGCCCAGGTTGCCGCATATTTCTGAATACCGGTGTACCCGCCGGACGTATATATCATAGCTCGTCTTCCCGTATGAGCACGGAAGCCGAGACTCATCTGCTTTGCATAAATGAGCGGGAAAAGGTTGTGCATTTCTTCATCGCTCATTCCGTTGCCCCATTGACGGTCAGGGTGGTCGTCTATCTGATGGCAACCGTCCAGTTTGAAGCATTCCGCTCCGTCGTCAACGAACTTTTTCAGGTGCTCGAAGAACGGCTCCTCCAGCTTTGTGTTCTCATCCAGACGCGCTTTGGTTGCAAAATGAGAATCGTGAACATAGTCGTCATCGTCCCAGATAATTTCATCCGGCTTAACCTCATAGCCTGCCTGTCTCTCCTCTTCATAGGAAAGATCGTATTCGATACAGAGCCAGAGACTGAGATGAAAGTTTATTCTCTCCATCGCGCCGAGGAAGGTTGCGGATTTATCGCCCTTCTGCCAGGCGGGAACGGGATACGTTCTGCCGTTCCATTGCTTGTCTGTTCCGAAATGATAACGGTGATCGGCTGTCCAGCCGGGTTCAAGCCCGATTATATCGCAGGGGATGTCCTCTCTGCGGAAGTTCAGACAATCGTTCATTGTGTCGTTTATGTCGTTATTCTGATTTGCTACGAACGAAAGTCCGTATGCCCATTTCGGGAGCATTATCGGTCTGCCGACGACGCGCGTATATTCAAAGAGCATTTTCTCCGTTGAGGGCGCGGCGAAAAGGTAAACATCAAGCGCACCGCCCTTTGCGGCGATATGCAGCGTGTCCTTTTCCTTATGCCCGACGTCAACAGCGTGACGCCACGTCGAATTGAGGAGCAGTCCCCAGCCGTCGTGACTGTGTATAAAGGAAACGGGGATATAACATTTGACGTTGCGAACCCACATTTCCGTCGCAAAGCCTGTTTTTTCTATCTGACGACGGGTTGCGTCGCCGAGACCGTAGATCTTTGAGCCTTCATTATATGCAAGTCTTGCGTCAAAGCCCGCGCGGCGCTTTTCAATGCTTTTTGACGAGAGAAGCACCCAGCCGTTGCTGTCCGAAAAGATAAAATCTCCGTCCGGCGAGACTTCAAGCTTTGCATTTTTAACTTTTATAACGGTGTTTTCTCCGTTCTTCTCCGTTGAAAAATCAGGAGCGGGGAGCTTTTCGTAAATACTGTATCGGTTGAGCCCGCATTCTTTGTCGTCAACGTCGGCAATGCGGAGACGGATACAGCTTTCGGAAATTGCCTCCGCCGTTATGATGTTTTCGGAGGAGGAGGGGAAGTTTATCATATTTTTATACCTCGTTTGGGTTTGAATTTGAGACGTGAATGAAGTTTTTGTCTCTCCCTTCGGGGGAGAATTAAAGAGGATAAATCTTGCCTTGTATATCGATAAAGACGGTGGGTCGGGAGGGGATTTGCCGGTTTGCGTCAGCAAGCCAAGCAGGCCTCGCCGAGAGGGGCAAAGAGACCCGTCCCATATAATACCCGTTTGTGCAGTTATCGAAAAGTCTGTATATCCTTCCCGATAACCGAAGTTTCTTTTGCCTTTTTGATAAGCCCTGTCTGTGCAGTTATAAAAAACTCTGCATATCATTCCCGATAATTGGAGTTTCTTTTGCCTACTTTTCTTTTCAAAGAAAAGTACGGTCGAAGAAAAGTAGGTTATCTTTGAACTCTGCCGCTGCCGCCGCCCTTTACGAGCGCATTTACTTCATCGACCGTTACGCGGTTGAAGTCGCCTTCGATTGTGTGCTTGAGGCAGGAAGCTGCGGTTGCAAATTCGATAGCGTCTGCGGGGGCTTTGCCGTTTACAAGGCTGTATATAAGTCCTGCGCCGAAGGAATCGCCGCCGCCTACGCGGTCAACAATATGAACGGCATATTTCTTTGAGAAATAGCATTCGCCGCCCGAATAGAGCATAGCTGCCCAGTTATTGTCGTTTGCGGTAATGCTTTCGCGGAGCGTGATTGCAACGGAGGAGCAACCGAAACGCTCGCAGAGCTGTTTTGCAACATCCTTATAGCCCTCTCTGTCCAGCTTGCCGGTTTCAACGTCGGTCGAAGCCGCCTTGATTCCGAAAACCTTGTCCGCGTCTTCTTCGTTTGCGATGCAGAGATCGACATATGTCATAAGCTCGCCCATAACCTTGCCGGCTTTTTCGCTCGTCCAGAGGTTTTTGCGGAAGTTGAGGTCGCAGCTGGTCTTGACGCCGAGCTTTTTCGCCGTTTTGAGAGCGTCCAGACAGATTTCTGCGGTACCGTCCGAGAGGGCGGGAGTTATGCCCGTGAAATGGAACCAGTCTGCGCCGGAAAGAATCTTTTCCCAATCAAAATCCTCTCTGCCGGCAGCCGATACGGAGCTGTATTTTCTGTCGTAAACGACCTTTGACGGTCTCTGCGAAGCACCCTTTTCCGCATAATAAATGCCGAGTCTCTCGCCGCCGCGGGCAATATCGGAAACGTCAACGCCTTCTGCGCGGAGCGCGCGGATGCAGCTGTCGCCGATCGGGTTTGCGGGAATTTTTGTTACGAAATGAGCGTCCTCGCCGAAGCGCGCAAGGGAAACGGCAACGTTTGCCTCGGCTCCGCCGAAAGTTGCGCAGAATTTGTCTGCCTGTTCAAAACGGAGATAACCCTCCGGAGCCAGGCGGAGCATTATTTCGCCGAAAGAAACTATTTTTTTCATTTATTTATCCTCCTTATTATCGTCGGGCGGGAGAAGACGGAAGGTGTCACAATCGAAAAGCACGTGAGCGCCAATGCTCCCCTCCTCGCACGAAATTTCTCTTTTACAGCCGCACTTTTTGCAGGCTATTTCAACCCTGTCCGGATGCGGGGTGACAACAAAGTCTCCTCCGTCGGGGCAGTCGCATTTGATTGCGTCGTCCTCCGCAAGCTCGCCGAGCGAGAAGAGAATCAGATCCTGAAGATGCGCATCGCCCCATTCTTCGTCCTCGGGCTTTTTTATATCGTCAAAGCTCTGATCGCCGAGAAGCTCCGAAAGCTCGTCATCCGACTTTTCGATCGCCTCTTCAACCTTCTTCTCGTCTCCGACGAAAAGAATATCCATTCCCGCATAGGGGCAGGGGAAGGTGAAAAGTTCTCTTGACATCAGCGTCTTTCTTGAAATGACGAAGCTGTGCGGCGAATCGCAGAAAACGCAGGGCACCGTAAAGCGGTATTTTCCGTCCGACGTTTTGTTTATCTGAAGCTCGCTGCCGCCGCAGTCACACTTTAATTTCAGCATATCGCCGGAGAGCGCAAGCGCACCGACAACCGTACGCACGGTGCCTCCGCATTCGTCGCAACGATAGGCTATGTCTATATTTTTCGGTTCAAGTATCATTTGATTTCCTCCCCGTTTTTATAGCGTTCGTAATAGAAAAGATATTGCTGCGCAACGCCCGCGTAATCGCCGAGGTCGCAAAGGTCTATCCCGTTTTTATAATATTTGTCAAGCACACGTTTTATCCATACGTCGATCGGGAATGAGGAGAGACGATGAAAACCGAAAAGCAAAGCGCAGTTTGCAACCTTCGGCCCTACGCCGCATATCTTCATCAGCTCTGCGCGCGCGGCTTCATCATCCATAGCCGCAATCAAGCCGAGATCCGTCTCGCCCGAAGCGACCCTCTTTGCCGCGTCGCTTATGTATTTTGCGCGGAAGCCCGTGCCGCAGGAGAATATCTCGCTTTCTCCGGCGCAGGCAAGCGTCTCCGCCTTCGGAAAGCTGTAATATATCTTCCCGCCGGATTCAAACGGCTCGCCGAATTTTTCGCAGAGCCGCGCGATAATTTTCTTTATCCTGCCGATATTGTTGTTCTGCGAGACGATGAACGAGCAAAGCGCCTCCCATTCGTCCTGCCGGAGAATCCTTATTCCGTCTCCGACGCGCATTGCGTCAAAAATGACGTCCCCGTATTTGCCGAAATGCTCGCCGATGTTCTTTTTTATGGCGTCGTAATCCTCGTCAATGCAGAGAAACTGCCGCCAAAGCTCTCTGTCCTGCCCGCCGTCAACCGTGACCGTATCGCCGCGGACGGAGATTTTTGCGTGCTCGCGCCCGACAGTTCCCTCCGCCGAGCCGTCCGCAAGGACGTCAAAGCGGAAGCACTGACCGCAGTCAAAAATGAGGGCGGGAGAAAAATTCCGAACGCCTTCAAAGGCAATTTTATCCGCAGAGAGAACAGCTGTATTCATAAATTCCTCCCGCAACCGTCGTTATCTATACAATTATGCGTTATTTTCGCCGTTTTGTCAACCGAGAGGGCATAAATTTAATCATTATTTAACGATTTTTTATTGTAATTACGAGAAAAAGATGATATTATTATGAAAGAAAATCGAAGCTTTTATTTTCGGAGGAAAAATCTATGAAATTAAAACTTATGACCTATAATATCGCCGCAACGCGCGATTTTGGCAAGGGCACGGGAAAACCGTTTGAATATGCCGTTGAAAAATACGCCGCAACGATAAAGGAGCAGGCTCCGGACATCTGCGGGCTCAACGAAGTCGATTATATGCTCGTCCGCAGCGGTAGAATAAAGACTACACAGGTTCTGGGCGGTCTTCTCGGCTATGAGGACGCGTTCGCTCCCGCTGTCACCTGGCTTTTCGGCGGCAAGCCTGGCAACTACGGTAACGGCTTCCTCTCAAAGCATCATATAAAAAATGTCCGCATCTGCCCCATCCCCGACCCGCTCACACGTGACGAGGACGTTTATTACGAGACAAGAGTCATCCTCAATGCGCTTGTCGATTTTGACGGCACGGACGTTGACGTTTTCGTTTCGCATTTCGGTCTTGCAAAGGCAGAAAGAGCAAACGCCGTCAAGATTATGGCAGAGCTCATCAAGGACAGCGAACACCCTGTAATCGTTATGGGAGATTTCAACGCTCAGCCGGATGATCCGGTTCTCGATCCTATCCGCGAGCTTCTCTCCGATACGTTTGACGTCTATCCCGATCAGAATGCAATCACATTCCCGACAAACCCCGAATTCGGCCCCGACCAGAAGATAGATTATATCTTCGTCAGCAAGGAATTCAAGACCGAATCCGTTGAAATAATAAACAAACAGCTCTCCGACCACAGAGCATACGTTGCAAACGTTGAGCTCTGCGTATAAACCCCGAAAGGAGACGGAGCGAAGTGGCAGAAAAGATATATACGATACCGATAAACGAGGCTTTTGACAAAACCCTTGAAAGCGAAACGCCCGATTGTCCGCTTTGCCTTATGCGCAATATGCTTGAAAAAAACGAGCTGGAGCGCATAACAGGCGCAGCGATGATGGAGCCGGACGTCCGCATCGAGACGAACAAAAAGGGCTTCTGTCGCAGGCATTTCGATATGATGACGGGCAGCGGCGGGAGCCGGCTACCGATCGCGCTTATGCTTGAAAGTCACATAGCCGAGACGGAAAAGGAAATCTTCTCCGGCGGCACCCTTTTTGACGGCAAGGGCACAAAAGAGGAGGAAAAGCTGGGAAGGCTTGAAGCCTCCTGCTATGTCTGCTCGCGCGTCGGCGACGCTTTTTCAAAAATGCTCGGCACGGTGATATATCTCTGGGAAAACGAGGAGCAGTTCCGCGATAAATACAAGGCGCAACGTTGCTTCTGCCTGCCGGACTACAAGCTCCTGCTCGCGGCGGGGAGAGACAATCTCCCGAAGAAAATGTTCGGCGAATTCTTCTCCGTATCGCGGGATATTATGAAAAAGTATATTCACGAGCTTGGGGGCGACGTCAGCTGGTTCTGCAAAAAGTTTGATTATCGCTATGATTCCGAGCCTTGGTATAATGCAAAGGATTCCGTTCCCAGAGCGATAAACTTCCTCTGCGGAGGCGTAAATTCCGAGGAAAACAAGTAAACAAATAATTCAAAAAATAAAGGAAGGCAAGAAAATGAAACAGTTCAGAAGAATAGGCATACTTACATCGGGCGGCGACGCTCCCGGTATGAACGCCGCATACAGAGCAGCCGCAAGAGCCGCTCTTGCAAGAGGCGTTGAGGTTTACGGTATCTATGAAGGCTATAAGGGGCTTATAAACGACAATATGGTGCTCGTCAAGTCTCCCTCCGATGTCTCGAACATCATCACACGCAGCGGAACCGTCCTCTACACAGACCGTTGTCTTGAATTCAAAACCGAAGAGGGTATGGCAAAGGCGATTGCCGTTTGCGAAAAGAACCATATCGACGGTATCATCGCAATCGGCGGCGACGGAACGTTCCGCGGCGCAACAGACCTTTCCAAGCGCGGCATACCGACGATCGGTATCCCCGGCACAATCGATAACGACATTACTTCAACAGACTACACCATCGGCTTTGATACGGCAATGAATACGGTCATCGCTATGGTCGACCGTCTCCGTGACACCTGCGAATCGCACGCACGTTGCGATGTTGTTGAGGTTATGGGGCGCTGGGCAGGACACATCGCCCTCCGCACGGGTATTGCAACAGGCGCAACGGCAATCGCAATTCCCGAAATCCCCTTTGACGAAGACAAGGCAATCGAGGACATCAAGAGAGCAAGAGCAGGCGGCAAGAGAGCGTTTATCGTAATCGTTTCCGAGGGTCTCCCCGGCTATGCGGAACAGCTCGCAAAGACCATTCAGGACAAAACAGGCGTTGAAACAAAGTTTGCCCGCCTTGCACACGTTCAGAGAGGCGGCTCGCCCACTCTTGAGGACAGACTCGTCGCTTCCGAAATGGGCGTTTACGCCGTTGACCAGCTTCTCGCAGGTCATTCGGACCTCGTTGTCTGCAAGGTTGACGATCAGATCTGCTGCACAGAGATCAAATATGCGCTGACTGTTGACAGAATGTTCAAAAAGAAGATCACTCCCGAAGAAATCGCTGCGCTCTCTCCCGAGGACAAAGCGTCGATGGAAGCTCGCTGCGCAAAGGTTCTTTCCGGTATGCAGCGCCTTTACGAAATCGCCGGCGAAATCCAATAACCTACTTTTCTTTGAAAAGAAAAGTAGGCAAAAGAAACTTCGGCAACTTGTTTGTGCAAATTCTATAAAAAAGCAAACAGAGATGATTTTTCATCTCTGTTTTTTCTTGACCGCACTTTTCTTTGAAAAGAAAAGTAGGCAAAAGAAACTTCAATAATTTGCTTGTACAAACTTTACATTTTTATCAAGGAGCGGTTTTCCGCTCCTTTTTGTGTTGTGAAAAGAACGGTAGGCAAAAGAAACTTCGGTTATCGGTTTGCTCATTCCTTTTTAGCCTTCCTCTTTGAGGAAGGGAGACCGCAATGCGGTGGAAGGAGTTTATTAAAGACTCCTTCAGTCACGACTTCGTCGTGCCAGCTTCCTCTGGGAGGAAGCCTTTAACGGGATAGCGACTTCTTGCATTTTATATCGATAAAGGCGGATGTTCGGGACGGGATTTGCTGGTTTGCGCAAGCAATCGGGGCAGGCCTCGCCGAGAGGGGCAAAGAGACCCGTCCCCTACATTGTAATACCCGCATATGCAGGCAATGAAATATCCGCACAAACCAATAACTAAAGTTTCTTTTGCCTACTTTTCTTTTCAAAGAAAAGTAGGTAACGCGGGGAGGGTTCGGAGCATATTATGGCAGAGGGGAAAAACCTCAAATTCAGAATTTTCGGAGGAAAAAACCAATGCCGGCATTTCAGAATCAGGCAACTCTTTCATACAACGGTATATCCGTTACGTCAAACACGGTTACGGGGGAAATAGTTGATGTTCTTTCCGTAACAAAAACAGCCGTGCCGAAAACGTATACCGCAGGGGGCGAGGTGACATATGTAATAAACCTTAAAAATTCAGGCACCTCGGCACTTACGAATCTCATCATAACCGACGACCTCGGCACTTATGCTTTCGGCGAGGGGACAGTTGCTCCCCTGACATACACCTTGGATTCCGTAACGTATTTTATCGACGGCGTGCTTCAGACGGCGCCTGCCGTCACATCGGACAGAACCCTTGCATTTACGGGAATAACCGTTCCTGCGGGCGGAACATCGACGATTGTTTACAGAACGGATGTAACGGAGTTTGCGCCGCTCGGGGCGGACGGAACGATAGTAAATACGGTGTCTGCGAGCGGGGACGGGGTAAATACGCCCGTAACGGCGACGGAAACAGTCACCGCCGGAGGAGCGCCTCGGCTTTCAATCTCGAAATCCGTCGTTCCGACAACCGTTACCGAAAACGGAACATTGACTTACACCTTTGTCATTGAAAACACGGGCAATACCGCAGCGGACGCTTCCGCAAACGTTGCCGTCACCGACGTTTTCGACCCCATTCTCAACCCCATAACCGTTACGTTCAACGGCACGACCTGGGCAGAGGGCACAAACTACACCTATAATTCCGCAACCGGCGAATTTGCAACCGTTGCGGGACAGATAACGGTCCCCGCCGCAACGTTTACTCAGAATGCGACGACCGGCGCCTGGACAGTTACCCCCGGCACCTCAACTCTGACAGTCAGCGGAACGGTATAAAGAGAAAATCCCCGCAGAAGCGGGGATTTTTTTATGATCCTTTTATCATCTGCCCGTAAGGCAATTCCCTGTAACCGAGGGAGGAATACAGCTTTTTTGCGCGGACGTTATCCGGCTCGACCTCAAGACGATGGCGCGCGGCGGGATAGTTTTCGTCCATATAGGCAAAAAACGCCTTTCCGAGGCCGTGCCCTCTGTACCCCTCGCGAACGTAAAGCTCTTCAAGCCAGATAACAATTCCTCCCGCTTCCGGGGAGAAGGTTTTTGCTATGAGCGCATAGCCCGCCGTCTCTCCGTCCTGCTCGAAAATGAAGGCTTCGATATATTCGTCCGAGCGCATAAGCTCGTCAAAGCTCTTTTCGTGAAACGCAACGGGGATCGGATGATCAACGGCGTCCGAAGAATAAAATTCTTTTGAAAGTGTGATGAACAGCTCTCTGTCGCTTTGTGTTATTTTGCGTATCATTTTTACCTCTTTTATACAAACCCGCCCGACGCCTTGCGACGTCGGACGGAGCTTTTTTATTTTGCTTTTTTCTTTGAGACCGCTCTCTGAACGAGCTTGACGATTTCAACAATCGGGATGATAAGGATTGAAAGTCCGAGCGCGATGAAATAATGCTTGAAATCAAGATTTACAAATTCAAACATATTTGCAAGGAACGGAATTTCAATGACAGCCGTTGTCAGAGCAAGAGCTGCTACCATTGCGCCGAAGAGGAAGAAGTTGTGTGTGCCGAGGGTGAAAATCGAATGGCGCTGCGAGCGCATATTGTACGAATGGAAAATTTCCGCCATAGACATTGTAAGAAACGCCATAGTAACGCCGCAGTTCTTGGCGCTCTCAAAAAGGGCTTCATTCTTGAGAGCCGCAAGCGTCAGCTCGCCGCCGCTTGTAACATAGCCGATAAAATATGCGGCGAGGGTCAAAAGCGTTACGAGAATTCCCTGATATACAAGGTCAAAACCGAGTCCGCCGGCGAAAACGCCTTCGTTTTTGGAGCGGGGCTTCTGGTTCATAACGTCCTTTTCGCCGGGCTCAACGCCGAGCGCAAGAGCGGGAAAGCAGTCAGTTATGAGGTTGATCCAGAGCAGATGCGGCGCGCGGAGAACCGTGAACCCGAGGACAGACGCCGTAAATATCGTGATGACCTCGCTCATATTTGACGAGAGCAGGAACTGGATCGCTTTTCTGATGTTCGAATAAATCTTTCTGCCTTCTTCAACGGCATAAACGATTGTTGCAAAGTTGTCGTCCGCAAGGATCATATCCGCAACATTCTTCGTTACGTCCGTTCCCGTTATGCCCATACCGATACCGATGTCGGCAGTCTTTATTGAGGGCGCATCGTTTACTCCGTCGCCCGTCATCGCGGTTATCTTGCCGCGTTTTTTCCAGGCGGAAACGATTTTAACCTTATGTTCCGGCTGAACTCTTGCGTAAACGGAATAATAATCGACGGCTTTTTCAAATTCTTCATCGGAAAGGCTGTCAAGCTCGGCGCCAGTTATAGCTTGGGAGGGGTCTGTGATGATTCCGAGCTCAAGCGCAATCGCAACCGCCGTATCCTTATGGTCGCCGGTTATCATAATCGGGCGGATGCCTGCCGTTTTACAAGCCTTGATAGCGTCAAGAACTTCGGGACGTACAGGGTCTATCATACCGCAGAGACCGACGAAGATAAGATCGTTTTCAAGCGCATCCGAGCTGTATTCGGCGGGCTCGCTGTCGTGCATTCTGCAAGCGGCGGCAAGCACACGCAGGGCTTTATCCGCCATTTTCTTGTTCTCGCCGAGAATCTCTGCGCGCTTTTCGTCCGTCAGGGGCTCGATGCCCTTTTCCGTCAGAATTTTTGTGCAACGACGGAGGAGCTCATCCGGCGCACCCTTTGTATACTGAACGAATTTTCCGTCCTGCGTTTTATGGACGGTTGTCATCATTTTGCGCATCGAATCGAACGGAACTTCGCCAATTCGGGGTTGCTTTTCGGAAACTTCGGGCTTGAGAACGCCGCTTTGTGTCGCAAAATTGACAAGCGCACATTCCGTCGGCTCGCCGACGGCGTTTCCGCTTTCATCCGGCTCTGCGTCCGAGCAGAGGGTCATCGCCGTCGCAAGAAGCTCCTTGTTTGCGGAGCGGAAATCCGTGACGGTCATTTTGTTCTGGGTCAGAGTGCCGGTTTTGTCCGAGCAGATAACCTCTGTGCAGCCGAGCGTTTCAACCGCTGTCAGCTTTCTGATGACAGCCGAACGCTTTGACATTTTCGTAACGCCCATTGAAAGAACAATCGTAACAACGGCGGCAAGTCCTTCCGGTATCGCCGCAACCGCAAGGCTGACGGCAACTATGAACGTATCAAGGAGCGATTCGATTCCGAGGTCGCCGCTTCTGATGACGTTGAACGCAAAGATAAACACGCATATGCCCAAAACGAGCCAGGTGAGTATTTTTGAAAGCTGAGCGAGCTTGATCTGGAGAGGCGTTTTTTCCTCCGCAACGTTTGAAAGTGCCGTTGCGATCTTGCCCATTTCGGTTTCCATTCCGGTCGCCGTTATAACGGCTTTTCCTCTTCCGTAGACAACCGTACTTCCCATATAGACCATATTGGCTCTGTCTCCGAGGGGGACATCGCCGTTTTCGCCCGCGCGGAGAACAATGTTATGCTTCTCCGAAGGAACGGATTCGCCCGTAAGCGCAGCTTCCTCGCATTTGAGCGAGTTTGATTCGATAAGTCTTGCGTCTGCGGGAACAGCATCCCCCGCTTCAAGAATGATAACGTCGCCGACGACGAGCTCCTCGCTCTTTATGACGACCTGCTTTCCGTCGCGCAGGACCTTTGAGGTCGCCGCTGTCATCTCCTTTAAGGCTTCAATCGCTTTTTCCGCCTTCGATTCCTGCATAACGCCGAGCACGGCATTGAGGATGACGACGAACATAATGATGAAAACGTCTGTCGGAGTTTCCTTTTCAATGACGGCAATTACCGCCGATATAACCGCCGCAACGATCAGTATTATGATCATCGGGTCGGCAAGCTGGGAAAGAAATCTCTTCACAATACCGACTTTCTTTCCTTCGGCAAGGCGGTTTCTTCCGTTTTCGGCAAGTCGCCTCTCCGCTTCCGCAGAGGTAAGCCCGTTTTCCGTTGTTTCAAGGGCGGAAAGGACTTCGCTTTCGCTTTGCAAATAGTGTTTCATAAAACTCTCCTTATTTTGCGGACAAAAAAAGAGCCGCATTTATTTGCGTCCCATAAAAGATTTAAGACGCATTTTTCCCTTGCGGGAAAATGAGTCTTGTTGATTAAGACAAAAGCCGAACACGTCTTCCGTGTTGAGATGGCGGCTTGTCACACGCTCCGCGTGCCAACTACTCCCTCAAATGAAGAAATATGTGCTGTATGATATTTTATCATCCCGCAAAGAAAATGTCAATATCTTTTCGGGGGCAAATATCAAAAAAAGCGTAAAATCGGAGCAAAAACCGACCGTAGCCCTCTCGGCTACGGTCGGCATAAGCGATAATTATTCCTTCGGTATTTTATATACGAGCCTGCGCACGGGCGTTTTATATAGCAGCACAGTTCCGACGATCGCTCCTGTCGCCGCCTGAAGTATCTGATACGGCAGCTTGAGGATTGCATATTCCGGCGTGCTGTATATAAACGCTCTGCCGAGCGAATACCCCGCAACCATTATGACCGCGCCGACGGTGACTGCGAGTATTGCGCGCGGGACCTTCGGCAGGTTTTCCTTTTTGCCGGCGATCAGCGAAATCGCAACAGCCTGAAGCCCGTGAGTTGCGAGAGAAACGAACATCGGAAGCGGATAAAAGATGAGGTCGCCGAAAAATGCTCCGACCCCGCCGACGATGAATGCTGAAATCGGGTCAAAGAGCAGCGCCGCAAAGCAGATGACAATATCGTTCAGATAAAGATGCCCGCCGGGGACGGGAACCCCGAAGGAGCTGAGGACAATATTGAGCGCGGTGAAAAGCGCAACATAGCATAGCTTCCGCGCCGAAAAAACGGATGTTTTCATAAAAATATCTCCCAAGGTCTTGTTTTTTATGCCGTTTATTATATAATGAAATTGGCATTATTTAAATAGCCAATTCATCATAATTTTATAAGGTCAGATTTATGAAAAAATATATGCTGGTTTATGAAAAGGTCAAAGAGGATATTGTCTCCGGCGCAATAAAATACGGCGGGCGGCTCCCCTCAAAGCGCACGCTTGCGGATATATTCGGCGTCAGTATAATAACGGTTGAACACGCGCTTGCAATCCTCTCCGAGGAGGGATATATTTCCTCAAAAGCGCGCAGCGGATACTACGCCGAATACAAAACAAAAAATTTTTATGGCTCCGCCCCGGCGGTTTCAAAGGTAGCTCTTGCCGCCGAAGGCGGCGCTGCGACGGATAAATCGCTCCCGTTTTCCGTTTATGCGAGGGCTGTCCGTGCGGTCCTCTCCGAAATGGGCGAGAAAGTTATGGAAAAATCCCCGAACACAGGGCTTTCCGAGCTGAAATCCGCAATCAAAAATTATCTTTTGCGAAGTCGCGGCATAAGGGCTTCGGAGGAGCAGATAATCATCGGAGCAGGCGCGGAATATCTTTACGGAATTGTCACGGAGCTTTTGGGCAAGGACAGGATTTTCGGCATTGAAAGCCCGTCGTATGAGAAAATTGAGAGCGTTTATGCGGCAAAGGGCATAAAAACCGAGGGACTTCCGCTCTGCGGCGACGGTATCTCCTCCGATGCGCTTTCTTCGTCCCGTGCAGACGTGCTGCACGTCACTCCTTACAGGAGCTTCCCGACAGGCGTCACCGCTTCCGCCTCCAAAAAGCGGGAATATCTCGCCTGGGCTTCCGAGCGCGGCGGCTACATAATCGAGGATGACTACGAATCTGAATTTTCTCTCCTCGCAAAGCCCTTTGAGACAATTTTCGCAGGCGACGCCGATGGCAGGGTAATTTATATAAACACTTTCTCAAAAACAATATGCCCTGCGGTCAGGGTCGGATATATGTTGCTGCCGGAACGTCTTGCGGGTGAATTTCATAAAAAACTCGGCTTTTATTCGTGTCCCGTGCCGGCGCTGGAGCAATATGTCATCGCCTCGCTCCTCTCCGACGGCACCTTTGAACGACATATAAACAAGATCCGCCGCCTGCTTTTCTTTGAAAAGAAAAGCAGGCACCGTACTTTTCTTTGAAAAGAAAAGTAGGCAAAAGAAACTTTGGTTATTGGTTTGTGCGGATATTTCATTGCCTGCATATACGGGTGTTACATTGTAGGGGAGGGGTCTCCCGTCCCGAACATCCGTCTTTATCGATATAAAAGGCAAAAAAAACTTCAGTTATTTGTTTGTGCAGACGTTTCATTACCTGCATATATGGGCATTGCGACCGTAGGGGAGGGGTCTCCCCTCCCGTCGTCCCGATTTTATCGATATAAAATCCGGCATATCCCCCCCCTCTCGGCGACGCCTGCCGGGCTTGCTTCGTAATCCGGCAAATCCCTCCCGTCTCAACGACGCCCCGCGCGGCAACAAAGAGCAAAACTAATTGAATATTTTATTGACTTAAAAGAAATTTTATGCTATCATATAAGTTACCGTAATGGTTATTTTATGAATTAAACGCCGCGAGGCAGGAGGTATATAAATATATGAAGGTTGTACTCTTGGCAGACGTAAGAGGTCAGGGCAAAAAGGATCAGGTTATCGACGTATCAGAGGGATACGCCCGCAACTTCCTTTTCCCGAAGAAGCTCGCGATGGTTGCGGACAACAAGGTTATGAACGAGATAAAGGGCAAGGAGGAGAAGCGTCTCCGCCAGATCGAGCTTGAAAAGGCTGCCGCCCTTGCGACAAAAGCAAAGCTTGAGAGCGTGCAGGTTGTTATAAAGGTCGCCGCAGGCGAGGGCGATCGTCTTTACGGTGCAGTTACGGCAAAGGACGTAGCAGATGCGCTCCTTTCCCAGCACGGAATTGAAGTCGATAAGAGAAAGATTGTTATGGACGCTATCAAGGCGTTTGGCAGTTACACTCCCGAAATCAAGCTCTTCCCGGAAATAACGGGCAGGATTAACGTTATAGTTACACATTCCGGCAAATAAAAAAACGGAGGTACAGGGCTTTGGCAGAGATTCAGAGAACAAAACCCTTTTCGGTCGAAGCGGAGCAATCCGTTCTCGGCTCGGTGCTCATTGACCCCGAATGTATAACGGGGCTTATCGAAATTGTCTCGTCGTCCGACTTTTATATTCCCGAGCACGGAGAGATATTTGACGCTATGTGCGAGCTTTTCAACAAAAACCGCAACATAGACGTTGTCACCCTCATCAATATGCTGACAGAGCACGGAGTTTATTCTCCGGAGGAATGTAAAAAATATGTCGGCGTTATTGCGGACGTTGTTCCCTCGGCGGCGAATGTCAGGGATTATGCCCGCATTGTACACGACAAAGCTGTTCTGCGCGCGCTCATCGACGCTTCCGAGGAGATAACGGAAAACGCTTATTCCGCAAGGGGCGAGGTCAAATACATTCTTGACGACGCAGAGCAGAAAATTTTCAATCTTTCAAGATCGTCCGATACGAAGAATTTCGTTTCGATAAGGGAAGCGCTTGTTGAAGCGTTCAACCAGCTGGACAAGGTCCGCAAGGATCCGGAGGCGGCTGCGGGCATAAAGACCGGCTATACCGATCTTGACAGGGCAATAATCGGGCTGACGCCGGGCGATATGGTTGTCATCGGCGCGCGCCCCGGTATGGGTAAAACGTCGTTTGCGATGAATATCGCAACAAACGTCGCAAAGGCAACAAAGAAAACCGTCTGTGTTTTCTCTCTTGAAATGACAACGGCACAGCTCGCCGCAAGAATGTTGGCAAGCGAGGCTCTTGTTGACAGCTACGGTATGCGTTCCGGAAAAATCTCCGGCACGGATTTTGACCAGCTTGCAAGAGCGGCGGCGGAGCTTTCTTCCTGTGATATTCAGATAGACGATACGGCGGCGATAACCGTCACGCAGATAAAAGCCAAGCTCCGCAGAATGAAAAATCTCGGGCTTGTCGTTATAGATTATCTTCAGCTTATGCAGAGCGATAAGAAAGCGGAGAACCGAGTGAACGAGGTCGGCGAGGTATCGAGAGGACTCAAGCTCCTTGCAAAGGATCTCGGGGTACCGGTTATCTGTTGCGCGCAGCTTTCCCGTCCGCCAAAGACAAACGAGAGCGCAAGACCCGGTCTTTCCGACCTTCGCGAATCGGGACAGATCGAGCAGGATGCGGACATCGTTATGTTTTTGCACGGCGACTACGCAAAGGCGGACGCCCAGTCCAGCGAGGCAACGCTCATCATCTCCAAAAACCGTCACGGCTCAAACGGAGACGTCAAGCTCGGATGGATGGGCAAATATACGAAATTCGTCAATTCTCAGGCAAACGAGCAGGACGGTAACTGAAAATGACATATACCGAAAAGGTAATATCCTCGGCAAGGGAGCGGCTTTCGGGCATAAGGGGGAAGATTGTCGTAGGTTTTTCCGGCGGCGCGGATTCAACCGTGCTTCTGGAGGTTATGAGAGCTGTCTTCGGCGAGGAGAATATAACGGCTGTGCATATAAATCATATGCTCCGCGGAAAGGAAGCCGATGCGGATGAAGAATTCTGCCGCAGTTTTGCGAAAGACCGCGGTATCGGCTTTGTTTGCCGCAGGATAGACGTTGCGGCGCTCAGTCGGGGAAAGGCTGTTGAGGAAACGGCGAGAAACGCTCGCTACGGTGCGCTTGAAGCCGTTGCAAAGGAGACAAATTCCGCATATATTGCCCTTGCCCATACGGCAAGCGACAATCTCGAAACCGTAATTTTCAATCTTTGCAGGGGAAGCGGCACGGCCGGGATGAGAGGAATTCCGTTCTCGCGCCCGTGTGGCGAGGCGACTGTCATCCGCCCGCTTATCGACTGTACGCGAGCCGAGATCGAGGGCTTTGCGGCGGAAAACGGGCTTTCGTTTGTAACGGACAAGACAAACGCCGACACGCATTATACGAGAAATTATATAAGACACGAGATCGTTCCGAAGATAAAGGAAATTTTCCCTTCTGCGGAGAGTGCCGCCGTCAATATGACGAATGCCGTTTCAACCGATTATGACTACATTTCATCGGAAGCGGAAAAGCTGCTGGAAACGGCGGAAAACGGAAAGCTCCCGCTTTCGGTTCTGAGAGAAAGTCATTCCGCGCTTATTCTGCGGGCTGTTTCAAAACTGTCTCCCGTAACGCTGGACTTTGTTCATCAGAATGAGATACTTGAGACGATACTGTCCGGAGGGGAGGGGAAAATATCCGTTCCGGAGGGGAAATATGCCGTTTGCGACGGGAAAAATCTCTTTTTCTCGGAAGGCGATGACGCTCCCCGTCCCGAATATGAGATGACGCTTTCCGAGGGGCTGAACTTTTCGGATTACGGCTTCTGCATAGCGGTTGGGGAGACGGTCGCAGCGCCCGAAGGGCAAGAGCTTGTCGGCACGGGCTATGCGCCGAAAAATGCCCTTCTGACAGCAAGAAGCCGCCGCTCATCGGATAAATACCGCTTCTGGAAAATGACCCGCACGCTGAAAAAAATGATTGGCGACCTTGATGAAAACGCAAAAAAATACCGCCCCGTAATCTGTGCGGACGGAAAGCCCATATGGCTGCCCGGCTTTCCGAGCGAGGAAATTTCGGGCGGAGAGAAGATAAAAATCAGATATTATAAAGCAAAATGAGGTGAGCAAAGATGCAAAGCGATTTTTCAAAAATTCTTGTAACGGAAGAGGAAATAGATAAAACGGTGCGCCGTATGGCGGAGGAGATAAGCCGTGATTATGAGGGCAAAAACCTTGTCCTCCTCGGTATACTCAAGGGTTCCGTCGTCTTTATGGGCGACCTTATGAAGCGACTTTCAATCCCTGTCCAGATCGATTTTATGAAGGTCTCCTCATACGGCGCCGGCACGGTTTCTTCCGGTCACGTTGACATAATCCTTGATATAAGGAGAAAGGACCTTGCAAACTGCGATATTCTTATAGTTGAGGACATAATCGATTCCGGCAGAACGCTCTCTTATCTTGCAAAATACCTGCTTGACAAGGGCGCAAAGAGCGTCAAAACCTGCACAATGCTTGATAAGCCCTCCCGCAGAGAGGTTGAATTTGTGCCGGATTACGTCGGCAAGCAGATTCCGGACGAATTCGTCGTCGGCTATGGGCTTGATTACGACGAAAAATACAGAGCACTTCCTTATGTCGCAATTCTCAAAAGAGAAGTTTATGAAAAATAAAAAAATCCCCGCTTCTGCGGTTTTTTTAAGAGAAGATGTGCGCTCCGCGCGGAGCGCACACCTTCTCTTAACTTTTCACTTTTCCCTCAAAAAAGCCACCCCGAAGGGTGGCTTTTGTCATATGATTTTATCAGCCGTTGAGAGCGACGAATCTGTTGATAACGTCGTCAAGGGCAAGAGTGTGGTGCTCGTTTATATAAGTTACAACAGTATTGTTGAAGTTTTTATACCAGTGCTCGGGGATGTTCTTAAAGCCTATGCAAGCGCCGACGATGCTGCCGACGGTTGCGCCTGTGCAGTCGTTGTCAAGACCGATTGCAACGCAGTTGCCTATGCACTTTGTATAATCCTTTCCGCCGAGCATAAGGGCGAAAACGATAGCACACATATTGTTGATCGTGTGAACGGGGTGCATTCTGGGGAAGTGTTCGTCAAGGAGCTGGCGCGCACGAATGTAGTTTGTGACCTTTTCTTCGCAGGAGAATGCCCATTCAAGCTCTTTATAAAGCTCGGATTCCTTCGGAATCTGCTTCATACCTTCTCTGATAGCGTCGAGAGGAGTCTCTGCCGTGAAGGCTGCCGCAACTGCCGCTGCGCAGAACATTTCGCCATAGATACCGTTCTGGCGATGTGTGAGGAATGCGTCCGGATATGCGAGCTTTGCCGCAGCTTCGGGGTTGCCTGCCTCGGCATAACCGAAAGCGTCCGCTCTGATAGCCGCGCCGATCCATTCAACGTAACCGTTGAAGTTTGCTGCACATTCTGCCTTTGTGCCGGCACGGAGCTGCATAAGCGCTTCGCTCTCTGCCGTGCAACCGTAAGGGAGATAGTCGAGCCAGAACTTGCCCGCATCGTCAACCGTGTAGCCCTTGCCGTATTTTTCGAGAAGGAGGAGGTTGAGGATTGTGTAGGTGATGTCGTCGTCAACGGGAACCTTGTTTATGTTCTCAAGAATGTATTCCGTTCTCTTGTTGACCTGATAATGAATCTTTTCGGGCTGGTCTGTGCCTGTCCAGTAGTCAACGGGGGGATACTGCATATTGCATTCCATAGCGAGCGCCTGCATATCCGCCATTTTGTAAAGCTCGACAGGGATGCCGAGCACGCAACCTGCAAATCTGCCGATAACGGCACCCTTCATACGGTCAAGAAGATCCGTAACGGGCTTTTTGCAGTTTTCCGCACCTTCGGGGCGGAGAGCAAGTATTTCATTCAGCGAATCGGGCTGAATTTCGGGATGCTGATTTGTGTACATAGTGTTTACTTCCTTTATATAAATAAATTTTTTGACTTGATTTGGCGGGCTTTTGTGCTCGTATGTCGATAAAGCCGTGGTGTCGGGACGGGATTTGCCGGATTGCGCAAGCAAGCCAAGCAGGCGTCGCCGAGACGGGGGGATATGCTGGATTGCGTCAGCAAGCCAAGCAGGCGTCGCCGAGACGGGGGGATATGCTGGATTGCGTCAGCAAGCCAAGCAGGCGTCGCCGAGAAGAGGGCGAGCTGGCACGACGAAGTCGTGACTGAAGGAGCCTTTAATAAACTCCTTCCACCGCATTGCGGTCCCCCTTCCTCGGAGAGGAAGGCTTAAAGAGAATAAATCTCGTCTTATATGTCGATAAAGACGGTGGGGCGGGACGAGAGACCCGTCCCCTACGGTGTTCGCGCTTCCGCTAAGGCTCTCCCAGAGGGAGAGCTCCCGACGGAGTCGGGTGAGAGGGTTTTACACTCATTTTTGTATTGAGTCCCACTCCCGTCTCGGCGACGCCTGCAAACGCTTGCGCATTTGCAAATCCCTCTCCGTCACGGCAAGCCGTGCCACCTCTCCCTTGGGGCGAGGCTAAAAAGGAACAAACAAATAACTGAAGTTTCTTTTGCCTACTTTTCTTTTCAAAGAAAAGTAGGTTACATTTCGTCGAGGGTCAGGGAAAAGGCGGGGAGGAATTCCTTTATGAAATAGTCGAGCTCCGGGCAATCGTAAGCCTTGAGCGACGTCATAGTCGATTCCTTTGCCGAGCGGAACTCGCCGTTTCCGCATTTTTCTTCCTCAACGCATTTTATGTATGCGGCGAGCTTGTCCGCAATTTTGACAAGGCGTTCCGTGTCCTCATCCTTGCAGTCGAGGAGGTTTTCATATTCTTCCTTCAAAAAGTCCGGCAGCTTTTCCGTAAGCGAATTTACAGCCTGCGACTCAACAATCTTATAGTTTTCACGCATTTCGCGACTGAAATACTTGACCGGAGTCGGCATATCGCCCGTAAAGACCTCGGTTGCGTCGTGATAGAGTGCCGCCGCCATAACCTTGCCTTCGTCATAGCTCTTGCCGAATTTTTTGTTTCCGATGAGCGCAAGCGCGTGAGCAATCATAGCGACTTCCATACTGTGCGACGAAAGATTTTCCTCGCTTGTGTTGCGCATAAGCCCCCATCTGCGGATATATTTTTCTCTGAATATCAGAGCAAAAAAGCTGTTTGCCATATCATTTCCCCTCAAAGAACGCCGTATAAAGGCGAACCATATTATAGCCGTCCTCCGTGCCGCCCAGCTCTCTGACAGCGTGCATTGAAAGCATAGGATTGCCTATATCAACGGTTACTGCGCCGAGGTCTGCGGAGAGCATCGGACCGATCGTCCCGCCGCCGCCTGCATCGGAGCGGTTGTTGAACACCTGATAAGGGATTTTCTCCTTTTCACAGATAAGCCTGAAAATTGCCGTTCCGTGAGACGAGGTAGCATAAGACTGGCGGGTTGCCAGCTTGAGAACGGGGCCTCCGTTGAGCTTGACGGGAAGATTGGGATCGGATTTCTGCGCAAAGGAGGGATGAGTTGCGTGCGCCATATCCGCCGAGAAAACGACGGTTTTTGCAAGGGCGCGGTATTTATCCTCTGCGGTATAGCCGAGGGAAGCGCAGATGCGGTCGATGAGCATTTTCAGAACGGCAGACCTTGCGCCTCTGTCGGAATTGGAGCCGATTTCCTCGTGATCGTAAATCATAGCGATGTCACAGCCGCTCTCCGATTTTTCGCAGATGGCGGATATGATCGCGTGCGACATTGCGGCGTCGTCAAGACGGGGAACGGAGATAAACTCTTCGTTTTCGCCGACAAAGCACCCGGGGAAGTATTCGTAGGGCGCAAGCTCAAAGGAGAGAATATCCTCTTTTTTGCAGCCGATTTCGCTTGCAAGGTAATCCGTAAAACGTACCTCGCCGGAGGAATTCTGACTGAAAAACGGGAGAAATTCCGTCTGAATATTGAATTTGCCCTGCTCGTCGCCGCGAACCATATGGATTGCCGCGCTGGGCATAATGAGAATCGGCTTATGAATATTTATGTTTTTTGCGACGGCATTGCCGTTTTCGTCCTTTACGAAAATTCTTCCCGCAACGGAAAGCGGGCGGTCTGCCCAGCCGTGAAGAATAAGCCCGCCGTAGCCTTCGACGCATATTCTTTCATATCCCATATCAACCTTTGACGGTACGGTCTTTATGCGGAAGCCGGGGGCGTCCTGATGCGCTGCGCCTATACGGAGGCCGACTTCCTTTGGCTCCTCGGAAATTCTGAAGGCAGAAAGCTGGGTACCTTCTTTTGTCATATAATAGAGCGTGCCCTTTTCAAGATGCCATTCGTCGCCCTCGCAGAGCCTGACGGCGCCTGCCTTATCGAGCATTTTTGAAAGCTCGTCCGTGGATTGAAAGGGCGTCGGGGCGGCGTCGAGAAAGGCGAGCAGCTCCTTTGCATATTTCTTGTTTTTTGTCATTTTATCATCTCCGTGAATTTTAATCGTTGCTTTTCACTCAAAGATAAGCGTTGCAAGAGCGGTTGCGTCCGCTCCGCGCACATATTTTACCACATCCGTTTCTTCAAGTAAAGAGAAAACGGTGTTTTTTTCAAAATACTTTCCGCAAAGTGCGTCCTCAAGACCGGAAATATCGCAATCGCCGATAAAATCTCCTTCAATGCGCACTGTTTCGATCACCGCCGGCATACCGACCTCGCCCGCGCGGCAACGTAGCCGGATTTTAACCGTGCCGAAGTCGAAACGGCGTTTCTTTTCGGTGTCAAAATCGTCTGCGCCGGCGCGCAGAAGCCATTTTTCCGTCGAATATTTTTCGTCCGACAGCTTCTGTATTTCCGCTTTGTCCGCCTCGGAAAATTCTCTTTCCGTTGCGCCTTCGGCGTCTACGAAAAATCTCTCCAGATATTTCATAAAGCCTTCCGCCGTCATATCTTTTCTGTCATCGGGCAAAAGCTCGCAAAGGTTTATGACCCTTGCCGCCGTGCTCTTTATCCCCTTCGATTTTACCTTTTCCGGGTCGGTTATCAGCGCACCGGCGAGACGGCTCATATCTGCGGAAAAGAGCAGGGTGCCGTGGTGCATTATGACGGTGCTTCCGTCATCTCTTTTGTAGCCGCAACGCGCCGTCCCGGAAAACTTTTTTCCCTCTGCCAGAAGGTCGTTTCTGCCGGAAGCCTCGGCGTTTATCGAAAGCCCGCGAATCGCACGGATGACAGGCTCCGAAAATTCGGAAAAGCTGTCCGGAGCGTCGCTTTCGGGCATTATAAATGTGTAATTTACGTTGCCGAGGTCGTGAAAAACGGCGCCGCCGCCCGTCAGTCTGCGGACGACCTTTATTCCGTTTGCCCTCGTAAAATCAAAGCTTACGTTCTCTCCCGCATTCTGGTTTTTGCCGATTATCACCGCCGGCTCGTTCCGCCAGAGCATAACCGTCGGCTCCTGCGCCTTGCGGAGGAGAAATTCTTCCGTCGCCATATTGAAATAGGGTTCGGTGCTGCGATTTATATATATTATCATTTTCCGCTCCTTTGCTTTCTGCAAGGCTATTATATCAGAACGGAAAATCAAAAACAACAGCATATAATGTAAATTTTTAAAAATAATTGACAACGCAGAAAGTCGGTGATATAATTTCAAACCGTAAGCCCCCTACTTTTCTTTGACCGTACTTTTCTTTGAAAAGAAAAGTAGGCAAAAGAAACTTCAGTTATTGGTTTGAGCGAATTTTATACTCTCATAAAAAGGGCGGTTTTGCGGTTTTTTGATTTTGCACCGTTCTTTTCTTCGAGAAGAAAAGAAGGCAAAAGAAGCTTCGGTTATTGGGAAGGATATACAGACGTTTCGATAACTGCGCAGACGGGTATCATATCGTAGGGGACGGGTCTCTTTGCCCCTCTCGGCGAGGCCTGCCCCGATTGCTTGCGCAAACCAGCAAATCCCGTCCCGACCCACCGGCTTTATCGCTGTGTAAACCGGCATATCCCACCCCTCTCGGCGAGGCCTGCAAACGCCTGCGCATCTGCATATCCCACCCGTCACTCGCCGTCTTTATCGACATAAAATCCGGTCCGCGCAAAATTGTTGTCACAAAAACTATATAATAAATAAGGAAAAGGAGAACCAAAAATGCAACTGTTTGTACTCATTCTGAACAAAACCGAATGTATGCACGGAATTCTTGCGGGCTTTCTTGCCGGCGGAATAAAGGACGCTACAATTTATGATTCTATGGGAATGCTTTCCTATATCGGTCACGACACCGTTGAGCCGCCTCCGATGTTCGGCTCGCTGCGTCAGTTTCTCAACCCCGACCACGAAAACAACAAAACCCTCGTAACGCTTCTGCGTGACGATCAGGTAAAGGTTGCGCTTGATATAATAAATAAGGAAACAGGCGGACTTGACAAGCCCAAAACAGGCGTTGCATTCACCGTTCCCGTAAGCTATACGGAAGGACTTAAAGGCTGATACAAAATGAATACTCTGCTTTCTCTCGGCGTGGCAATGACGATCGGTCTTTTGATGACGCGCCTTATAAAACTTATAAAGCTGCCGAACGTGACGGCGTTCCTCATCGGCGGACTTCTCATCGGCCCCTCGTTCTGGACGCTTGTGACAGGCGGAAAATTTGCCGGAATAATCACGGCGGAGACCGTCGATAATTTTGACATAATCGTTACTGTTGCGCTGGGCTTCATCGCATTTTCGATCGGCGGCGAGTTCCGCCTTTCCGAGGTCAAAAAGCTCGGCAAACAGATACTTATAATCACGGTACTTCAGGCACTCTGCGCGGCGGGCTTCGTCTTTGCCGCAGAGGCGCTGTTCGGCTTTGATTTTGCAGAGGCTCTTGTCCTTGGCGCAATCGCAACTGCAACCGCTCCCGCGGCAACGTTGCTTGTTGTTCGTCAGTACAAGGCGGACGGCCCTGTTACGAGAACGCTTCTCCCTGTCGTCGCATTCGACGATGCAATCGGACTTATGATATTTTCAATCTCCGTTGCGCTTGCAAAGACTCTTTCAAACGGACAAAGCCCGACGGTAAAATCGATGCTTGTCGAGCCGCTTTGCGAGATAATTCTTTCGCTTGTTGTCGGCGCAGTACTCGGTTTCCTCGTTGCGATAGGCGTGAAATTCTTCAAGTCCAGAGCAAACAGGCTTTCACTCTGCATTGCCGCCGTTCTGATCGACGTCGGTCTTGTAAAACTGTTTGAAGCTCTCAAGCCTACGGTTTTCGGAGTTGAGCTTTCGCTTTCGTCATTGCTTGTATGTATGATGACGGGCGCGGTCTTCTGCAATCTCTGCGGAGAATATGCAAAGGTGCTCGAAGGCACCGACCGTTGGACGCCGCCGCTCTTTATGTTGTTCTTTGTCATCTCCGGCGCGGATCTCAACCTGTCACTGCTTCCGAAGCTCGGGCTTATCGGCGTTGTTTATCTTATCGCCCGTTCGCTCGGCAAATATTTCGGTGCACGCCTCGGCGCAACTATCGCAAAGGCTGATACGAATATCAGAAAATATCTGGGGCTGACGCTTCTCCCGCAGGCGGGCGTTGCAATCGGTATGGCACAGATGGTCATCGGCGAGCTGCCGCAATACGGCGCGGATATTCAGGCTGTCGTCCTTTGCGCTACTCTTATCTATGAGATTATCGGTCCCGTTGCGACGAAAATTGCCCTCGTCAAAGCCGGCGAGATCAAAAAAGACGCATAAATGCTTGTTATAACGGAGGGGCTTCCTTGAAAGCTCCTTCTTTTTTGTATGACTTGTCCGCTTTGCAGGCTACAAATGAAATAAAACGAAAAAAATTAAAAAAAATGAAGAAAAGGGGTTGACAAGGGAAAACGGTTGTGATAGAATAACAAAGCTGTCGCCGAGGGGCGGTAGCGGAACGGTCCTTGAAA
>ERZ808278.93-NODE-93-length-76489-cov-20.346220_pt1 | contig 76489 bp, 111 predicted proteins | sample MGYA00521239_ERZ808278 | MGnify/ENA primary metagenome ERZ808278 (study PRJEB31516, sample SAMN03275600) | gut metagenome | biome: mammalia-associated habitat; material: feces | host: Papio cynocephalus | place: Kenya | collected 2012-07-17 ...
TGAATGAAATATTGCAATAATCAAACTAAACCTTAACATATATCCTATCTATTACTAATCTATTACCAATCATTCACTCTTTCACCACATTCATTCCCACTTTCTTAACATTCCCTTCACAATTAACAATTTCCTCATAATCTTAACATTCCGTTAATCTCCTAACATATTTCATTAACAATTCTGTTCAATTATGAACTCATATTCATAAATTTAATATTATATTCATATCCTTAATACTCTTGTAATATTATATCATATCATGTTTACAATTGTGATCACTCATGAACAAGTGTTCATAATATTCATATTAAATACATATCCTTAATAGTCAATCAATCTTGAAGTCATAGTTTATTCATAATATATCAAATGTGAACAAGTGTTCATATTGTTTACAATAAGTTCATATTGTTCATACTGTATTCACATCAGATTATATTTTATTCATATGAGCTGATATTCATATGTTAGGTTGATTTAATTGTTTATTCCCTAACTAATAATCATTAGTTCAATCAGTATAATCATTAGTATGATATAATTATTCAAATAATAAATTCAATATATAAATAATTTACTTGATAAACAAAAATGGAACAAGTTTTATCTACGCTTATAAAATATGATACTTACTTTTGACTCCGCCGACGCGTCAGAACGCCCCACGAGCGTGTATAATAGGCGCGGGAGTATAAATAGTAGGGTGAGGCTCTAAACGCCGCTACGGTCTTCTGCGGGCGTTGTAGGCGATTCGGACGTTTTTATCTTTATATATAATCCAAAAACGCGCCGAAGGAGTGTATAAATATACAATATCATTGTATAATCAGTGTATAAATGTATAATCGGGCGTTTTGGGCGATGCTCTATCTGCACGGCGGCGCATAGTCCCGATATAATCAATCTATATACAATATCACTAAAATTCAAGGGATTTTTTGTGCATAATGCTAAAATTCAATTTTTTCCGAAAACCACTTGACAAATAAGTGAAAGTGTGGTATAATATAATCACAGCAAGGGAAAAGCAAAAGCGATTCCCCGAGCTGAGAGCAAAAAAGTCAAGTTTACAAAAAGTTCACAAAAAAGTACTTGACAAAAAGGCTTGAATATGGTATAATATATATACAGTAAAGCGAAGGACAAAATACCAATTGATCCTTGAAAACTGAATAGCCGCCGGGCGTAAAAACGGCGAGTATATCATATAGATATATTATAATCGTAAATAATTAAACGTAAAAATCAATTTTAGTGCTTTTTAGTGTATATTTTAATATCACTAATAAATCAAAAAAAGAGGTACAAAAAAATGGACGAAAAAATTACAAAAAAGGGCTTAAGCGTCGCAACCGCTGAAAAAATTTATTATTTATACGAAGAATATTATGATACGGCGAAGTACCGCTATCATGTCTATCGTGATCTTGATGGATCACTTAAGGCGACTCGAGTTGCACGGTGCTTGCTGGGCACTATAGGCGCATACTATCCCGAGTCGGTGACGATCTACTAAACAACTCAAAAAAGTGCACAAAAAGTGTGCACTAAAAAGCACTAAAATTGATAAAAAGCGCAAAATAAATATCAAAAAATCTGTTATAATTTTTGCGGAAAATGTTATTTTTCACAAAAAAATTGCACAGGGAGGAAATTATGAGGTTTATTAACGATAATAATACGGTTTCCGTCGCTCTCTGCGGCGGCCGTCATCCTATGCCCGAGGGTATTACATCATCCGTTTACCCGATGTCGGTTGATCCGACCGACGTTGACGCGCTCGACCGTGTAGCGGTCGATTACATTAAGTCCTGCGATGGCAAGGATATTAACCTTGTCGTAACCGGTTTGACGGTCGCACTTGCAGCAGTTATTAAGGCTGTCACCGCTTGCATCGTTGACGACTCGGCAGCTACAAGCTTGACTTTATGGCATTTTAATCGCGATACTGGCGATTACTACCCGCAAAAGCTTGTAGACCGCCCAAAAAGATGTCCGTATTGCGGACATCTCGAGATCGGTGACGCGTGGTATTGCGGCTCTTGCGGCGCGTCCTGATGACATTTTTTGTGGACGAGGAGGGACAATCACGCATGCAAAAAGTCCAAATTACACAAAAACTCATTGGGGTTTTTAATTATAGAGCTCCGCGTTTTGCAACATTTTATATAAAAAATCGTAAAATGAGATGTGATTTTTATATAGAGCGCGCGGAATTTGGCGATTATTACCGGGTGCGCGCGAGTGTCAATTATTCATTTTCAAAAGCAATTGGCACAATCCCGCGCCCGTGCCAACAAAGCGATTGGGACAGGCTTTTTGAGCAAACAAAAGTTGCTTTTGGCACAATAAAGTTTCCCGATGACGCGGATTTTGAGTTTAGCGCGGAAAAAATTCGTTGAGATAATTAACGAATTCAACCGACACTTTTTTCACGGAAAATTTTCCGTGAAAATTATAGCAGATTTTAGATATAATACACAAAAAATATATAAAGAAAAGAGGAAAAATCATGAAAAAAATGCTCAAAACCGACAAGCCGAATACGTTTATCGAGGTTGAACTTTACTATTGTAAAGGAGGTCAGTCTGACTGGGAGCGCGAGCGTAACCCACGGAGCTATAGACTCTCGATCACGCCCGTTGAGGTCACTCACGACTGCGGCTACACCGTCACGACTGGATCACCCAACGACGGCGTGACTCTGATCCTGACCCGGCCCGGCCGCGCCTCCAAAAAAGCCGAAGCTGAGGCCGAAAAGCTGGTGGAGTCGCTATATCGTGGCTATGCTTATCAGGTCGCGACAAAAAACGGGTTAACCGTTAGTTTCGACAACTAAAAAACGCTCCTGAGCTGTCGAGCGCATCGGCAGCATCCCAGTGCATATTGCACAAAAAAATTAAAAAAGAAGGTACATATCATGTTAAAAACTGCGCAAAAATTCATTAAAAAATTCCCGGCTGTCGATATAACGATCTGGGGGGGGGAGAGGCTCGCAGAGCTTCCTCCCCTTGAAGAGGTCGCATATAGCATCGGTGTTTACGGATGCAACGCGAAGCTTTTTCTCGGGAGTGACGGCAACTTTTACAAAATTACAAGTCGTTCGACAAATATATTCAAATTTTAAATTTGCGATCTGAAGCCTGAACCGTCGCAAAAATTCATTAAGAGGCTGAATTATCAGCCTCTTTTTTTGCGTTCAATTTAATTAGTTTATCGAATAATATACATTTTTTGCATATTTTTTTGCATATAGTTTCGTTCATAAATTGTTCACAATTTGTTCATTTTTTGTTCACAATTTTTCTCGCGCACGCGCACACGTGCCTGCACGCGCCCGCGCACGCGCACGCACGTACGTAAGGGCTTTAGGATTTGCAGAATTTCCCCCCCAAGTATATATAGTAATAACCCGGCGTGGTGTCATGTATTGATGCACGTAAGTATCAGTTATACATAATAATGTGATTACATAGGGCGTGTATATGCGTCCATCCATCTATGCACCGTCCATGTATACAGTATCCTTGCCCTTTGCCCTATGCCTACATACCCACCATTGCGTCTATGCCCCATAAACACGTCAACACGTCCATAAACAAAGGGAAAATCAAGGGCGAATTGACGCGTAAATGAATCGGGCGAGTACTTATTAGGGTCGAAGCTTGCACCCGAATTTGGGCTGAATTTTCTTTTGTTTATAAGACTGCCGACCGCACATCATTTTGGGGCGAACTAATGTGCCGTTGTCCGGTTGCTAACGCGCCTATGGGGGCTGTGGTTGGGCATTCAGCTTGTTCATGAGTGCATATATGGTCGATGTATTCACACGTTCTGTGCCTGTCTATGCCCCTGTTAATGCATATGTGCATGGATGTGTTGCTGTGTCTGGTGCTGTGCATGTATTTGCTCATCCATCCATCTATGCGCCCGAGCAGAAAATTGAAATTGAAAATCGTACCCATCCCCAAAATCGAAATTCAAAATTCAAATTCAAAATCAAATCGTTAGCGTCCAAAATCAAATTCCGATTTTTGAAATTTCAAAACTATTTTTCAAAAACCTATTGACAAAATTCATTTTCTGTGGTATAATATATATGTGCCTAAATGGTACAATTCAATTGTAAAAGGAGTTTAGTATTTTTGAAAGTTAAAAACCTGATTCAAAAAATCAATCCACGAAGTTTCATTTCCGATTACCTGATTGCATTGGGCGTTCCGGAAAATGAAATTGAGGATTACATCAATCCTGTGAATGTCAAGTATCAATCGCCATGGGATTATCCGAATATGAAGTTGGCGTGTGAAATGGTGCATGATGTAGCCGTAAATCCTGAATCAAAGATTGGTGTATTGCTTGACAGTGACACTGATGGTATTATGTCAGTGACTGCTATTGTCGAACTTCTAAAATCAATTTCCGTAAACCCTATTGTATTTCATCATCCTAAAAAATCTCATGGTTTATCAGTTGACATCTTCAACCAAGTCGAAGATTCAAATTTAGATTTGCTAATCATCCCTGACGCGGGAAGCAATGATGGCGCAGCTTGTACAAGAATCGCGTCACGTGGTACAAAGATTCTCGTCCTTGACCATCATGAAATCACGAAACCAAATCCTAATTCCATCATCATCAATCCGCATATGAACAAGACACATCTAAATACCAAGCTGTCCGGCGCAGGTGTAGCATCTAAATTCGTAGATGCATATTGTGAAAAGTATGGGCTGAATCCTATTTACACTAAAGATTTGGTCGCTTGTTCAATTATATCTGATGTGTGTGATGTGACCGTACTTGAAAATCGTAAGTATATATATGATGGATTGAACAATATTCAAAATCCATTTCTGAAATTCCTGTTTGAAAAAGCAAAAGAAGCATCACCTCATACTATAGGCTGGACAATTGCGCCCAAGATTAACGCACTGTTCCGCGTTGAATCGGATATAGCAACGGTCTTTGAGGGCTTCATCAATCCATCGGCAATTGAATCGGCGTATAAGGAATGCAACCGTACCTATAACGCTTCACGGAAAATCACAAACGAAATAACCAAAGACCTAGTTATAGACGAGCAGAAGAATTGTGCAATTTCGTTTGTTGAAAATGAAAATGCATCATTTACTGGGCTGTTAGCAAACCGGATTCTTGACACAACAAAGAAACCAACATTCGTCCTGCGTGACAAGGATGATAAGGTCTACACAGGCTCAATGCGCTCGCCCATAGAGTTTGCTTCAATCCTTAATTCGTCGCGTCTGTGTCGTGCTGAGGGGCATGAGAAAGCATCGGGTATCGTTATCGAAAAAGAAAATTACGATGCATTTTTGAAATGGCTTGACGCGCAGAACTTTGACCTTGAGCCGACTGAGGATATAGCCGGGCAGTTATCACCAAGGAATATCAACTTATTCTTGTGTGAGCAAATTGAATCTAATAAACAGCTCTGGGCTAATCAAATTCTTGAGCCGAGATTCAGTACCACGTTGCGGATTAAGAATACAGATGTTGCTTTATTTAAGAAGACAAGCACGACATTCAAAGTTGAAAAGAATGGTGTAGCCTTTATCAAATTCCAATTAAAGGAAGACGAAGTTCAAAAAATTGAATCGACAAAGCAACTTAAGATTGATGTGATATTTACATTAGGAATCAACCGATATAACGGAACAGAGACACCGCAGGGCATGATTCAAGAATGGACGATTGATGAAGATGATGGGGAGGATATGTTTTAATGAGCTTAATAGACCATTTACTTTATGAGCACCCCTTTGGTAAAGCAGAACGAATAGCTGAGTTTTATATTTTTATGACCGAGAAAGAACGAGATTTATATCATCAATATCTTAAAAGTGTTTACTTGGGCAAGCGAATTGATGACGTCGATTTATATCTGTATCGGCTGAATGAATTTTATCAAGTTAATAAAGCAACAGGTGAAATTGAAAGGTGGAACTAAAATGAGATATGTAGGTTCGAAGCGGCGTTTAGTTAAGGACATCGCACCAATTTTACAAAACGCCATCGACAACTGGGGGGGTAAAGGTTACATCGAACCTTTTGTCGGTGGCGCAAATATGATATGCAACATCCGATGTGATAATCGTGTCGGATATGATGCGCATAAGTATTTAATTGCATTGCTAAAGCATATTCAAGAATCAACCGAAGATTTACCATCAACCTATAACGAAGAATTTTATAACCAAGTTCGTGACAACAAAGACGCATATCCCGATTGGCTCGTGGGATTGGTTGGATTCAGCACCTATGGCGCAAAGTGGTTCTGTGGTTATCCAAGAGGATTCAAGAGTGATGGCGTGACACCAAGAGACGAAGTTGATGAAATGATTAGAAATCTCAAGGCACAAGCTCCGTTACTTAAAGGAATTGAATTTGATTGTGTGGATTTTAGAGAAATTTGTGAACTTGAAGGATACGTCATTTATGCGGACCCGCCTTATAAAGATTCATTAAAATATTCCACATCGTCATTTCCTTACGGTGAATTTTATGATTGGTGTCGCAGGATGAGCAAGGCGAACAAGGTGTTCGTCAGCGAATATTCCATGCCCGATGATTTCAAATGTATATGGACAAAGGAAATCAAATGTACTGTTGATAAAGCATCACGCACTAATAGAGTGGAAAAACTTTTTACCCTCTAACCGTTAATTAAAAATTCATAAAATTATTTTTCCAAAACCTCTTGACAAAAGAGGTTTTTTGGTGTATAATAGATACATCAAAGGGCAACAGCCTAAATTAAGGAGATTGAATATGTACTACACCAAGACCATCGACAATCGGTTCGGAGAAATCGTTTACGCATCCGCATGGAGCTCTAAAGAGGCTTTCGAAAAACAGGCGACTTATCTCGGACGTTTCTTTAGACCCAAAACAACAACCGTTCCTTGCACCAAGGAAGAATTTGAGGCAGCGGAAGTACATTACCAGCGTCACGATCTGTAAGGAGGTGTTCAAATGGCATTCGCAATTGTTGTTTCGCTTTGGCTCTGCGCTATCATGGGTGCGATGTTCCTGTTCAGACTGGTTGAGTGGGGGCTGTACAAGGTGCTGTGTAAGGGTAAGGATTCATTTCTTGTATGGGATGATAAGATGGAAAGGATGGGTAAGTAAATGTACCACAAGATGACGTTTGAAATAGACAACAAGATGCTTCAGTCGTACAACGACAGACGATTCAAAAAAGGTGACATCGTGTTCTTTATCGGGAACAATAAAGGTGTAATTGATTGGGGTGAAGTTGAAGCCGTATTCAGCGATAGGAATGTTTTGAATCTGTACGAGCTTCGCGACAGAAGAACTGTTGAGGGTATACCGATTGGAAAATATGAATTCAACCCCGAACAGTCTGATTGGCGCAAACTACCAAGCAACTTCTTTAAGGAATATGATAAACTCAAGAGCGGTGAAGATGAAAATGGTGTATGGCAGAGTTCTGAATATCGAAAGGATTTGAAATCTAAAGAGCTTTTTGAAGAAGGTGAAAGCTACCTTGAAGGCGAGCAGGAATGGCTTAAGAAGCCAGTTTATAACGTTGATGTTATCCGAGAAGGAATTGATAAAGGATTCTATGTTCTGCCGAGCAGTCAAGACAAAGAATTGCACGCTGTGACCGAAATAACCAAAAACGGATGGCGAATTGTTCCTGTGCATGAGCAATCTCAGGTTTGGACAATGAACTATTCGCAGCCACTTAAGCGCCGTTCCGACTATGTTTCAGTTCCATTCTATCAGACCTATGCGACCTACGAAGAAGCAGAATATTTTGTCAAACAGTACAGAACAGAGCTTGAACGGCAGAGCAATTTGACTGATTATGAATTTGACATGGAGCATCTTGAACGCGTACTTGAATTGTGTTACCTTAATACGGACGATGAAAAAGACATTATCCGTAAAGTTATAGGCAAGATGTTTAAGGACGGTAAAGACATCGATATGAAAAATTCAACTGGTAGATTCTTATGGAGAAAATCTGGTATGGTAAAATGGACGGAGGTTGTTGGCGATGAATTGTGAAGACGTCAAGTGTGGTGGAATATATCAGATTATAGATAATATATCCGACCACGGATTTGCTATTGGTGATATTGTAATCATTGATACAGAAATTGAAGATGGATATAATTACGTATTTGCATCTTTATGCAAGCGTACAGCGACCGCAGAAGACCGCTGGGCAGTTCAGCCCGAGGAGCTTAGACCATATATTCCCAAGCCTAACACCGCCCCCGTGCCCAATTGGCAGTTGATTGTGGATGATTTGCTTGACGCGATCGAAGACCATCACGAGGGCATGGGCGAGATTATGCTTAAAGAAATTAAGCAGATGTATGGTTACCCTTATGATTGGACGTGCAAACGATGAGCCAAAATGTAAAATGTAAATGTACTAAGGAAATCTACAACAAGGGCGGCTTCAAAGTCTATGGGTTCATTCCTACCGGGGGTGACCCCATAGATGTTACCAAGTACGGCAACTTCAGCATATCAGGCGAGCAAGCATTTGATGTGGGGCAGGAGTACTACTTATCCCTATCGCCTGTTGAAAATGCCAAGTATCCATGTTCGTATAAATTCGATGGTTTTGTTGGCATCGGTTTCGTGGGCGAGGAAATCAAGGTTGACCCTAAAGAGCAGGTTAGAATCCTATCCATGTACATGGAGGAAAGCCAAGCTAAATCGTGTACTGCGGGCTATCCCAATTTCCTTGAGTTGATCTTAACCAATCGAGAAAACGAAATTGACCTTAAAAAGATTCGTGGCGTGGGCGATAAGCTGCTTGCTAAATACTGTGAAAAAATCAGGGGCGATTGCAAATCTGTGTTGTTTGCAGGAATTTTAGGCGAATATGGCGCAACTGATTCACACGCTTGTGTCAAAGCATCAATCAACTATACATCGCCCACCAAGCTTCGTGAAGCCCTTAACGATGACCCTTATGGTGTACTGTGTAAGCTATGTGAAAAAAAGACAAAAGCTGTTGACAGAATGTTGGAAAAACAACATCCCGAGTTGCTATCTACTAAATCAAGATGCAAATGTGCAGTCATGGACTTGCTTGATGAAATGGAAAGCGAAGGCTCGACGCGGTGCAAAGCTAAGATATTGGTTGATTTAGTTAAAGATGAATATCCTGAGTGTATCAAGTGGATTGGCGAATGCATCACTGAAAATGATGATGTATTCTTTGAGCCGGAAAGCAAATATGTAAGCAAAAAATCTACGTTTGAAGCCGAGTGTAAGATTGCAATGGAGCTGAAGGCAAGGGCGCAGAATCCTGTTGTGTATGGTGGAGATATTGAGCAGTTTCGGCAGATAGGCAGTAGCACCATGACGGATGAACAGATGGGCGCACTGGATATGGTTAAGAATTATTCAACGGGAATATTATGTGGCTGTGCAGGTATGGGTAAGAGCTTTTCAATAAATGCAATAGTAAAATATCTTGAATCAAATAACAAAAGTTATGTTTTGCTTGCACCTACAGGATGCGCTGCCAAACGCTTAAAGGAATCTACGGGACGTAGTGCTTCTACCATCCATATGTGGATGATAGGTGGTGGTATATGTTCAGCAGATGTTGTTTTGATTGATGAGTTCAGTATGGTTGGAATTGATTTATTCTCTATGGTGTTAGGTCATGTAGCTGATGAGACAAAAGTTTTTATGGTGTGTGACCCTTCGCAGCTTGCTTCTATATCTTGCGGTAACCTCGCCCAAGACATCATCGATAGCGGCATCGTTCCCATTACGCGCCTGACTAAAGTATTTCGCTACAATTCATCCGGTATCGCTACAGTTGTAACCGATACACGAAATGGTGAATCATCATCAATTGAATCTGAGCAATTTGACGATTATATATTTGAAGAGCAGGCTTTCGATTCATCCGAGGTGCTTGACCAGATCAAAGAAGCGTATGCCTATTATCTTGACAAGGGTTATAAGATGAAAGATATTCTTTGCCTATGCCCTTACAACAAAGGCGCACTTGGGACAAGGGTTATCAATGCTATGCTTCAGCAGGAATTTAATTACCATGAATTTACTGGCATAGGCTACGAAACGCAATACGAAAGCGTCAATTTCAAGATTGGTGACAAGGTAATCAATAAAGTAAACAATTATGGGGCTGAAATCTATGACCCTGACGGTACTTTGGTAACATATACAGAGGACGGAAGGCGTGTAGTGGCTACCACATTTATAGCCAATGGTGATATAGGCACAGTTGTCGATGTAGATGATAATGAGTTGGTTGTCGCTTTTGACGAAGCCACTATTGTATTTAGTGGTGAAGAAATCAAGAAATTGCATCTTGCTTATGCTATCTCTGTCCATTCATCTCAAGGCTCTGAATCGCCCGTGGTGATTGCTCTGATGCTTAGGCAACATCTATACATGATTAACCGGAACATTGAATACGTGGCGTTCTCACGCGCCAAGACGGAGCTGTGCATTATAGGCGACCCAAGGGCAATTGCTAACGGCATGAAAGAGGTGCAGAACCTTGAACGCGACACGTGGTTGAGAGAGCTATTAACACAAAATTCATAAAGAAATTTTAGAAAACCCCTTGACATTTGATGAGAAATGGTGTATAATAGTACCATCAAATGAAAGGGGTTCATGATATGAACTTTGAAAAGCTTAGATGGTGGCTCAAATCGAAAGCGGTGATAAAAAAAGATGAATGGTATTGTCCTGTACTGCAACTGACTATCATTACCGAGAGTTATACGATTCCGGGTTGGAGGTATCCTGTTACACAACCTATGCAAAAATATGTAATGCGGTACAACAAATACTTTTCATCGTATCAAACCAATAGAGATGATTTTAAGAGCGCTATTGAAAAAAACACAAGATACACTGACCAGATGTAAAAATCGGGGTTATGTTGTAACCACCTTAACTTTTGACCAGTTCTATTCGTTCTGGTCAATCAATCCTTATCGTTGGCACTGCCGCGACTTGTTTGCGTATACAGAGGACGAAGAGAACAAGAAGATGTTTGTTCAGTTTAAGACCAAGACTGACTTGCACATCTACATCGGTTGGCGCGAAGAAATCCGCGAAGCCTATGAGAAACAGGCATTGATTGAGGAGCGTAGCAAGAACACAATTGCTTTACTTAAAGAGGTTCAGCGCGACATTAACGATACAAACGACAAAGCTATTGAGTATTACGAGCAGGCTGTAGAATATTTAAGAGATGATGATAATGAATAACTTAGCAACGGTACTAATTACCATTACTTTATTAACCGGAGGCACGGAAACGGTAAACTTTGATGTTCCGATTCATGAGCAGGCGGTTTCTTCGGAGGTGCAAGCCCAGTATGAAATCGCCCAATCGGACATCAATTATCTTGCCAAGACGCTGTATGGCGAAGCACGTGGCGTTGAATCCAAGATGGAAAAGGCGGCTGTGTGTTGGTGCGTCCTTAATCGTGTTGACAGTGATGAATACGATTTTAAGGGCATCAAAACAATTGAGGACGCTGTGACCGCACCCAATCAATTCATGGGCTATGACAAGGATAATCCATTGGTTGATGAACTTGTTGATATTGCAGGGGATGTATTGATTAGATGGCACATGGAAAAAGATGGGGTGATGGATGTGGGCAGAGTATTGCCTATTGAATATACGCATTTTTATGGGGACGGTGATAGGAACTGGTTTAGAAAAGATTGGCGTAGTAAAGATTTTTGGGACTGGTCAATAAGCAGTCCATATGAGGAGGATATAAATGGCTGAGACGAATAAACCGTTGCCTAACACAAACAAAAGATTTGCGTATGGTTTGGAAGCCCTTGCATGGAGATATGTATGGGAAACAGGAAGCGATCGTGAGGTAGAAGAATTAGTAAGATGCAAAAATTGTATCCATCACGAACCACATCCCGATATGGCGTGCCAAGATGAATGGGTGTATTGCATTACGTACGATACATTCAAGCGGTGTGATGGATTTTGTGAATTAGGATGTTTAGAGGAGGAGAATTAAAATGTACGACCTTAACGAAACAATTGAATTGATGACTTCGGCAGATTACAAGGACAGGTTCAAGGCTGAATACTGGCAAACTAAAATAAGGTACGATAAGCTGTGTACGATGCTTGAAAAGTATAGGGCGGGTAAGCTGGACTTTGAGCCGACGTGTCCGATATGCACTTTAGAAACACAATCTGTGTGGATGCTTAAATATTTAGATGTTCTTGAATTAAGAGCCAATTTGGAAGGGGTTGATTTAAGATGAAAGGATTTATTGAAGTTGGTTTGTTAAGCGGTAATACTGCTTTAATCAATGTTCGTGCAATTGAAAGTGTTGTACTTGATGTGTTGGATGATGATAAACTTGCTACTATTTATATGATAAATAGTAGCGAAGAGTGTCAAACTCGTTTTATAACAGAGCACTCTTATGAAGAAGTCAAGGCAATGATTGAGGAGGCTGTGAAGTGATAATCAAGCCATCCGAAATATGAACACCAATTTACAATAAATTCATATTTCATTTATTGATTTCTACCCTTGCTTGTGGTATAATATATATACAACAAGGGGCGCGGAAAACCCACGACCGCAAAGGAGAAATACACACGAGAAAGTTTAGAATTAGAGGACTTACCTACGAGATCAAGGCAACTTGTCTGAGACAGGCTATCTTAAAGCTTGTGAGCAGTGACGGAGATTTTACTTGCACTCCCCATTGGTACACAAGAAGCAATCGGAAATCGTGGGCAGAATTCGAAACGAGCTATGGATATAAAGGAATCGTAGAAGAGGTCTAAGTCAATAAGTCAAGGGGCGTACAAAAAAATTTTTTCAAAAACTTTTGCAAAACCCCTTGACAAATCAATCAAGATGTGGTATAATATAAGTACAGTAAAGAAAGGTAAGGTACATACAATGGAATCAATCAATCGTGGAGACATCTACTATGTAGATTTCGGTTATGGTATAGGGTCAGAGCAGGGTGGTATTCGTCCTGCAATCATCCTACAAAACAACAAGGGAAACTATTACGCCCCTACGGTTATGGTCGCACCAATCACGACGGCTAAGAAACACAAACTGCCCACACACGTTCCGGTTTATCCCAAGGACGGCATGAAGGTTGCATCAATTGCACTATACGAGCAGATAACGACTGTTGACAAGTCGCGCCTGCTGGACAAGATAGGACATAAGCCCATGACTGAATGGGATGATAGGGCAATTGCAATCAGCTTTGGTTGTGGATCAATGCTCGACGAGAGTGGTAAGGGAAAGATTGAGGTTTGATTATGGAGACTTGTTACGAATACTACACGGATGAAAAATGGGCTTGTATAAGCTCAGATGAAAAGAAAGTCATCAACCGGATTATGGAACTGCACGAAGCACATCCTAACGAGGTGGTCATTAGTTGCAGTCCCGAAAATAATCAAGGCGTGATTGTTGCTAAAATTCCAAGGGTATGGATCAAGCTCCCTTCGCCTCCCAAGAAGCGTATCTTGACGGATGAACAGCGGCGTATAGCAGGGGAACGATTGAGAAATTCATTAAATAAAAGCAAAAATCAACCTACAATCAACGAAGATGAATCGGATGAGTAAGTAGTAGGGTAAGAGCTTCCGTTGAAATTTAGGGTGAATTTCACGATAAATAAAAGAGAAAAAATTTTTTGAGAAATTTTCAAAAAGTACTTGACAAATCAAAAAATATGTGGTATAATATATATACCATCTAATCAAGCCTTTGGTGTTGGGCTAAAATAGACACCACTATGGCGCGGATGGACGAGACAGTCAAGCCAGCCACCATATGCTCGGGTGCAACTCCCGGACGTGCCCCTTTATATAAGACGCCTTGAGCAATGGCGCTAAACTTGCTCTCGACAAAATTGCGCGGATGACGCTTAGAATATCATCCATCTGTTAAGGGCGCATCCCACACCACCAACCACCAAAACCTCCGTGGGATGCGCTGTACATAGCGATGTAGCTCAACGGTTAGAGCGTCCTCCTTATAAGGGGAAGACCTGAGTTCGACTTCTCAGCGTCGCTACCAGCGGCAATGACCGCATTCAAAGTTTATTAAATGAGGTGAAATTGTGATACATGAAAAGATGGCGGTGCATAAAGCACTTGCAGAACTTAAGACCCTTGATGATAGAATCAATTCTGAAATCACTGGCTCAGTTTTTATCAAGGCAAATCGTCACAACAACACGAAGATTTTTGGCAAGTCTGTAGAGGAATTCCGGGCAGATACTACCTCGAATCTTCAGTCTGTGACGGCATTGATTAACAGGCGCAACGCCCTTAAGAGAGCGGTTGTCCTTTCTAATGCAGTGACCAAGGTTGAAATTGGCGGTGTTCAGTATTCGGTTGCTGAAGCGATTGAGATGAATAATCACGGCATGGAGAACTTGATTGATTTCCGCGATTTCCTTAGAGACCAGTATTTATCCGCAAAGCGCATGGCAGAGTCTGAGAATGGCGAAAAGCTTGTAAGGGCTTGCGAAGCTTATATTCAGGCAACGTTCGGTTCAAAGGATAAGGTTAATAACCCCGACATTGAGACCGCACAGAGGGTGTATATGACCAATAACGCCTATGACATCGTGACCGGATTTGATGTTGAGAAGGTTATCAAAGAATTAACCGACAAGATTGATTCGTTCAGGTCTGAGGTTGATTCAGCCCTTAGCGTATCAAATGCGCTGACAGTGATAGAATTTGACTATTGATTAACTTCTAAGTAAATAACTCGAATTGCATCGAAACTTCTAAACTGTAACGCCTTGCGGTTTTGGGTGTGTTTCGCAAGGATAAAATAAAGAAATGCCCTTCACAATTCATTGGACTCATTATCCAATATTTTGTTCCTACCTTATTCGGTTAAGCTTGGGAATAGAAGAAAGCTACCTATACACTGCTAATGTATGAGGGTAAATATTTAACTGTAAGGGTTAAAGGATAAAGGTCAACGATTAAAGGTCAAAATTCAAAGGTTATTTTAATCTAAAGGTCAATGAATAAAGGTGAAAGGTAAAAGGTTTACAAAATCCATGAGTCCAGTAAGGTTTGTTGCGAATGACCGTGAAGTTCCTGCGTGGCTGGTGCAATTCGAGTTTGATATGGTGGGGGTATCGCCAAGCGGTAAGGCACGAGACTTTGACTCTCGCATTCGGCAGTCCGATCCTGCCTACCCCAGCCAAGGGGCTTGTCCCCATTTCCATAATAACCTCTTTTATATGCGTCAGTAATGGCGCATATGGCGCAGTAGCCCAATAGGCAGGAGGCATGGTACTCAAAATACCAACAGTTTCGGTTCGAGCCCGAATTGCGCTACCACGAGTTCAGCAGCATCTCGTCAAAAGCTGTAATAATTTGAATTAAAAAGGAATTAAACACATGAACAAGTCAGATTTTATCGCACGCGTAGCAGAGCATCAGAACATCTCCAAGACTGCCGCCAAGGAGATTGTTGATAATGTCATCAACGAGATTGCGGATGTCATCAAGGAGCGCGATTCCGTGTATTTTACCGAGCTTGGCACTTTTGGTGTAAAGTTCAAGGAAGCGCACGAGTCCCGTAATCCTGCAACAGGCGAGACTATTAACGTTGACGCTAAGTACGTTCCCGATTTTAAGTTCGGAAAGCAGATAAAAAATGCGTTAAAGGGTGTCGGCATAGACGCTGATTAAGCCCTCATTCTAACATAGCGGGGCTGATGGGCTTTAGATTGGTTTTTGAAGAATCCCAGTTTAGATACTCCTCCCATCAGCCCGCCTCCTTCAACCGCCCCATGCCGAAGTACAATCCGTTATCTGGACAACTGGAAAAGACATGGGGCATCCTTATGCCCAAAATTGTTCACAAAAAATTCATAAAGAAAATTTCAAAAAGGTGTTGACTTTTGATTCAATATGTGGTATAATATATACATCAAAAGAAAGGCGGTACTGAATATGAAGTACATGAATGAATTCGTTACATATATGAAGGGTAGACAGATGAGCGAAGGGACAATCACGGGTTACACACGTAACCTTGGTTATGTTTTCGATGTCATCAACAAGCCTGAAGAGGAGGTAACAATTGAAGACCTTGAAAATTACAAGTTCGCGTCCAAGGAACTGTCTTCGTCCACCTTAAGAACGAGACTTTCCGCCGTGAAAACCTACTACGCGTTTCTTATGCGTAGAAAATACATCACGGAAAACCCTGTTGAATACCTTGATTCTGTTAAGGTCAGCAACAAGGTAAAAATTCCACTGACCCCTGACGATATTCGCAAGATGATTAACAGCGCGACTTCCGTCCGCATGAGGGCAATGATATATGCGCTTGCAACCACAGGTATGCGTATCGCTGAGCTTTCCACTATCACGCTTGACCAGTATAACAGCATGATGGATAATACCATCGTCATCACTGGTAAGGGCAATAAACAGCGCACAATCACATTCCCTGCTGAAGCAAAGATATTCATCGACCAGTATATCAATACCGAGCGCAAGCACAACACGCGCAACGGTGACTGTGGATTGCTCTTTGTAGGTAACCAGGGCAATATGTTGAATAGTGAATACACCTCAGCCGCCCTCAAACGTGTCGCAAAGTTGGCAGGGGTTGAAAATTACGAGCGTGTGACCAATCATCTCATGCGCACCACGATGGCTACTATAGCAATTAACGATGGCGTTGAGCTTCCTGTTATCCAGAAAATGCTGGGACATTCGAACTACAACACCACGTTAAGATATGCCAAAATGGCAGATGAAGCTGCTTCAGCTGCTATGGCAAAAATAAGATTTTAAGGAGGAGTATGGAGTATCATGACAAGAAAACCAAAGATGATTCTTGAGACTCTTGAAGCGATTCACGAGTTCTTCAAGGACGATCCCGAAATCGCAGTTGACTGCTACTTATATCTTGCATCTAATCTAACGGACGCAAGGGAACAGGACGAGGCAAGAACAGCGATTGAGCAGATGGGCAGATGCCCTAAGTGCGGATTAGAGCTTGTTCCTTACAAATGGGACGAGCGACACTCTGAGCTTGACGAATGCCCCAAGGAGCATTTCTGCAATTATCTGTGTCCGGAGTGCGATTTTAATGGCTGAGACAAAACGCTTAACCAAGAAAGAGCGCGAGGAGCTTCTTAAACTAAAGAAAATTGTAGACAATAGCCCAAACGCAAAGAAGGTTCTTGAGGCACTTATTGACAACCAAAATCCTAAGCTATACGATGTGGTTCGCAAGACCATCCAGCCCCACCTTGAGAAAGCAAGAATGATGGGTGTGCAGATTGGATGGAATGGGGCGTTGATTACGCTTGAAGCGCAGTGTCGGCAGTGTGAAACAAAGGAGGAAATTCTTGAATTGCTCAGGAACAAAAAGAAAGAAACTTTAGAAAAACTAAACTTAAAAGATTTTGATGATAATGATGATGAAGAAAATGAGGTAAATGAATAATGGATAATTCAACACTTAATCGTAGTAGCAATTGGTGGCGCAGTGTAGGGCTTGTATCAGAGCTTGCGCTTACTCGTGAGGAAGCAAGGATAAAGGTTAAGGACGCAGACGATACATCACATGAAGTTCCCGGTGAGCGCATCCGTGGCAGAATTGCCCTTGACATTGGCGGTGGAATAAAGACCTTTGATGTGTTTGCTCAATCCCTGACTTCTAAGGGTGAAGCGAATAAGCAGTGGGCGATGTACGAAGCAATGATGAACTGGAATCCAAAGATTAACGGTGACCCCGCTAAAGAGCCTACAAAGGTCGCTGTAGAGGGAACGATTTCCATCAACGACTATGTGGCTGGTGACGGAAACGTTAAGTCTTCCCTCAGATGGAATATCTCAAGAGGTAATACCAAGGTATCAGAAGACGAGCCGCTCGGTTGCTCGCTCAAGCTGACAGGATTTATCCGCAAGATTCTGCCCGAGATGTGTAACGAGGAAGAGACCGGAAGACTTAAGGTCGAGCTTCTTGGTGTAGATGGACAGGGCGCAGTTTATCCGGTTGACCTTCTTGTTGACGCTGATTCGGCAAACGACTTCGAGAGCGTCTATGAGGTCGGACAGACCGCGGCATTTGAGGTTGATGTCAAGATGGTTCATGTGGGCGAGAAGAAGCCGGGCAAGAAGGCGTTTGGTAAGGCAGCATCAACCAATATCAACACTGGATTTGATGTAGAAGAGCGCATCCTTTGCGGAGGTGATGAACCTATCGAAGAGCCAGAGGATGAGGACGAGAACGGAAATCTTATCGACAACGGCTGGCTCAATCCGGAAGCAATCAAGCTCGCCATTAAGGAGCGCGACAAGAAGCTCGTTGAGCTCAAGGCAAATCCGCCCAAGAAGACCACGGAAAACGCTTCAACTCCTGCTAAGAAGACAAGCAAGTTTAACAAGAAGCCTGATATGAACAGCACCGATGACGATGATGACTTTGGGTTTTGATAACGCAGTGGATTTTCCATGGTAATTAAGGGAGGGTAACCTCCCTTTGAACATAATGAATAAAGGAATAAAGGAGAATTTAATGGCTAAGATTGATTTAAGAAGTCTAAAGAAATCAACTATTTGTGATTCACTCAAGGGCGCAAAGATATTGATTACAGGCGGAAACGATTTAGGCAAGACATATCAAATGAGTAGATTTACCGATAAGGTTCTACTCCTTGCAACTGAGGCAGGATATGGAGCGGCTGATTGCGCTATTCAAGAAACCACGAGCTGGGTGCAGTTCAAGGATATGGTCAAGCAATTAACGTCTGAAAAGGTTGACAAAGACGATAAGGACAGTAGGCTTGAATGGGAAACCATGCAAGACATTTATGACACAATCGTAATAGACACTGTTGAAAATCTTGTTGAGCTTGCAGAAAAGCAGACCTGCACAGAATTTGGTGTTCGTGACCTTAGTGAGATAGAGGATAGTAGAAAGAACGGCTATCTGATTTATCGTAAGGACTTTAAGGCTACAGTTGATAGACTTTGCCATTTTGGCTATACGGTTATCTTTATCAGCCATGAAGAGTTCATCGAAAAAACGGACGCTAAGGGTAACAAGTACCGTTATATGCAGCCTAAGGGCAGCGAAAATATCAAGGGTTCAACACGTTTTGTCCGTGACCTCTGTGACTTCTGTATCGCGCTTGTAAGCAATGGTGTAGACGAGGACGGCAATCCTATTCCGTCATCTGCTTATTGTAAGGAAACCAAGACAATTTTTGCACGTAGTAGATATGCTATGACTCCGTTCATTAAGGAATTTACTGCCGAAAATCTAAAGGAGGCTATGCTCGCAGCAATGCGCAAGACGGCAGAGGACAGAAAAGCAGGAATAGCACCTTGGAAGATTAAGAAGGAAGGTTATTCCGCGAACGAGCTTATCAACATGATTAAGCCCTATTTCACAGTGGCACGTGCTAAGTTCCCAGATGATGTAGATAATATTGTTGAAGTGTCGCTTGGCAAGCGTGTCAGCGAAGCAACAGATGATGATGTTGTACAGCTTGAGAATGTTTATAATCAGCTTACAACACTTTGTGATAATCAGGGAATTAAGGTAGAATAATGAACTGTCGCGTCTGTGGGCAAGAGATTAGAAGAGGTGATAGGTTCAAGGGCGTTGACTTTGTGTCCATCCCTTTCTGTTCAGAAACTTGTTATAATGAATATCATATAGACCATAAGCCACCCTCAAGAAATCGCGCCACAAAAGAGGGTGAGGAACTTCTCAAGCTCACAGATTTTCTTTGCGAACTATATCTTGATAATGGCGTAGAAACGCTCTTTGGATGGTTTGGTGGGCAGATTAGAAGTTTTAAGAAGCAACATGATTGCACATATCGCGACATCAAATTGATGATACGTTATGCAATTGAATATGAGGGATATGAGCTTTGTACAGATTACGGTATCCGTCAATTTGAACGGTTCTATCCCTTGTATAAGCAATTTAACGACGCAGTAAAGCATTCAAAAGAAGTCGCGGAGACGATGCAGGATGACCCGGTTGTAGAGGTAGTGCCCAATTCGGGTGAACGATATATAGGATTTAAGGTGGATTTAGATAACATATGATTTACAACATTAACATCGGCTCGCAGTTGCTTGGCTGTATATTCAAGAATCCAAGTCTCATTATGAATCCGCAGTTCCCTTTACAGCCGGATGATTTTGCGCCCGAACAGTTCCATAAGATTCTTTTCCTTTGCGCGTCTAAAGCGTATCAAACAGGAATCAACGACATTACGGAAATAGAAATAGACAATATTGCTAAATCCCATAATGCCGCTTATGAAATTCTTGTGGATAATCGCTTTGAGGATTTTGTTGCCACCGTCCGTGAGTTGGCGAGCCTTGACAACTATGAATCTTATTGGAACAGCATCCGCAAATATTCCATGCTCCGAAAAATGAAAGAAGCGGGAATGAACGTGGATAAATGGTTTGATGAAACCGTTGATAACGGGGACAAAACCGCCGAATTCACGATTCAAGAAATGTTGGCTGAATATGAAGTTCTTACGAATAAGCTAAGGACAACATATGACACTAAATATGTCCGGCATGAAATGTACGCAGGTGAGGACACTGAGGGACTGCTTGAGCAGTTTGAGCAGAAGCCGATGATGGGGGCTTGTTTGACATCGCCTTATCAAACCACGATATATAATGGTTGGAACAGAAGCCATTTGATATTACGTGGCGGCAGATCGGGAATTTCGAAGACGCGTCTTGCGGTTGCTGACCTTTGTTTCTTAGGCGCAAAGCAAATGTGGGATTATGAAGCGAATGATTTCATTGACAATCCTAACTATCAAGGTTCAACGTTCTTTATCCATACAGAGATGGAAACACGTATCAATGTCAACCCTATATTTCTTGCTTGTATCTCAGGTGTCGATAACAGTACGATAACTAAAGCATCGTACACAAAAGATGAGCGAAACAGGATTCTCAAGGCGGGCGAAATTCTTGAAGACTCGCGTATCCGATTGGTTGATATGCCTAACTTCACGTCACGTGGGCTTGAAACAAAGATTAAGGAATGCGTACAAGCGGATGGTGCGGCGTATGGTGTATTTGACTATATATGGCTGAATCGTGATGTGTCGCTTGAATATCAGCAGTCTATGGGCACTAACGTGCGTCCTGACATGGCTATCGCGTCGATAGCGGCAGACCTTAAGCAATACGCAGAGGCTTATAATGTCGGGCTTATGACCATGTGTCAGCTATCACGTAACTATGAACAGCAGGAGTTTTGTGACGCGTCTTGCCTTGCAGGTGCAGTTGCTATGCAGGATAAGCTCGACTGTGGCTCGGTCATGATAGGCGCAAAGGATAAGCCTAAGTCATGGAAAAAGGTTGAGGCATATGTTAAGAAACGCGGTTTTAGTAAGGATGCTGAGGACGATGTTCCCAACATTGTTGAGCATATATTCAAAGCACGTTATCAAGATACATCTTATTCAAAATTCAAGATATGGTCAAAGATTGACCGTGGTACGATGAGACGCAAAGATTATTTTGTCACTGACGAAAACGATGAACTAATCAGCATTAACAAAACAACGCCTTATGGCGAGAAAGATTTTGATGAACAATAATAAAATATCAATAGCATCACTTGTAATTGGACTTGGAACAGTTGTGGTCGTTAATTATTTATTTCCAGTAATTGACACTGCGCTAACCGCTGTATGTACAAAATTAAACGTAGGTATAGTTAAGAATCAAGCTGAGATTCAGGCAATCGCTCAGGAATCAGGGCTTGAAGATGAAGAAAAGCTGTATTCACCCGGCGCAAATGCCTGCGGTTTTGTGGACACAAACAACATGGGCGATGATGATTATGAAGAAATAGACGATGAGTAAGCCTATAAAGCGACCTTACGTTCATTTTCTCGGCAATGCTTCGCATGATGTAACAGGTTCTATGTATGCGGTTCGGTTTGGTACTCATAATATTTTGCTCGAATGTGGTTTGATTCAAGACAATCGTGATATAAAGACTTTATATAACGCTAATCGTGACCAAATCAATTCAATTAAGGCAAATACCATCACTTGTTCGATAGCCCCTCATGGCAATCATAGCGACCACATGGGGCTATACCCTGCATTATTTCATAAGGGGTATAAGGGGTCTGTGTTTATCCCTGAAGGAAACAAAAAGTTTCTTGAAATAATGTGGGTTGATAATCTTAAAATCATGACGAGTGATTGCCAAAAGATTGAAAGAAAATGGGGCAAGCCTGCACCGCTTTTATTTAATGCAGAGGATATTCAAGTTGCACTTGAACATTTAGTGGAAATTCCTTACAATTATCCTATTCATATATCAGATGATGTGATGTTTGAATTTTTGCCGTCTGGGCATATTATCAATTCAGCAAGTTTATTGCTTACTTTGACTGAGCAAAATGGTGTTATAAAGCGTATATATTACAGTAGTGATATAGGGTCTGAATCGCCTCGTAATTATGTTGTTCCGCGTCAAGCACCACGTCAATTTGATTTAGGTATTGTTGAAAACACCTACAATTCACCCATGCGACCTAATAATCCTAAAGATGCAAAAAACGATGTTGATAAAATTGAGTCCATCGTTAATGAGTACCAATGCACTATCTTTCCCTCCTTTGCTTTGGCACGTAGCCAGGAAATATTGACCAAGTTATATCTTATGTGGCGTGATAAGTTGTTGCCTAACGATATTGTTGTGTACTATGATAGTCCTTTGGGCAAGAAAATATCTGATGTGTATACAGATGATGAGTTGTGGCGCGAAGTATGGAGTTGGAGCAACGTTGTTAAGATAGATTCTTTTGAGGAATCAAAGCAATGTCAAACTCTCAATACGAAATGTTGTGTAATAGCTGGTTCGGGTATGATGGGCGCAGGACGTGTTTTATCGTGGGTTAAAGAAAAATTACCCTTAACATCAACTCATATTTGCTTCATAGGTTATACGCCCGATGAAGGACTTGCGTCTGATATTAAGGCTAACAAGAAATTCGTAAAAATAGAAGGCGAAGATGTACACAATATGGCAAATTATACAGAGCTACGCTCGTTCTCGTCACATTGTGATTATCGTGGATTGCTTGATTTTTATTCGTCTTTGCAGTGCAATAAATTGGCACTGGTTCATGGCAATCAAGACGATAAGGTAAATTTTGCTAAGGTTCTACAAGATAAATTTGTAGAACAAGGAAAATCAACTCGTGTCCTTGCTGTGCAGCAGGGAACAAAAATATATTTCTAAGGAGATACAAAATGAAGTATTATTCAGAAAAACTTGACAAGATATTTGATACTGCCACTGACCTCACTGCCGAAGAGCTTGAATATGATAAGCGCATAGCGGAAGCTAAAGCAAAGGCAGAAAAGGAAAAGCAGGAACGTGAAGTAAGGAACGCCGAGCGTGAGACGGCACTTGATGAAGTTGAAAAGGCGTATAAGCATTATCTTGAACTTAAGGACGCTTATGTTAAGAGGTATCATTCGGATTCTGTGTTGAACTCAACTACAGACCTTCTTAGTGGACTGCTCGACCTGCTTTTCAAAGATTAACAAAAAGTTCATAATTATTTTTGCCAAACCCCTTGACAAACAGGGGGTTTGGTGGTATAATATATACGTAAAGAAAACAAGGGGTCAATCCCACGGAGGTACATAAAATGGAAAAGAGATACTTAGCACAGGTTAAGATGGACGGCAAAGTTGAGGACATCATGGTGGTCGCTGAATCGATTGAAGAGCGCGACAGATACATACGCAATCGTGTACTCAATGACTACCGCCCCAAGAAATGGGAGGTTGTTGATGTGCAGGAAATCAAGCGCACTACATGGAGGAGCAATCCCAGATGGCACTAAGAAAGAAAATCACAGAGGACAATATCGACAGTACGTTGATTTGTCCTGTCTGTGGTAAGCGGTTTTTACCGGGTGATGACACTAAATATTTAATAGGGAAAGAGTACACGTGTTCGTGGGATTGCTTTCTCAAAAAAGTAAAGGAGAAGAAAAATGGGTAAAGATTGTACATTTCTTGATAAATATCACATCTGTCATAGGTGCCAAAAAGCAAAGGTTTTTCCGGGTCGGAAATTCTGTCCCGAATGCCTCGAAGAGCTGGCAAATCGTGCAGCAGAGTATCGGCAGACAGAATCTTATAAACAAGGTCGTGCGGCATATAATGAAAGACGGTCAGCGCAATATCATCAGCGTAAAGAGGCGGGACTCTGCACTATGTGCGGCAAGCCTGCGACACATGGAGGACATTACTGCTATGAACACTATCTCCGTATGAAACGATACTCACGCGAAGCAGGCGAAAATGAGAAGCGAAAGCGACATGAGCGTGGGTTGATACCCGAGTATCGAAAAGCAAACCATCTTTGCCTCCAGTGCGGCGCACCGATTGAGGAAGGCAACGACACAATGTATTGCAATTTCCATCGTGCCGAGATGTCGAAGTACAACTCTATGGCGGACAAGACATTATGGATAGAAAACAACAAACGTTTCAAATTTGGAAAAAGTTTATATAAACCTACTCAAAAAAAAGTAAAGGAGAAAAATAATAATGAAAATGACAGGATCGCAGGTGCAAATGTTAAAGGGGTTAATAACAAATCCTAATCAGCCCCAGTTTCAGGGAACATTTAAGCAGGGCAACTATTGGATAGTAACGGATGGGTTCACTTGCTTATACTTTAAGGGAAAGCCGGATTTGCCCATTTGTCAAGGCGTTGATACGAATATGTTTCAGTTTATCGACCTGCCTGTTTCGGTCAAATCAAAGCTTTTGCCGGATATTAAATTTGTCGCGGAAGTGAAGAAACTATCAGGAACAAACAAGCGTAAGTCGTTTCCGTATGAAATTGATAGTACCACGCACGTACGCGTCAATCCTGCTTTTTTGTGGCGTATGATGAAACTTCTACCTAAAGCACAGAGGGTATTCTACACCACACGCAACAAACAAATTGTCATCATGGACGGGGATGACAATTACGGAATGCTTATGCCGATAAGATATGACGAAAACGCGCCCTACATCAACGAGCAGGGTGAGTTAATAAACCCCAATTTAGGGGAAGAGATAATTAAGGAGGAAGATGAATGCAATTCTATCGAGACGGTAACGTCTGTGTGACGATTATTCCCAAGTGGGAAATCAAGCGTATTGATTTCGATACTTGTCAACAGCCAGCAGAGACGTTATCAGCCTACTATGCACGACAATCGGAGAAGCCAACCATCTTGACCAATGGCGGGTTCTTCAATATGTCAACGCGCGAGCCAGTGTTTAATTATATGGACGAGGGCAAAGCAAAAGCGACCAATGCTAAGTATAAATGGGGCATGGGCATTATTGGCGAAAATCAGCTTATTTACGGTGAATTAAATAGTCGTAGGTGGCGTGACTTCGTATCTGGTTATCCAAATTTGCTTGACGATTCGCAAAGCATCGCAATCACGTTTGCCAAGGAAATCAACTACAAGGCAAGGCGCACATTGCTTGGTTATGACGATGATTTTGTGATGCTTGTGTGCGTTGATAATCCGGGAATGAATCTTATCGAAGCACAGGCGTATATGAAGAAGCTCGGTTGCAAGTACGCAATTAACCTTGATGGAGGAGGTTCAACAGGAATGTTTGTCAATGGCGAAAAGAAGACTTCATCCGCATATAATCGTGCTGTTGATAATGTTGTTGCTATCTATACCAAGGGTACAGCCCCTACAAAGCCCACAACGACCGCATCTACAGACAGAACAAGCCAAGGATTTCTTATCCCCGACAAGACCTTGAATCTTTATACGCCGAGTGGTAGAGGATTTACAGTTTATCAAAAAATCGTCCCTAACACCTTTCGTGCGCCCAAGGATGTTGCGTCATATGTCAAGAAGGGTCAGCCTATCAAGCCGTGTGCATTGGTTAATAACGGTACAGGCTACCCTAGGGGTATAACGGTTCACAACACATCGACCTTAGATGCTCCAAGCGGCACTACACCTGCCGAGGTCTATTGTAGAGCAACTTATAACGGAAACATGGGCGGTGCGATGGTTCACTACTATGTTGACAGGTATTCAATCTGGCAGTTGCTCAACACAGCCGAAGGTCATGTGGAACGTGGTTGGCACGCCGGAGACGGCTCTACAAGGCGCACAGCACACGACAAAGCTACTAAGGGTACGATTATAGGGGGCAACCTCGACACGATTGCTATAGAGGTTATAGGCAACTACAAGGAAGCTGAAGACAATGCGGCAAAGTTGATTGCTTTCCTATGTGATATTCATGATTTGACCATCAACGATATTTATACGCATAACTGGTTCATGGGGCAACCAGACGATAAGATAATCTATGGTGCAAGAAAAAATTGTCCTGTTTATATCATCCCCCATTGGACAGAATTTCTAAACAAGGTAGCATCTTATGCGGGATGGAAGATAGGCAATAATTCGCCATCAACAACCATGTCTAAATATTCCGTAGGTGACAAGTACACCATTAAATCAAATGATGTATACACCAACGGTAAAGCAGTTCCGGCATCAATAGTAGGTCGTGTGTTCACGGTATCTAAAGTCAACGATACTGGTACAGCGATTCTATTAAAAGAAATAAATTCATGGGTAAAGATTTAAGGAGGATTTTATGAAGGTAATTAGCAGAAACGAAGTCAAGGAAACAGCTTATCCAAAGCGCACCATATGCGACCATTGTGGCGCAGAGCTTGAGTACAACGAAGTAGACGAACACATGGGATTATGGGGTATGATGTGCTTGACCTGTCCTGTCTGCGGCGAGGAAATATTCATTAGCGATTATCGCGTGATGACTCCCACGTGGGGGACAACATTTGACCATACGGACAGCGTGTCGGCAGTAGAGATTAAGGACGAAGAAATTCAGGGAATGGTTGACAAGTGCTATGACCATCTAATGTCTCCCGAATGGAAGGCGGGAGAATTTTACATTACCATGTCTGGCGATACGCTTGTCTTTGGCGTTAAGTTTGAGGACGAGGTTAATGTATACGTTACCAAGGATTATTGGGAAGATACTATGTGTCTGTGAGGTAGGATATGCCAACTAAAGAGGAACTGAAAGAGCTTCAATCTAAGTCACTTGAAGAAAAAATTCAAATATCAACTGCCAGAATTATTGAATGGTACGAGAACTGGGGGGGGGCAGTTTATATAAGTAACTCAGGTGGTGTTGATAGCACTGTGCTTAGTGATTTGGTGCATCGGGTTTATCCCGATGTGCCAGATGTATTCGTTGATACCGGTCTTGAATATCCTGAGCTTAGAGAGTTTATCAAAAACAAGCCTAATGTAATTACATTATATCCCACCATGAATTTTGTCGAGGTCATTAAAAAATATGGGTATCCGTTGATTAGTAAAGAAGTGTCGCGTGATATTCATTGCGCAAAAAGTTGCCCCAACGGTAAAACAGCGAAAAAATTTGATGAGGATTCTGAATATTGTCAAAAATATGGAGCGCGATATTGTCAAGCTAAGTATAAGAATCTTGTAGATGCACCATTTAATCTTAGTAACCAATGTTGTAATGTTATGAAGAAGAACACTGTAAAGCATTTTGAAAAACAGAAGAGTGTACATGGCTTTGTAGGTTCGATGGCAGAAGAATCTAATCGGCGTGAAAAAACATGGCTGAAGCAAGGCTGTAACGCTTTTACAAACAAACACCCCATTTCAACACCGTTGTCGTTTTGGACAAAAAATGATATCCTTGAATATCTTGTTAAGTACAATATACCTTATGCTTCTGTGTACGGCGATATAGTGCAGGATAATAAAGGCAAATATCGCACAACAGGTACGGATAGAACTGGTTGCGTTTTTTGTGGATTTTCGGTAACGCCTACAAAGTCAAAAAGATTGAACAAATTTCAAAAGCTTGCCCTGACACATCCAAAACTGTACGACTACTGCATGAAAGGCGGAGCTTTTGTGGATGGGCTGTGGCAACCTGACAAAGGCTTAGGCATGGCATATGTATTGGATTATATAGGTGTGACATGGTGGATTGACGAGGACGTCAGGGATAAATATAGAAAAGAATATCAAATGAAAGTAGAGGAAGAAAAATGCCGACAAAAGAAGATTTGAGAGAACTACAAAACAAGCCCCTTGATGAAAAAATTCAAATTAGTTCTTCTCGAATCATAGAATGGTATAGTACTTGGGGGGCAGGTGTTTGTAGCTTTTAGCGGAGGAAAGGATAGTACAGTCTTATTAGACTTGGTGCGCAAACTTTATCCGGAGGTCGAGGGAGTTTTCTGTGATACTGGATTAGAGTTGCCTGAAATTCGCGAGTTTGTTAAGACTGTAGATAATATAAAATGGTTAAAACCTAAAACGCCATTCATTGAGGTGCTGTCCAAGATAGGTTATCCTATAGGAAGTAAACGTATAGCGTTAAATATTGAATACGGACGTAAAGCTCGCGATCGTGGCGATACGCAACGCTTTGATGAATATATCAATGGATTACGTCATGGTAAGGATGGAACAGATTATAAATTTATGCCTGTGCCACAACAATTGTATCCTTTGGTTGACGCACCTGTTCGTGTATCCAATAAATGTTGTCAAATTATGAAAAAAGACCCCGTCAATAAATACGCTAAAGAATCAGGCAAAAAGCCGTTTAATGGAACAACCGCTCAAGAATCCAAAATGCGTGAAGATTCGTGGTTAAAGCATGGGTGTAATGTTTTCTCCAAAGGGCATGAAGTATCTCATCCATTATCTTTTTGGACAGAAAACGATATTTTGGAATATTTGTATAAATATAAAATTCCTTATTCATCTGCTTATGGTGATATTATAAAAACTGAAAATGGATATGATACCACAGGCGAGAAAAGGACGGGATGCTGTTTCTGTTTGTTTGGAGCACATCTACAAAAGCCGATAAATAAGATACAGTCTTTGGCATCGTCTCATCCCAATTTATGGGAATATTGTTGCGGTGGAGGCGAATTTAAGGATGGAATGTGGCAACCAAGTAAAGGACTTGGGCTGGCTTATATTATGGATTTAGTCAACATTCCGTGGTGGGATGAAGATATCATAACAGAACGTGACAGAATCCGTCAAGAATATCAAATAAAAATAGAAGAGGAGAACAAACGCAAATGTCTCACACAAAAGAAGATTTGAAAGAATTACAAAGTAAAACATTAGAGGAAAAGATTCAGATAAGTACCGCTCGGATAATCGAGTGGTATGAAGGTTGGGGGGCAAGTATATGTTTCCTTCTCAGGTGGTAAAGACAGTACAGTATTGCTTGATTTAGTAAGAAAAATATATCCAGATGTCCCTGCTGTATTCGCTGATACAGGTTTGGAATATCCAGAAATCAGGGAGTTTGTTAGAGGGTTTGATAATGTTGTTTGGGTTAAGCCCAAGATGACGTTTAGTGAGGTGCTGACTAAGTATGGGTATCCTATCATCAGCAAAAATATTGCTTGTCGTGTGGGTGGGGGTCGTAAATCTAAACGTAACGACACAGCTGCGCATAAGATGTTTGAAGGAACATATCCGGGTAAAGACGGTAAAGAATCTCAATATAATTGCACCAAGTGGAAATTCCTGTTGGAAGCAGATTTCAAAATAGACGATTCGTGTTGCGATGTAATGAAAAAATCTCCTCTTCATCATTACGAAAAAGAAAGCGGACGCAAAGCGTTTATAGGAACTTTAACGGAAGAAAGTCGTAGGCGTAGAGACGCATGGTTAAAAAATGGATGCAATGCTTTTGACACACTTGCAATTCCCCAATCAACTCCGATGGCATTCTGGACAGAGCAAGACGTGTTAAAATATATCTACGATAACAAAATTACCATTGTGCCTCCCTATGGTGAAATAATTTATGCAAAAGGCAAGTACAGCCTTTCAAGAATGAATAGGACGGGGTGCGTATTTTGTGCTTTTGGTTGTCTTCAAGAGAAGCTCCCTAACCGTTTTCAACAAATGGCTTTAACCCATTCTCAACTTTATGACTATTGTATGCGTGGTGGTAAATATGATGAATCTGGAATGTGGATACCCGATAAGGGGCTTGGTATGGCTAAAGTCCTCGATTACATCAACGTAAAATGGTGGAATGATGGCGATGAAGCAAAACGTGATGAATATAGACGAATTTACCATGAAAAAGAAGAAACCGAGAAGCAACGTAAATTAACAGAAAGTGAATCAAATGAATAAACCAACCTATCTTGATTATGCAGCATCCGCCCCCACAACATATTGGGGGTGGGACTTCAATACAGGAACAAACTATAACCCCAATCAGCCCTATGCCCTAAGCGACCAGAAACAACTAAAAGAAGCAGAATCAATAGCCCTTGAAGCTCTTGGGTCAAAGACGGGTCATATTATCTTTGGCGCGAATGCTACAATTATGGGCAAGTATCTTGCTGATTTGTACAGCGATTTTATCGAGCCTTGCGCAATCAGCGCGTTTGAGCATGATTGCCTTGCATATATCGCTAAACGTGAATGTATCAGCCCTGATATGTTTGTTGGCAAAACTATTGAAGGGCTGAAACGATGGCTTGAGGAGAATAAGGAAAAGATTAAAGAATCAAGCGAAACTTGTTCGCCCTGTCCTTGTATATGGATGTTCGTCAACAATCTTACAGGGGAAATATTCCCTGTTCAAGAGATAGGCAACCTTGTTCATCAATACGGTATGCACATGGTCTGTGACCTCACAGCAGGACTACACAATGAGCCTATCCCCGACAACATAGACGATTGGTGCGATGTAGCTATATGGTCAGGGCAGAAGATAGGGGCTGAGAAGGGCACAGGCGGCATTTGGTTCAGCGACAGGGCATGGAAAGCACATTGCATAGGGGATGAGCCTCCGCTTCATTTTGGCACGCCCAATGTGGCTCAGGCAATGGCACAGGCGCAGGCCGTGGAACATTGTCAGAACGAGGTAAAAAGACGCATTGGTGGAAAAGATGGCTGGGAAGGATTATACATTGAAAGCAAGTGGAACGCCCTTTGGGAACGTCTTATTCGTGGCATTGCCGACATTCGCGAAGATTATAACGATATAGTCAAATCGTTCCATTGGGGTACGCAGGACTTTAGTCTTGGTATCATAGGCTTATATTTGCCTGACGTCAATGCAGACGCGTTCCAGCAATTTGCTTCAACACGACAGGTTTATTTTTCCGTGTTCCATTCGGCTTGCGCAGGACAGGGCGATTATCGTGTCGCTGAAGCGTACGGGCTGACCAAGGAAGAAGCGGCGCATTGTATCCGGTTAAGTTTTGGTTATGAAACGGATGAGCAGGATATTGACAGGTTCATTGAGGTGTTAAAAGAATTTAGGGAGATGTTTTGTTCGGATGATGTCTGTGAAGCAAAGAAAGAACTTGCCGGGCGTGGTGTTCCGGTTGGGCTGAGCAAGTAACATTTTAAGGAGGGGTAACCCTCCGTACATATTAAGAAAAAGAGGTAGACGATGTATTATATTTATAAATATGTAGAAAACGATAAAATAATCTATATAGGAAAGACCATCAATCTAAAGCAACGAATTTATCAGCACAGTAGCGAAAAGAAGTTCATGAAACACCCTAATGCTTCTATATACTTTTTTGAATGCTCTTCAGAAGCAGACATGACAATTTATGAAATATATTATATTTATAAATATAAACCTGAGCTGAATGTCACTTATAATCAGCGTCCCGATTCCTTTATTAACGAAATAATATTAAACGACAAAGAATGGAAGGAATATCAAAAAGCGGAAGAAAATAAGCCTAAAGAGTTATCTGAAGATGCAAAAGAGCGTATTGCGCAAAAGAAAAAAGAGCAACAAACCGCTTTTGAGCAAGCCTTAAAACAAGTAGAAAGAGATAATTTAAGAAAACCGTTACCGTTTAACTTTGATGAAAATTATATGCTGAATCTTGAAATAAAAAATTCTCTTTCGCCAGGATCGTCTTACTTAAAAAAGAAAGGGCAAGTCTACTCTAAACACAAAATTTATGACAACGAAGTTTTTGAAGAATATCAAGCTCCAATGTTTAGATTTCTTTATGAATATTTGAATTGTCATGAATGTGACATAGAAAACGACATAACAAAAGAATCTGTAATATATCATGGCTTCAAGGAAAAGTGTGAGTATTACTCTAAAAACTACTATCTTACCAAAGAACAATATGAAAATATGATTCTTGCCTCATTCAGTTTTGCGCGTGATAATTGTAGTGATAACGGAAAAATTGCACGATGGATGTTGGCAGGATGGAGACGCAACTCGCCCTCAAAAAAAGACAATCCCAGCAGAAAAGAAAACACTGTATATAATGAGGATATTATAATAGAATACTACGACAAAAAAATTTCCTCGATAATTCCTGTTAAAGTACTTCCAATACACGTCTGTCAATTTTATAAAACCGCTGTGGGCGTTAGGGTTTCTTTGCCTATACAAGGAATTACATTGAGGCAAGTTGCACGTCACACAGATTTAGTAATAAAAGCAAATAAAAAATTTTTAGAAACTTTAGCAACTTATAATATCTCAGGTGAGTTTACAAAAAGTTCATAACAAAATTTGAAAAGGGGGTTGACAAACAGCCCCTTTTGTGTTATAATATATATGTCCTCAAGAGAAGGATAAATCAAAATACATAGTTCAAAAGGAGAATAATCATGAACAACAACAACATCCCCACCAGAGAAGAGTTTTTACAGCAAGGCACGGTCATTTGGGATCGTGATAACTCAACGGAGTCCCCGCGTCATCACGTTAGGCTCATCAGCTATAACGGAATCCGCTACTTAATGCGCGAGCGCAACGAAGAAGTTATCTACATTGCCAACTACGTAGAACTCGACGCTAAGTACGGAAAGGAGGACTGAACCATGACATGGGTATCTACACCTACCAGAGCAGACTTGCTCCACTACGGCAAAATCCTTAGCGATGACGAAATCGAAAAGGATGGTCATTTCATGAGGTATCGTGAAATCGAATACGGCGGCAAGATATGGGCAATGAAAGAGCGCGACGGCGAAGTCAGCTATATCGTAGAAATAGGGAGGGCAAAGAAATGAAGCAGGAATTTGATATGGTCAAGGCGTTGCACACGCTGACCTACGACCTTGAATCGCAGAGCGGTCAGTACAACATGGGCAGGATGTTTAGCACGTGCCTTGACAAGGCAGCAAACACAGGGGTTGAATATTTCGCCCAGATGACCTGCGTATACAAGGAAGTTCGGACAAGGAAATTAACGCCACGTAACGCTTATAACGAATGGAAGTATGCTGATGGCAATCAGCGTCTGTTCAAGCGGTTACGTAAGTTATGCAAGGAATATTATGCTAACCTGTTCGACCACATTCTTGGGGATGGAATCTTTGAGAACGAGACAGAATTTGGTTTCCCCCTTAGTCCTGACAATATAGGAACAGACGTAGCAGACGCTTTCAAAGAAACCTTGTTGAAGGATATGCTTAGACGATGGAAAAAATCAACACCCGAACACTGAAACAACAACTAACCCTTGGGGATTGTGAAAAAATCTTAACCGACTTGACAATTCCCATTTATACCAAAGGAGACAAGACATGGCGTTTATACACAGGTTGCCACCATAAGGACGCTTATAAGGGCGGACATAATCTCATCTTCTACACGGATACCAAGTCGTTTCAATGCGTCACTCAATGCGCTTGCTCATTCGACATCATCGGGCTGACACAGCGCAGGTTGAAGACCCTTGGAAAGCCTTGCTCATTCATGGACGCTGTAGGGTTCATAGCGCAATCAACAGGCAAAGAGATAGGCGATTACAAGCGCGTAAGCAAGCAACCCAACATATGCGATTGGTCAGGGCTTGAACGATTTGTCCGTATGCGTAAAGGCGATACCTTGCTTAAGACCTTTGACCCTTGCATCCTGAACGAGCTTGAATCAAGTTATTACGAGGGATGGATTGACGAGGGCATAAGTGTTGAGACGCAAAAGAAATTTGGTATAAAATATTATCGCCGAGCTAATCAAATTTGCATCCCCTGCCGAAATCGTGAGGGTGAGCTTATAGGCATCCGCTGTAGAAACCTTGACCCCGAACGGCTTGAGACGGCTAAGTATATTCCATTGATAACGCTTGATGGGCAGTCATATGCTTTTCCAACTAATCAAGTGTTCTATGGAATAAACTATACGTGGGAGGCGATTGAAAGGACTCAGACTGTAACGATCGTGGAAAGTGAAAAAGCCACTATGAAATTAGATACATGGTACGGTGAAGACAATACTGCCCTTGGGATGTTCGGTCATAACTTAGGTTTGAAGAGACGCAATCAATTGATAAAAATGGGCGTAAAACGTGTTATTTATGTTCCTGATAATGATTGGATAGGTAAAACCCCTGAAGATTTTGATAGATGGAAAAAAGAGATAAAAGGGTTTATTGATTCATGGGCAGGCTACGCTCAAGTTGAAATCGTTTGGGATACGTTAGATGTTTTACAGCCCAAAGAAAACGCAGTAGACCAAACAAAAGAAGTGTGGGAGGAGTTGTTTAATAATAGAGAGATATGTTAAGGAGAAAATATGCCAGCATTTATTGATTTAACCGGAAAGACTTTCGGAAGATGGAAAGTATTAAAATATATGGGTAAAAGTAGATGGTTATGCGAATGTTCATGTGAAGAACATACGCGACGTGTTGTTAATGGGCAATCGTTACGTAGAGGTAAAACACAATCGTGCGGATGTTATAATAAAGAAATACACGTAGAAGTCATGCGCAGAACTATGCGTAAGCCTAATAAATATTACATTGATACCGAAACGCATATTGCGCATTTTGAAACAAACAAGGGTGAGCCATTTATAGTAGATGAAGAAGACGTTGAAAAAGTTTTGGAGTATTCTTGGAGCTATTCTACAAATGGCTATTTAGTAACAAAAGATAAGCAGGGGCATCATTTAGCATTAAGTCGTTATATAATGAATGCGGGTGATTCACCACTTGACGTAGACCATATAAATCGCGATAAATCAGATAACCGTAAATGCAATTTAAGAATGTGCACGCGTACACAAAACAATTATAACAGAGTGAGCAATAATTTTATGGGAATCAAAGGTGTTACTAAAAGAGGTAAAAAATATGTTGCTCAATTAGCAGGAAAATATTTAGGATTATTCAACACGCCTGAAGAAGCGCATGAGGCATGGAAGGAAGAAGCTCTAAAAAAGCATGGGGAGTTTTTTCGAGAAGAGAGCAAACGACTTAATGAACAGCCCATTTGATGGGACAAAGGAGCAATGGAATGTGTTGTACGAAAATAGGGAGGTTATTGAGGGATGACTAAAAAATGCGAAATGTGCGCTAAGGAATTTACAGACGGTATTGATGGTTATTCTTATAATTTTTTAGGTGTCGAAAGAAATTTTTGTTGCGAGTGCGGAAAGACAATTTTCGGCTTTTTACAAGAAGCAATTTCAGAAGGAGCTTTATATGTGCAGTATGGAAACGAAAAATTTAGAATAGGGAAAGAGGAATCTAATGACTAAACATTTCTGCGATTTTTGTGGCAAAGAAAAGCCTCAAAACAATCTTAAGCTATTGATAATATGCGACAATTTAAGGGGTGACAGTGGCAAGGAATATTACGATATATGCAAGGATTGCGTTGAAAAGATTCATGGGATGATTGAGGATAAGGGATTGGGAGATTCAAAAAAATCTTGAAAAATTTTTTCTAAACCCCTTGACAAATCGCATTTGATGTGCTATAATATATATACCATCTTAGATAGAGAAAGGAAGTAAATCATGACAGCACTAAGCATACTTGCGATAGTCTTGTCGTTCGGTGCAATCGCGCTTTGCGTCTACACAGATTTTCAACATTACGAAGAAGACAAGGCTACGCTTAAGTTAATAAAGCAACACAGCGAAATCATGCGCTATATGACCGATTGCATGGGAATGTTGGAGCAGAGAATAAAAAATTTAGAAGAAAAGGTTAAGAAAGGAGAAAACAAATGATTAAGGCTTTGATTATTCCAACCTTTGACCATGAAGAGGAAAGGAACATAGAGCGTATCGAAGACGCTCTCCGGGAAGCACGGATAAGTCGTGAAGATATTATCTCCGTTAATTTCGCCATGACATCGTATAATGTCGGAAATATGGTGATTTTGTATGAAAAGAGGGAAAATAATGGCTGAATATATTGAGCGAAGCAAGGTAATTGAACTGTTGAAGGGCACTGAGGTAAACGGCACTCCGTACATGAAACGTATAGTCAAGGCGACTGTTGATCTGGCGATTGAAGCAATTTCGGATGATGTCCCTGCCGCTGATGTCGAGGAAGTAAAGCACGGACAGTGGGTATTTGACGCCAGAACGATTGTCCCGAGATGCTCGGTGTGCGGAGAAGACGCTATTGCTGAGACGGTTTCGCCGTACTGCCCGTGGTGCGGCGCGAAACTCGATGAGGAGGAAGAAAATGGACGCGGTTAAATTTTTCAAAGAGCGTGATCGTATGTGTGATTCGTTTGATGACAATTGTACAGGCTGTGAACTTTGTAAGAGTTCAAGGAGCGATTTGATTTGCCGCGCTTATATTTTCAACTATCCTGAAAAGGCTGTCGCAATTGTCGAGCAGTGGGCGAAAGACCATCCTCTAAAGACCCGGCAGAGCGAGTTTCTGAAGATGTTTCCGAAAGCAAAAGTCGATGCAGATAATGTTGTTGTAATATGTCCCAACGAGGTTTGTATTCAGCATAATTGTGTACTAAAATGGGGCGAAAGCACCGAGCTGAAATGTCGTGAGTGTCGTAAGCGGTTTTGGAACGCGGAGGTTGAATAATGGACGCTATTGATTTTATTAAAAAATATAGACGTTATTACGCAAAAGAAGACAAAAGAAACGGAGTCACATCCGACGCAAGTTTTTATTGGGCGGGCGTGCAGATGCTTACGTGGAATATAAGCGAAATTGAAGCTCTTATTGAAAACATTGAAGAATAGGCAAAAGAGCACCCCGCAAAGACGCGACAGGATATATATTTGGAAGAACAAATACCTTCTTCCTTAAAAAGGTTCGCAACCATTACGCCTAAAGTAGATTCTAACGGTGCGTTAGACCTTTGTCCTGCCGATGTATACTGTGAAGTTGATTGCAAGTTGGATTCAGAAAAAAGTCATGGAAAGCCTCCTAAAGATATTTGTGATGAATGTCATAAGATATTTTGGCTTAGGGAGGTTGAATGATGAGTACTTTTCTTTATGGTATCGGACTTGTAATATTAGCGATAAGCGTTATCCTCATGCTATTTGGTATAGGTATCACGATAAAAGATGCTATTTGGGGGTCGTATTGTTTTGATGCAATAGACGGAATATCGTTTTTTCTTGGAGGCGCGATGCTACTATTAGTCGGAGTTATGATTATAGGATTGGGCGCGGCAGTTGCGGGAGGTTGAAAATGAATCTACATGATTTAACCATTTTTGCGTTATCCCTATTCTGTATTGGGTTGAATTGGGAATGCTATAAACGATTTGGCGGACGGCATAGATTGGTACTGATGTTACTGATGGTTGCTTGTTGCATATGGGACATATTGGAGGTAATTATATAATGCAATACATGGGCGGCAAATGCCTTATATCAAGCGAAATAGCATCTATAATCAACCCCTTCACTTGGGGGGGGGCAGGATAAGGAGAGCGTTCATCGACCGTTCGTGAGCCTATTCTGTGGCGGTTGTGCCATTGAAGCCAAGGTCAAGGCAGACGTTAAGATATGCAACGATTTGCATCCTTACCTTATTGCCATGTGGCAAGGACTACAGAATGGATGGACACCACCAGACGCTGTAAGCAAAGAAGAATATCAATATATCAAAGCACACAAAGATGAGAACCCTGCACTTACGGGATTTGTGGGATTTGGTTGTTCATTTGGTGGAAAGTGGTTTGGCGGATATGCTCATGACAAACGTGGCGATGATTATTGTGGTCAGGCGAAACGCGGTGTGATGAGAGATTATTGTGGCGAAGCTAAGAACAGCACAGCGAAGGATATGACAGGGTTAAAGAATGCACAGTTCATATGTGGCGATTATAAGGACGTGGTGATTCCTGAGCATAGCGTCATATATGCTGACCCTGTTTATTCCGGAACAACCAAATACTCAACAGGCGCATTTAATCATGATGAATTTTGGGATTATATGCGACAGCTTGCTAAACAGGGGCATAAGGTATTTATAAGCGAGGAACACGCGCCTGACGATTTTATGTGCATATGGCATAAGGAAAAGATTAGGACGTTGAAAAAAGATGATAATACAAGTATGGTTAGAATAGAAAGGTTGTGGACGATTTGAATACTAAGGTTTTATATTCGTCAAAAGAGGAAAAGTGGGCAACGCCGCAGGACTTTTTCGACAAGTTGAATGAGGAGTTTTATTTTACGCTTGACGCAGCAGCTTCCCCTGATAACGCAAAATGCGCTAAATATTTTACAGAAGAGCAAGATGGGCTTGCTCAAAGTTGGGGGGGGCATACAGTGTGGTGCAATCCACCTTATTGCCGAAAAACAGGCGCATGGGTTAAGAAAGCATACGAAGAGCATCAACGCACAGGATGTACGGTTGTAATGCTGTTGCCTTCAAGAACTGACGTAAGATGGTTTCATGATTATATACTTGGAAAGGCAGAGATTAGGTTCGTCAAAGGACGATTAAAATTTGATGGAAGTAAGAACTCTGCACCTTTTCCAAGTATTGTAGTGATTTATAGAAAGCAAGTAAACAATTGATTGATGAAGCAAATCAAGCATTCACTGAACTAATCTACGATAGCGTCATGATTCAACTATTCAAAGATTGGCTAATCGAAGAATCCCGCAAAGCAGATGATAAAGCCTATCACGTTGGTGGGCAATTCAATCTTGGCTATGCGGCGGGATTGGATGTTTGTTGTGAAAGGTTTGTTGAATATGTTGATGGGAGGTGTAAGACATGAGCTTAATACAAAGTATTCCGATTAAGATTGGTGACTATGTAATAACTACGGATGGCAAAAATCACGTTATTTTTGATATGGTGCAAGATGAATACAGAATATTTATCCACTTGGAAAACGGTGAAATATTTGAAGCGCGTAGTCCAGTTTGGCACGAAATATTCGTCGATGATACCGCACAATATTTTTTACGCATAGGAAATTATTTTTTTCCACAAAGGACAAATTCGTCAATATGTTGTCTTAAAGAAGTTTGTAATAAACTTAGCGACAGAATCCAAGAAATTGAATCAACAATCAACAGTCATCTTGATAGTGATAATGATAGTATCACTATGGAATTTTTAAGGGGGCTGTACGCAAGGCTTAAAGGCGTTCGCGAAGCTAAGGAAGTCGTTGAAAGTAAAATAGAAGAGCTAAGGAAATAAATAATGTGGCACAAGAGAAGCGATCACCCATTACCTGATTTACACGATGGCGAAAAAATCATGGTCACACTGGAATTGCACTAATACTACGGATATGATCTTGCCTTTTCGGAGGAATGGTGCGTCATAGCTGTGTGGGATGGATTAAATGAAGAATTTTTTGAAAAGACAAGTGTACAATATATCCGTGATGAGGATATAATGGCTTGGTGGGAAGAGGATAAAAAATAAAAAATTTTTCAAGAAATTTCTTAAAACCCCTTGACAAACAATCAAAAAAGTGGTATAATATTGGTAGTCCAAAACAAGGGCTACCAATTTTGTTTATGAGGTGAGATTATGAAATGGAATAAATCTTATGCGGACGTGGATAAAATGAAACAGGCACTTAAAGATGGCAATGTGCCTTTTGACAAAAATCGGTCTTGGGAAGTTCTTATTGCACGTCATTACGATGATGGCTCAGGATGGTATTATTTTGTGGGGCATTATGTTGCTCCTTGCGAGTTCAATAAGCAACCCGTATGGATTGGCGCGGCAGTTGGTGATTGTGATGAATATGGAGGACTCATAAGATATGTGCATAAAGTTTGTGACACTGATATGTGGACACAATATGAAAGTCCTGACAAATATTTATGAGGTGAGATTATGAAAAATTATTTTTTTGTGAGCGAAGTCAAGAAAAACTGGCGCAGTACGACCATGAGACATACGTTGACTAACAATATGCTTCTTAATCACGTAGGTTGGGAAGTTGTTACCTCAAGGTCGATAGAATCCAAGTGCCACAATTGGATGGACGAGTTCGCAATAGAAAGTGAAAATTATCAGATGTGCGGGTGTGTAGACGCTTTAAGAGAGTTTGTCAAGGAACATCCTGAAGAGACATTTGAATGGTTTAAGCCGGGCTATGGAAGGGTAGGGGTTGAATTAGATGAGGAGGATGAAGGATGAGTGAAGAAAAAGTTGCTAAGATTTACAAGATTACTAACACAACGAATGGTTGGGTCTATATCGGCTCAACATTGGCAGATAAGATTGAAACACGATTAAAAGGGCATTTTAAGAGCGCACGCCTTGGTGTTGAATCAAATCTTATGTACACGGATATGCGCAAACAGAAAAATGAAGATTTTACAATAGAACTTATAGACACTTGTGAACCACGGCATCGTTTTATGATAGAGGAGTGGTACACGCGTGACGCTTTTAAGAAATATGATAAAGTCTATAATAAAAAGAGCGGAAACGCCATAGACGAAAATACCGCACAACGTATGGCAGAAATACGCAAGAAATACGTTACAGAGCATCCTGAGGCTTTTGACGAAGAGTTTTGCGAAAGCTGTGCGCGTCCGGGCGAAAAGAACGGTATGTGGGGCAAGTCGGGTGAGAATGCTATAAATGGTAGAAGTGTCTATATGCTTGATGATGACAAAAATGTAATAAAGATTTTTCCATCGGCAACAGAAGCCAAGAAGTTCCTTCATACCAAAGCCCATTCAGCATTGTGTAAAGCTTGTAGAAACGGCACGAAATATAAGGGTTATTATTGGGCTAAAGAGTGAGTAAAAACTTTCGAGGAAGAAGAAAATGATTAACACATACGCTTCTTTACACGGGCATTCCGAATACTCTTCAGCGGTTCTACGTTTCCCCGATGCAATAGGTCATGTATCCGATTATGCTAAATGGTGTTATGAAAATGGCTTATATGGCTATGCCGTTTCAGACCATCAATCAGTAGCTGGATATGTTGACCTTGAGCAAGCTATAGATGAAATCAAGCCTGAGCATAAATTTGTTCATATTTTTGCCAATGAATTTTACCTTATAAGCAAAGAAGAAAATGACCTTATCAATTCTGAAACAGAACGTCCTACGTATTGGCATTTCATGGTCTATGTTAAGGATAGAATCGGACTCAAACAAATGTATGAGCTTTCATCACGCGCTTGGTTAAGAAGTTATACCTATCGTGGATTACTTAGGAGACCTTCATTCTATGACGATTTTGAAGAGGTTGTAGGCAACGACAGGGGACATTTGCTTTGTAGCTCAGGTTGTCTGGGCGGCAGACTTCCCAAGTACATCTTAAACAATGATAACCAAGGCGCATTAAAGTTCATTGATTGGTGTCAATCAACTTTTGGAAAGGAAAATTTTTACCTTGAATGTCAGCCATGTCATGGCGATAATGCTGAGCAAATCAAGGTAAATAAAACCCTTTGGCAATTGCATACACGGTTCAATATACCGATTATAGTTACCACAGACAGTCACTATATGCGCCCCGAGGACAAATTGACACACACGACGTTCTTGCTATCTAAGGATGGCGGGGACGGGCGTGAGCCGGATAAGTTCTATGCAACAACCTATCTATTTACGCCCAATGAGCTCCGTGATATGCTTCATGTATGCTTTGACGATGACCAGATTGATGTACTGTTTCAAACCACAATAGACATAGCAGACAGAATAGAGTCTATACGATTACAACATAAAACAAAAGTTCCCGCGTTGCCCGAAATTCCTAAGTACCAAGTTAAACATTATTACAAGGAATATTACGACAAATATCCGCACATCAAATATTATGCTAACAGTTCCAACAACCATGAAACTTACTACTATTCAGAAGTAGAAAAAGGGTTGTATAATTACGCTTCTACTCATGACATCAATCTTGATGAATACCTTAAAGAGATTGATTGGGAGATGGAGCAAGTCAAAGGGCTGGGCGAAATATTTGACGGTGAATGTATGTGTGATTACTTTACCGTTGTGCAAAAGAATATTGACCTTATTTGGTCAGAGGGTGATAGTCTTGTAGGCATAGGGCGCGGTTCAGACGGCGCATATGTCACTAATATGTTGCTTGGCATCACAGGCATAGACCCCATGCTACCTGAGAATCGTGATTATTTTCCGCCTTGGCGTTTTTGCTCAACAGCACGTAGTAGTTCGCTATTTGACGCGGATATAGACATTCAATCATTCAAGAAAGAGCAAATAATCAAGGCAATCAAGGATTATTATGGTGAACGCAGAGTGTGCCAAGTTGTCACATGGGGGACATTATCAGCCAAGACGGCTCTTGAACGCGCAGGAAAGGGATTGGGCATTCCCGATGATGAAATAGGTTATCTTAAGTCTCTTGTACCATCTAAGCGTGGTATTATATATAGTCTCGATGACTGTCTTTATGGCAACCCCAAAAAGAACCGGGACAAAGTGCCTGAATTTATCGCTCAGATTGACAAATACCCCAATCTTTTGAAGATAGCACGCGCATTTGAGGGCATGAAAATTAGCGCAGGGGTTCATGCAGGAGCTCTAAATGTGCTGAAAGATGATTTCACCGAAACGGGTGCATTCATGGTAGCCCCTTCTGGCGCAGTCACAAGTCAATATAATCTTCATGCCGCTGAGTATTGCGGCGATCTTAAGCTCGATCTTTTGTCAATAGATGCACTTGAATGTATCCGGTCGTGTCTTGACCTCTTACTTGATGATGGGCTGATTGAATGGCAAGGCAGTCTTAGGGCAACGTATGATAAATATATAGGTTGGGATAATCTTGATTTTACAACTAAGGAAATGTGGGATTTGTTGCCCACAATGCTTAATTGCTTTCAGTTTGATTCGCCTGTTGGTAAAAAGGCATTAAAGCAAATAGGCGTTAACAATCTTGACGAATTAACGCTCGCTAACGGTCTTATGCGTCTATCCATGCCTAACGGTGAACAGCCTATGGATAAATATATTCGCTATCGTAACGATATAAACGAATGGTATAAAGATATGACCGATTATGGATTGACAGATGAAGAGCAAGCTATATTCAAGCGTTTGTTGGGACGCTATTGTGGAATGTGTATATCGCAGGAAACAATGATGGTGTGTCTTATGGACAAGGAAGTTTGCGGCTTCTCATTAAAGACTGCTGATAAGGCAAGAAAAGCAATTAGTAAAAAATCCGCCGAAGCCCTCGCAGAAACAGAGAAAAATCTCTACGAGGGCGGCGCAAAATGCGGGCGCAGTAAGAAGTTTCTTGATTATTTGTGGAATGTACAAATAGAAATGTCGAAGACATACGCGTTCAACTTTTCGCATTCACGCGAATATGGGACAGAATGTCTGCAAGAGCTTAACCTATATTATTATTATCCCAAAGCCTACTGGAACACGGCAGTTATCACCACTCAATCACAGTCCGATGATGAACGCGAAAATGCTTCAGCGGCAATCAATTATGGTAAAATAGCGCAAAGTATCTACAAGGCGTGGAACAATGGCATTAAGGTATCATCCCCCGACATCAATGAAGCAAAGCAGTCATTTGCGGTTGCTCATGATAAGAAGACGATTCTATATGGGCTTGTAGCAATTTCTGGTATCAACTCCGACATCTCCGCCCAAATCATTTCCAATCGTCCTTACACATCATTTGCCGACTTTTACACCCGCAACACCTATCCCGGCAGTCTTGTCACAGCATCTAAAATCAAGCAACTTATCAAGGCAGGATGTTTTGATTGCTTTAATCCCAATCGCATATCCGTGATGAAGGAATATATTTGCTTGTCAACGCCTTTAATAACAGGCGTAAATGGGCAGAATTTGCCCGCAATCCTATCAAGCAAGGTATCTATACCCCGCAACCTTTCCGCGCCTTATAGGTGGCTAAAATACGTCTGTAATAAGCAATTTTTGTACGGCAATCATCCACAGTACAAGTCGAAAAAACTTTACTGGCTCGATGACCGCGCGCTTAAATATTTCACCGCTAACCTTGCTTCATCTCTTGCAGAATCTGTGGATTATTGGCAGGAAGATGACCGGACGATAGTCGTTGACAAGTCGCTTGAAAAACTGCTCAAGCCTTCAATGGACGCGCTTATGCAGTATATCAATACCCCTGAATTTCTTGACACCTACAACAATACACGGCGCAAACAGGCGTATGATGACTTTATAGACGGCATTGAAAATGTCAACCTTTGGTCATTTGATTCATGCTCATTCTTCAGCCGTGAGCACGTGTTAGCCCATGTTGACTACAAAGCATATAACCTAAGCAACTACAAAGACCTGCCCGAAGAACCGCAGTTCATTGAGCGTAGTTTCCGGGGCAGAACATGGCGGCAATATGAACTATCGGCAATATGCGGCATAGTTTTGTCACGTACAGACGCACACCATATCGTCACTATCCTTACGCCGGAGAATGAAGTGGTCAACGTCAAGTTTAATCAAGGCACGTTCGCATGGTATAAACAGCAGTTCTCAGAAGTCGATGACAAGGGCAAAAAGACGGTGCTTGACAAGTCGTGGTTTAATCGCGGCACGATGATTATTGTGGCAGGCTATAGGCGTGGTGACGAATTTGTTGCAAAGAAATACAAGAACAGCATCTATCAACATCAAGTGGCTCTAATCGAGTCAATTGATGAAAATAATAATTTAACTATAAGGAGTGAACGTTATGGAAGAGACGAAGAATCAACAGCTGAGTGTTGATGATGACAATATGACCGACTTTGACAAGATGCTATTTTATTTCAAAGAATGCCTTGAGGAAACTTTTCAGGTATCGTTTGAATATGAAACTCAATGGGTCTACACATCAAGTACAGGCGGCTGGCGCAATTGTTTAGAAAAGGCAAGTAGAATCTACTGCCCCAAGGTTTTCAAGCTATACGAAGAACTTGATTGGGTTCAAAGCGACCTGTTTGACAATTGGCTTATTGATTGCGCTTTAGCCCTTGAGCTTTGTAAGCCTATGGACGAAGACCCCGACAGATAAAATTTTTTCAAAATTTTTTCAAAACCTATTGACAAATCGTAGGGGATGTGGTATAATATATACATCCCCTAAAACGAAAGGAGGGAGAGCATGACGTGAAGTTAATTCTAAAAGAAACAGTAGAAAGATACCATGTGATTGATTTAGACGATAGTTATGATATGGACGCTTTTATAGATGATGTAGCTAACCTCAGTCCAATACAAGGTATCGAAGCAGTAGAAGAAATGTTGGAAGATATGCGTCAACAATACGGAACTGAGTATAACGTTGAGCATGACAAGGCAGGTATGGAAACAACCGCGCTTGAAATTATTGATGAATATGATGAATGAGGTGATTTTATTTGAGAGTTATTAAAAGAGACGGTTCAGAAGTTGACTTTCAAGGCGAAAAAATACGAAACGCTATATTGAAAGCATTTATTGACAAAGGATACGACATCAATTCAAATGTAGAGGAATTTGTTAAAAAGATTGAAGGCGAAATAGAAGCTCTTAACAAAACGCTTAACGTTGAAGAAATACAAGATGCTATTGTTAAAAAGTTAATGGCTTCTAAGTACAAGGACGTAGCAGAAGCATATGTTGAATATCGTGCATTACATGAAATGGCACGCAATCAATACAAAAAGCTCATGAATGCAGTGTCAGAGAAACTTATGGCTTCCGATGTGCAAAACCAAAACGCCAACATAGACGAAAAATCGTTTGGTGGTCGTATGGGTGAAATGGCTGATCTTGTCGCAAGACAATTTGCACTTGATTACGTTGTATCGCCAATGGCACGAGCAAACCATCTCAATAACGAAGTGTACATCCATGATTTAGGACATTATGTTATTGGAGACCATAATTGCTTAACAATTCCGTTTGATAAGCTTCTTGCGCAAGGCTTCAATACACGTCAAACTGATGTGCGTCCGGCGCAGTCAATCAACACGGCGTTTCAATTGGTCGCTGTTATATTCCAGTTACAGTCTTTACAGCAGTTTGGAGGCGTAAGTGCTTCTCATCTTGACTGGACAATGATTCCTTATGTAAGGAAAAGTTTTTATAAGCACTTCAAAGACGGAATGTATTATATTGAAAATATTGTGTATTCCGAATCCTCCGACTTTGATGTGAAAGAATACTCTTTTGACTACTATAAGCGACTTGATAAAGACGGTCGTGCATATGAATATGCTCTTGATATGACTGCTAAAGAATGCTACCAAGCTGTTGAAGGGCTTTACCATAATCTAAATACATTGCAATCACGCTCAGGAAATCAACTGCCATTTACCTCGATCAATTATGGTACTTGCACATTACCTGAGGGGCGCATGGTTACCAAAGCCTTGCTTGATGTATCTATTAAGGGCATAGGCAAACTTCATCGTACAAGCATATTCCCGTGCGGTATATTCCAATGTGCAAACGGAATTAACCGTAAGCCCGGAGACCCTAATTACGATTTGTTTAGACTTGCTCTTAAATCAACAAGTCTTAGATTATATCCCAATTACGCCAATGTAGATTGGTCGGGCAACGAAGGATATAATAAAGATGATCCTAAGACATTATTTGCAACGATGGGTAAGCGTAAACTTAGCCCAACCGCCTTTAACCTCCTGCTAAGAGGGTGTGTAGCGTAAGCTATGCTAACTGTTAGGACTAATATGAAATTATTAGCTGAGACCAGTGCCAAGCCTGTTGATAACAACAGGAAGTGTAGATCGACTATCCGTGATGAGTGTAACGGAGTAGAGTTGGAGATTAGCACCAACCCCAAACAGGGCGGCTATCGAAAGATAGAAGATATAGTCAGTACCAATGGTGACATTGGATAAAACGTGTAGAACCGCTAACGGATGGGACATTAACGGCTTCGGTCAGCTTAAAGACGGTCGAGGTAATATTTGTCCCGTAACAATTATAATGCCAACACTTGCAATGGAATGCAAGATTGATTTCGATAACGATGTAAAGGGGCATCATTCCTTCGATGACAACAGTATTTTAATAGGCAGATTCCTTGACAAGCTTGACCAGAAAATACAGGAAGCCAAGGATATGCTTCTTGAGCGTTTCGAATGGATATGTTCTCAATCACCCGATTCAGCCAAGTTCATGTACGAAAATGGCGTAATGGAGGGCTATGTTCCCGAAGAAGGAATACGCTCCGCTCTTAAGCACGGAACATTGGCTATAGGTCAGATTGGGCTTGCTGAAACGCTACAAATCTTGATTGGTAAAGACCATACTACTCCTGAAGGCATGGAAGTTGCCAAGCGAATTGAGCAACTGTTTAAGGATAGATGCGCTGAGTTTAAGCAAGCATATCATCTAAACTTTGGTGTGTATTATACTCCTGAATGTAATATATAACATCTGTGGGAGCATAAGCAGCAATGCTTATTGAAAAAATCGCTTAACACGGTGAACCAAAAGGAATACCGAACTAAATTCGTTGTTTAAAATTTTATAGGAAGGAGGTTATAATATGTCAAATTATATAAAAGAATTGCCTATTGATGCAGTACAAGTAAAAGATGCCTTATGTTGGGTAACGCCTAACGGCGATTTGTATGGTCAAGAAACCCGTATGATACCCAATAGATTTACAAACGAAAGATTCCCCCACAAACATTTTGGCGAATATTTCAAGTACCATACCACAGTTAATAATCACAACGGCTATGTGTATGCCCCAATTAAGTATATTTTGTCTAATGGCGAATATCAAGTAAGGCAAAGACGCTTACACATTATTGTCGCAGAGACATTCATCCCCAATCCTTTTAATTTGCCTATTGTCGGTCATAAAAACAATATCAAAAAAGATATTAAAGCATCCAACCTTTATTGGACTACCTGGCAAGAAAATACTCAAAAAGCCGTCAATGATGGGCTAATGGTGAATGATAAGGGGTATGAAGATTCTCAATCTCAACCAGTTATTATGTTTGATACTTACACCAATCAAGAGTTGGGGCGTTATGGCAGTGGCAGAGAAGCGTCGAAACAAACAGGGATTGGATTAAACACTATTATGCGTCAATGTAAATACAAGAAACCGGTTCGCAAACCTTTTTACTTTCGCTTCCAGTCAGACCCTTCTATTGTACCACCAACCATTGTGATTCAATACGATTATTCTACAGACGATGAACTTGGTCGTTATTGGAATACATGGGAGGCTGCAAGGCAAACTGGCATCAATTCTAAAACAATCCAGAGTCAATGCAATAATGGTTGGAAACCAAAGGTAAGAACAAAGAGCGGGACTTATTTCTTGTTCCTGTAAAAATTTTTCTATAATTTTTAAACAACGATAAATGCGTGGAGGTCATCGAAATCCGATAAGGTAAAGTAGAGTAGCGCAAGCGAAAGAGTGAACTCGTATGAAAAATACGATGAAAATATGACCCAAACAAAAACGGCAGAAAATCTATGTTACACATCTATGCAAAAGTTCAAGACCAGGTATGGCATTATTCCTAACGTATCCGACAAGGATTTCTTTACCAATTCAATGCACGTGCCAGTGTGGAAGAAATTGACACCGTTTGAAAAGATTGATATAGAATCACAGCTTACAGGTTATTCTTCTGCAGGATGTATCACATATTGTGAGCTCGATTCTTCGTGCAAGAATAATATAGACGGTCTTGAATCTCTTGTAAATTACGCTATGGACAATGACATCCCTTATTTTGCTATTAACGTACCCAATGACCAGTGCATGGACTGCGGATATTGTGATGAAATGAACGAAATTTGTCCCATGTGCAACAGCCACGACATCAAGAGACTTCGTAGAGTCACAGGCTATCTTACCAACGACTACAAAACAGCGTTTAACAAAGGTAAACAACAAGAGGTCGAAATGCGAGTAAGACATTCAGGGGTTGAAATATGAATTACACTAAAATTCTTCCTTTTGATCTTGCTAACGGCACAGGTATCCGTATTTCCCTTTTTCTCTCTGGTTGTCGTTTTCATTGTCCCGATTGCTTCAATGAAAAATCTCAAGACTTTGATTACGGCAAACCATTTACACAAGATACAATTGAGACAATCCTTAACCTTGTATCCAATCCTTATGTATCGGGTCTCTCTATTCTAGGGGGAGACCCCCTATGGCAGGACGAAACAGGATTGATAGACCTTATCAGGCTTACTTACGCCGTTCGCGCAAAAAACAAAACCATATGGATATGGTCAGGCTTCACATGGGAAGAGGTCATGAACATTTCCAAAACATCATCAATAGAAGCGCAACTCAGGTGGAAACTTATCAAATCATGCGATGTTTTTATTGATGGTAAGTTTGATAAAAACCTTAAAGACCTTACTTTGAAATGGCGTGGCTCATCGAATCAACGAGTCATTGACATTCAACAATCCCTTATCGCTGATAGGATGGTCTTATATGAAGACGCTTGTTAATTCCGTATGGGCTGGAATTATGATTGCTATTGGCTCGGCAGTCTATATCAATTGCTCCAATAAAATGATGGGCGCAATATTATTTTCTGTCGGGCTAATAACAATCATGAAACTTAACTTTTATTTATTCACAGGCATTATAGGATTTGCTCGTAATTTGCGAGGGCTTCTATTTGCACTCGCCGCTTTGGTAGGAAACACTATAGGATGTCTAATTATTTTATTCCTTCCTGTTAATGCTACTGATATAATTATCAACAAACTTGCCACACCGCTACCTTACGTGTTTGGCAGAGCAATAATTTGCGGTTTTCTTATCAGTGCCTGTGTAATAATTAAAGGCGTATCAAAAAATCATTGGTATACTTTACTTGGAGTCCCTGCTTTTATCTTATGCGGAGCGGAGCACTCTATCGCTGATATATGTTTTTTAATATCAGCCCATGAATTAAACCTTAATACACTACCATTCATAATTACAGTAATTCTTGGTAATACAGTAGGCTCACTACTCATTACCTTGAATTTAGAATATCTTAAAAAGGAGAACAACTAATATGTCAAAGTCATACGCAACCGATCACAACTGCACCTCCACACGCTCTCTCGCGACACAGGACACCATCCGTTTTTTTGTCAAGACTGGCGAAGAACTTGGCGATGAAACACTTGTCGCAGAAATTATCAACAACCCCACCAATCCTACCCCCATTCCTAAGAAGGGCGAACAGGTTATTTTTGATATAGATATGCCCACCAATGATGATACCGATTACGACGATTATGTAAGCTCAGGTACTGTCTACAAAGTTAAGCGTGTTTGCCATTGCTACGGGGGCAGGGAAGTAAGCGACCACATTGATGTGATGATGGAGATTGATGATGCAGATTGAGGACATCATAAGCAACGTACAAGTCTATGGGCTTGAAGAGAGCATTAAACGCTCGAAATACCCCATGTCTACAGACACAAACACTTGTACAACAGAACCTACCAAGACCACCTACAGCCTTGGTAGGGCTTCTGTAGGCTCAGGTCATGATAACTGGCTCAACGGCGTTATCGTCCAGTTTGATTTAGCCTTTACCAACAAGGCATGGGTAGAAGCTGAACGTTACCATTTCCTTGATTTTGTGTCAAGTCAGTCAACAATGCACCGCATCACAAAGTTCGACCTTAACAAGGCGTACATTGAATACACAGACCCACGTATTATCGAAATTGTGCAGACGCTTGTTGCACAATATAATGCCGACCCTACGCCGGACAATTATCTTAAGGTGCTTTATTCAAACCCTGCTGGATTCAAGATAACCGCAGGCATGACCACCAATTATCGTCAACTTAAAACCATCTACTATCAGCGCAAAAACCATCGTCTACCCGAATGGCGTGTGTTCTGTAGCTGGATTGAAACCTTACCCGCATTCAAGGAGCTTATATTAAATGAAAATTGAAATACTTTACCATACCGATATAGAGCCTATTCAGCCACTACTTAATGGAGACTGGATAGACCTTAGAGCGTCTAAGGAATATACTCTTCATGCGGGCGAATTCGCTCTAATCGACCTTGGCGTATCCATGAAGTTGCCGGATGGTTATGAAGCCCATCTTGCGCCACGTTCCTCTACATTCAAGAAGTGGGGCATAATACAGACCAATTCTGTAGGTGTTATGGACAATTCTTTTTCTGGAAACAACGACATATGGTGTATGCCTGTTTTTGCAACACGTGATATAATCATCCACAAAAACGACCGCATTGCTCAGTTTCGTATCATGCCCAAGATGCCACCTGTTGATATCGTTAAGGTTGATAACCTTGATTCACCTGATAGAGGCGGTTTCGGTTCAACCGGAACAAATTAACAGACCAAACAAAAAAGGGGGTAGCCCATCACGGACTACCCCCTTAATTTATTAACAACAGTTTACATACCGTTTACAATATACTGTTGATTTCCCTTGGAATCTATGCTATAATATATACACAACAAAGCCACACAGCAATCCAAAGGAGACAATACCATGCTTGCTACATTCGTTCTTAACCGTATGCAGATTAAGCCACTCTACGACTATTTCATCGACCGCATTATCCGCTTTGAGCGCACTGATGAATACCACTACACCACCATCCTTCGTTTCAACACCAAAGCATCCCTTGAACAGGCGGTACGCGTCATCTACGGCAACCATCCCCACTGTAGACCCAAGGTCACAATTATGAACACGAATTTACAGTAAATTCATAAAATACTGTTGAATCAAGCCCCAATATATGGTATAATATAATCACAAGATAACAAAGGCACAAGCCCAAAGGAGAAACAATCATGACCATTCTTGAAAGAATCAAAGTAGCCCGCGAAAGCAACGAAGCATGAAAAGACGAAGATACCCTCAACAAGCTCATAGCTCTTGCTTATGAAATCGGACGTGAGTCTGCCGCAAAAGAAATCGATAATGACTACATGGAACTTATTGCCGATATGCGCAAAAGAGCAGACGCTTGTAGATACCCTCACATGGCTAACGCAATCATTGGCGATAAGAACTATATTTATCATTATCTGTATGCTGGAGACACCACTGAAGCCTTCGGCTCTGACGAAACCAATCTTTGAAAGGAGAATCAATTATGGTAACTCTCAACCTCACAGACGTTCAGGCAATCATCCTTCACGCAGTATTCACCAACCATCTGCCCGAGGAAATCGTAGACATCATCAACGAGAACTACGACTACTACATCAAGGAAGACCCCCACAGCCCTTACACTGCCGCCTATGAATCTATCAAGAAGTTCATCAAAACCAACCCTGTAAACAAGCCGTTTAGTGAAGATGACATCGACCTGTTTGATGAACTTGAATGGGCAGTAGAGGACATAGGACGCGACCTCTTAAAAGCCACAAGAAGAGCGAAATTAGCAAAGGAGACAAATAAATGACCATCACACTCACCCTTAACAACAGACAGATAGCAATGCTCCATGCCATCTTTGGTGAAGCAACCACACCTGACATCGCAAACGCCATTAACGGCGAATATGCAAGTTACCTTGAAAGTTGTCCCGATGACCCTATCTGTACCGCATATGAACACACCGTAGCCTTCATGAATAACCACCCCACCTATGCGCCATTTGGCGATGACAGCACCGACCTATTCAAAGCCCTCGATGACGCAATGCGCACCATAGGACGCAATCTTAAAAACAAGGAGGACACCCCCAATGCCTAATACAACCTACACCCCGAATCTTTCCCACGACGAACTCGTCTTAATCCTCTTGGGGCTAGCAAACAGCCCTGAACAGATGGACGAAAATCTTGCCCGAGCAAGACGGCTGTTCCCCGATATTAAGGATAAACTTCCCATTAACTATAAGGAAATCAGCCCCGAAATTGACCACGGATGGTCTACCCACTCAACTATGTATAAGAAGATTCTCAACGCTATTCGGGAAGGAAAATGCGATTAACTATGGGAAACTCAACTCACCCCTTAATCGTCCTCTGCGACATCGACAACACCGTCCTCAACACGGAACAGCTCATTGTAGATGAATATAACCGCAGATACAACAAGTCCATCACCCTTGAAGATGTGACCTGTTGGAACTATTTCAGCGGCAAAGTTGATGACGATTTTTTTGAATTCTTGACCAAGCCAAGAACATGGAACGGTGTACAGCCCATTGAATCAATCTGTAAGCTTATACGAACAATGGTTGCCCAACCCGATTATTTCGCCGTATATCTTGTTACGGCAACAAACCCCCTTAAAATGGGGCTTAGGGAAAAGCTCACGGTAGCGTCCAAAGAAACAGGTGTAGACAAACACCACATCATCATTTGCAATGATAAGCATTTGCTTGAGGGTGATATTATGATTGATGATTATACGAAGAATATTGATGATACACTATGTCCCGAGTGCTGGCTGATTGATAGATCGTGGAACAAAGACTATGACAAATGCTCAGATTTCATTTACGCTGACGAACCTGTGGGAATTTGGTGGAAAAGATACGCTGAGGGTTACATCAAGGAACATACCCCATCATATAGATTATTGGATAAAACAATACATCGTATCGTGATTTAGCTTAACAAAAAATACCCCGGACGTTAATCCGGGGTATAATTATTAAACATTACCATTGCCAACGGCCGTAATATACACGGTCAACGGTGTATCTATTTTGTTATCAATATAAATTGCATTCGCCTTCGCATCATTCTTACTAACAGCCCATCCCGCCATGCCTGACAGGTCAAATACGGTTGATGTCGTGCCACAAACGAACACACAAGTTAATCCTCTATGCCGCTCATCACAAGCCGTCATCAGGTACACACCATCGTCAAGCGATACCGTAATAGCAGAATTGGCCGCCAAATCAACGCTCTTCTTGGTCGCTGTAGCATCCTTCTGCTCTTGCGCAAGATAACCTAACGTAACCGCGTGTGTCAGCGCAGTAGGATTGCCCACATGAACAGGTTTATAGGTGCTTTGTGAATCTGGCGCGACTACAGCAAGTTCATCGTTTGTGGTTGCCGTAAGCCTAACACCATTCGTCCCTTGGGCATGAACAACCGAACCGATGTAAACAGGGTTAGCAGGATTGACTTGAATCTCTTGAACATCGGTGATGTTAGCTCCGCCCATGCTCAAGTTGCCATCAAGTGTACCACCGCTTGTCTTAAGGTATTCAGCCGCTTGGTCAATATCTGTCCATTCATCACTAACCGGGTCAGCCGTATGGTGATAATTTACCGCACGTGTTGATACCAACTGCCCATCAAGGGTGACCTTGGTATAACCAAAAGTAAACCCTGCATCACCATTTTCGGCAATCTCAGCATTCATCAGCGGAAGCCTTATATTGCCGTTTCCAATGGATACGGCGATATTTTCTTTTGCTTCAAGCGCCGATCTAATTTCAAGGTAGTTTTTATCAGCGGTATATGTTCCGTTTTTGTTGTCGGTTAACGTAACAATGAAATCTGATAAACTTAATTCGCGCCAATGCGCAAAAGTACCATCATTAGTAAGAAACAAACCTGTCGTACTAGGAGAAATTTTAGGCAGATTAAAGCTACCAACAACTTGACTTATTCCCATTTCAACCCAAGCAAAGATATCTTCGTCATAAATAAACCATTTACTTGTGTCTATTTCATAAAATTTATCGCCATTTTGAGCTTTGATGGTTGATTTATCATCAGCACTTACACCTTTATATTCAGCGCGTCTTTCATTTTCATAATAAGCGGGGCGTATTAAAGTTATCATGTTTTCACCTCACTTCTTGCTTTTCCGAAAGTAAGTTCTTTATCAACATTCGCTCAATTGTCTTTACACGATCTTCTATACTTATTTTATTGTCGTTCTGTTGAGGTTGCCAAGCTTTTGCTATTTCAAACCATTCGTTAAAATTAGCTTCAAGCTCGGTTTTCGCAACAGCTTTGCGCATATACGCTTCTTCGGCGACAAAAACTGCTATTACTTGTTCGTTGTCTTCGTTTGTCGTATCTATGCGTGTCATTTTTTCAATATTTTTTCTAAGCCAAACGTCATTTACGCCGTCGGGGAGGGCAACGCACTCAATGCTTGCAGGCTCAGTAACAAATTCCGCGTTTTTTTCAAACATTAACCTATACCTCGCGCACTCAATTGTGCGTATTTAATTTCTACCATCGTCTGTAAAAAAGCAAAATCAAGTATCGAACAGCCACAATATTGATCACCCCACTGATGCCATAAAGAAATTTGACTGTTGTGCGACATATTTGTAGCAATAGAACCCAATCTATTAGAAGCAGGCTGAACACCTGATACAGAACTTAATTTGCCACCTTTGTTGAAACCCGCTGTATATTTAGCGTGTAATACATAAGACCTAACAGTGTTATCAACTTTAACAGCTTCCGGCAATGGACGATAAGTTCCATCTTGATTAAAAGCCGCATAATAAATTGTTTTATGCGTATCATCCTTAAATCTTTTTACCCAACCCGTCATTTGAATAACACCTACAAGACTGTCTTCGGGTGCTTTACTAAAATTACCATAAATTCCTTTTACAGCATGAATAACAGGTTCTAAACTATCTGCGTCAATAGTGTAATTTACATCATAACAAGCAAAAAGTGGAAGCGTAGCATAGTCATCCTGTCCCGCCGTAGAATTGGTTGATGGAACGCAAGTAAGTGATGAATTTGCTAACAACTTTTCACCTACACTGGACGGCGAAACGTCATAAAGGTAAAATTGTGAACCATAAACACCTTCTACAGTAACGGAGGCTGCCTTAAAAAATCTCTCAACGACATTACTAAGAGTATCTTGTGCAGTCTCTGAGTTACAAAAGATTCTAAAAGCTCCATCCATACCATATTGAGTGAGCAGCATTGGTACAATTACACCATCGTTTGCACTTATCGCAGAATCAACTTGCCATGAAGTGGGCGCTCCGTTTTCATCTATGGTTGCTATTTTAATAATCTGTCCCACTTTCGCACCAGTTATACCGAGAGAGATATCTGTTGTTCCACCTCCTCCGCTTCCACGTGAAGTGTCTTCCACTAAGCTATTGGTCGCTCCATCATAAACATACCACTTACCTTCATCAATAGCATAAAAATCATCGCCATTCGCTATTTCTTTTGGTAACGTATCGGTACTTTTTCCGCACCATTCAGCGTTGCGTTTTGCCACATAATATGCGGGACGCGTTTCTTTTATCATTGCTTAGTCTCCTTTACGATTTTATTACATAATAATAATATCTTACATATAAAGATTGCTTAAACAATACACCAAAATGTAATTTGTTCCGTATTGTTCGCGAATCACTGTGTTTTATTATTCCGTTATAAGCTGTTATTTTATTTGCATAAGATAAAGGAATCCATTGATGATTGCAATATAGCTGCCACCCTCTAATACACGTACGTCTCAAACGATTGAATACACGCGCTCGAATAACAGTCTTTTTGGGCGTAATTACATACCCCATCATATCAATAGGATTGTTTTCATCTATTTTGTGAATTATATGATTGGGCTTTATCGTTAGCCCCAATTCTTTCTTAAAATATTCAACAAGCGTCTTAGAACCCATTCTTAAATCGCGTTTATCTCTTGAAGATATATAAATATCGTCCATATAAAATAAAACATGATCAAACAGCATTTTCTTTTTGCCTCTACGTGCTTTATAAATCTTTTCAGAAGCATAATGATAAGCGTAACTCATTACATAATTGCACAACCACTGACTTAGAAAACTTCCTATTGACAATCCTTCCCCGTGAGTTTTGCATAATTCAACGACAAACCATATTAGAGTGGGATTTTTATGAATATCGCGATTTAACAACTTTTCAATTGTCTTAAAAGAAATGGACTCGAAACAATGCCTTATGTCCATTTTATCAAAATATTTAGAAGGCCGATATTTATTTCTTATCCATTTTTCTATAGCCTCTTTACCAAAAATTTGTCCTCTTCCGGGAATGCTTGCACATTGATAATATCCCACTTTTGCCCTTAACATTGGCATTAAAGTATAAACAGCAACATAGTCCATAATTTGTTGCATAGTACTTTCTACGCCAATTTTGCGCATTTTATTACTGCTTTTATCACATCTTTCTGAAACTTTGACTTTTGCTAAGTTCAAATTACGACACTGTATACGTTTAGCTATTTCAATGCTAATACCGTGAATACCTCCATATTTTTCACTCAAGCGATTAAAACTTGCACGTCTTTGTGGCTTCAAAGTGGAACGATATAAAGATATCCACGGCTCTATTGTTTGGGGGTTGCATATATCAACATTTTTACAATAAGTTTTTATAATTACCCCCCTTAAAATTCTGTGGTAGAGTATAGGGAAGTTCGATTTTGCTACTATTCCCCTCAAGTAAATCAATTTTTACTGAGCCTATTAAAAATAGGTACTGGATAAACTCAATTTTTGAACGTATCATGGATTCCTTCTATAAAAAAAGAATAATTTTTGATCGATATAATGCTTTATTAACATTAAAAAATATTCTACCACAGGCGCGACCGCCGACAAACCAGGACGCAGCGCCCAACCCAAGGCCCAACCGCAAACAAGAAAGACCCGCAAACGACCTGTTGTCCAAATTCCCAAGCAATAACATTATACCCCATTTATATAAATAAATTTAATTACATAAGGGGCCACCGCCCCTCTTTCAGGCTTATGCCTGAAATTCACCCCGGTTGCCAGAAGAACCACAGGCGCGACCGCCGACAAACCAGGACACAGTGCCCAACCCAAAGTTCAACCGCAAACCAGAAAGACCCGCAAACGACCCGCTGCCCAAAGTCCCAAGCAAAAGAATCTCACGTAAACCAACCGTTAGAGTATTTGCTTCTGTATAAACTCCATCTTTATATCCGGTTGTGGAGCTTGCATTATATTGTGTTGAAACCAAATACTTTTCAGGATCATCTTGCCAATTTAATTCAGCAATATATCGCCACAAAACAGTATCAACTTTTGTAACTTGTCCCAAAGTAACTGGATTTGTACCAATCGCACTCAAAACAATATCAGAAGACTTACGATTACTATATAAAGTATATTCATCCGCCGTCTGACTTGCTGTTTCACTACCTGTACATTCTATAACGCCAGTCATTACTTCAATTCCTTGAAGTTTGAATGGTTCTTTATTAGAATTATTATTTATTGGCGAACCGTCGTTACCTTGTACATCATCAGTAGCACCCGTTCTCCACGGCTGTGTAGTAACAAATAATGCAGTAGTAGTATCAAAAGTATTTTCTGTGTCAAAATTCAATGCTGAATATTGCACCCCATCAATTTCCACAGTTTCTATTGATTTTATTGGCGCAATATCCATTACATTATAACAAGCTGTTTGTTCTCTTACGTTACTCGACCCTATCGATACACATGACCCAATGACAAGTCGATCCCCTTGAGCGAGTGTCACAAGAGCACGTTTGACGCCTGTTTCAGCGACCGCGAGATTAAAACTTAAGTCATAAGCATTACATCCATTCATTTAAGCCAACTCCTCACTCAGCAATAATTAAATCAAAACTCTTTTGCAAATCATCAGGCAACTTTATGCCATAAAATATGCCTTCTATCACATTGTGCTGATCTTCTCTATTTATCCACTGCTTTATATGATTAAAGTATGTGGTGTGATACACTATGGTTTTCTTAGCAACTACAGCAATTTTTTGAATATCATCAGCAGAATATTTTCTGCAAATTTTACCATCGGCGTGATAAGGATAATTTTTTGCCCCGAACCCTATGGCCATAATTGCATTGGTCAAATTGATTTGATCGACATCAGTCAAAGAAAAATGCTCCGTTTCGCCCGAAGACAAAACGACATCACACCCTTTGATGATTTTTTGATTACATTCCAAACTCATTTCAGCCAACTTTTCTTGCTTTATTTCATTGATTGTAGGAACATAAAATTTGCCTACAATTTCAGCATACTCGTTGTTAGTGATAATATCTTTTCTTAGCGCACTTTGTACATATTCTTCGTTGTGCGATTCTTGATAAATTTTTTTTACTAGATTAGCCTCATATCTCATAATCTAATCCTCCTAAATAATTTTATAATGGGGCTTTTCTTCCCCAAAAAGTTTCCATCTCAACCAATCATCAAGCAATATTGCGATCAATGAAATCAAACACCATAACAAAGTAAATGGTAAACAAATTTGCCCCAATACATTAAATGGCAAATTGCTATAGTCCCAGACGCCCCATTTGAACCATAGGTTTAACACGCACCCTGATAAAAATTCGATCATGGTAATAATCTGACCACCAACCACCATCTGTGCAACTAATGGCACGTCCCAAGAGATAATTTCATTGATTGCGCCTACACAAAGGAAAGCTAAACCACCAACGAAAATCATTGCCCAATGGGAATATCCACGCCATAGGGTTTCAAGGAAAATATAAAGTAAACCACCGATTATCGTCAAAATCAGGGCTTCAATAATTTTCTTAATCGTCTTCATAATCTATTCAATTCATGGTCGAATTCACGCCTGCGTCAAGCATCTGTTGCATTGCCGACATGATAGCGTTAAGGGATTGCTTCAAATCGTCCGGCAGTTCTGCACCATATCTCACGCTCTGAATTTCTGCCTTGTCCTCCATGCGGTTAATCCATGTCTTAAGGTGATTGAAATAAGTCGTATGATAGGTCTTCCATGCAGTTGCCGCATTGATGATTTTTTGAATATCTGCCGCAGGATAAAATCTACAAAGCTTGCCGTCTGCGTGATATGGGAATGCAGTCGCGCCTGCTTGGATAGCTTTTTCAGCGGTTGCTATGTTAATCTGGTCTTCTGCTGTAAGGGCAAAATGCTCGGTCGTGCCATCGGATAATTCAACATCACAGCCATTGGTTATGGTCTGCCCACAAACATTATTCATCTCATCAATTTTACGCTGTTTGTGCGGTGAATAAAGCTCGCCTTGATAAAATGTTCCCGTGTCTTCATCATACTGCCATCCTGCTGGAGGGGTGGGCTGAATGAATCTTGCGTCATCAACCTGAGTTGCGTCATACCCCCATCCTTCATGGACTTTATCTGGGGCTTCTACAAACAGCACATCTGGGGGGTATTTGCCCTCGGTTGATTTTAAGGTGGGATGAACAGGGGTCGCATCATAATAGCATATATCGTTTACAATTTGAAAGATTTTCATGGTTAATTAAATTCTCCTTTAATTCATTTTGTTCGATTGGCAATCAACCTTCTTGTGCAGCCCACGTGATGATGCAAATACCGGATTTACCAGCTTGACCGCCGGAATCACCATCTCCGCCTTTACCGTAATTGGAGCTACCGTAACCTCCACCACCAGAACCGGTAGCATCGCCTCCATAGCCTCCGCCACCACCTCCTGAGCCATTATCTCTTGCGTCACCGCCGTTGCCACCATAGCCGCCACCACCGCCGCAACTACCATATTCAGTGGTAGTTTGAGCAACGACATTACCATCACCACCGTCACCGCCGTTGCCGCCATAGCCGCCACCGCCAGCTCCACCAGAGTTTTTAGAGCTACCATAATTCTTTCCGTTTTCACCAGCTTTGCCTTCACCAACAAAATCAAGGTTCATAGACGTTGTATTAGTTCCTGCATTGGGTTGCATATTGCGATATCCTGAGCCACCGTTGCCACCATAAGTACCACCTGTACCGGGGTTTCCACCTTGACTTCCTCCGCCGCCGCCGTACATACCACCGTTGCCACCAGTAGCTTCTGTGATGGAACGACAACCGCCTGCACCGCCGCCGCCACAATAGTCACCGTTTCCGCCGCCACCGCACATTCGATCGCCGCGACCGCCACCGCCGCCTGCTGAGCCAGAACCTCCAGCACCGCCATCACAAGTGTCGATTGAAGAAGCAGTTGCCCTTGTGCCGCCATTTCCGCCAGTAGCCGATAACAAAGTTCCGAACGATGTAGTACCGCCGTTACCGCCGTTTGTACTTGTTAATGTTCCCGAAGAACCCTCAGCATCAGTCCCTGCAATTCCTCCTGCGCCAACAGTTACGTTTATTAATGTGCCCGGCGTTACAGTGAGAGATTGTTTCTTTATTCGACCAGCACCACCACCTCCGCCTTTGGCCGTATTAGTGTACGCACCTGAATTATAACTCACACCACCGCCAGAGCCTCCACCGCCACCCATAACCAATACTGTAACACTGGTCACATTAGCGGGAACAGTCCAGCTTCCACTTTCCGTGAATATCGCCGATTTGACAACCGTTTTCGTTGACCATCCTTCAAATACCCATGAATCTAAAGTCGATGAATAAATAAATATACACCAAGTACCTTGTTTAAGCACCAAATCAATAGGCTCGCCATCAATTCGGATAATAGGTTTTGCGCCAGTTGCATTTACGTTAAGCGTAACTCCCTCAGCCGTATCCGTGTGAATTTTTACCCTTGCCATAATACCGTCTAACAAGGTAAAAACAGGTACGGATAATTCAAGCGCACCACTTGTACCTGTAGATGTACCTTGCGCACGAATGCGCTTATCCGTATCAGATATATGTTCAAGCGCAGTATCAAGCTTTGAATTTACATCTATACCTAAATTGTTGTTTATCGTATTGCTAAGAACGACTTGATCGGCAATTGTGCGTGGATATAGGGTGTTAAATTCGGTTACCGATATTTTTTCTTTCCAGATCACTTTTTTTGCTGACATTTAGGTTAATTAACTCCTTTTATTCGTCTTATTCCCATTTCCAATAGGTTATGATACAAACACCATTGCCGCCATTGCCGCCTTTTCCATGGGAGGCGTGCGAAGTTGTAGTATAGCATGAGCCACCACCGCCTCCGGCTGCGACTCCACCATTACCACCATCAACTCCATCACCTTTTGCACCAATGCCACCGTTACCGTTGAGACCATAACCACCGCCACCACCAGCTCCACCAGCGGTGTATTCCATCTCACCACCGTCACCGCCGTTGCCACCATAGCCGCCACCGCCAGCTCCGGCGTTACCGTTAAAATGTGCGTCACCGCCATTACCACCATAGCCGCCACCACCACCCGAACAGCTAACCACTCCTTCACCGCCGTTGCCTCCATAACCACCGCCACCCGAGCGCAAAGAAGTGCCACCTAATCCCTGTCCTGTGAAATCAAGTCCTATAATATTGGTGGTATCAGTTCCGTTCGACCCCTTTTTTGTCGAAGAGCCACCGTTGCCACCATAAGTACCACCTACTCCAGCAAGACCATTAGAAGTTCCACCGCCACCGCCATAAGTGCCACCATTGCCACCATTTCCGGTGCTGCCGCTGCCGCCACCACCACCATAAGTAGCGTCTCCACCGCTTCCTACACCGCCTCCTCCAGAACCGCCGTTTCCGCCCGATGCTTCTTCGTACGACCCTCCGCCTTCGCCACCAAGTGCAACAGCCAGTGTCCCAAACGATGTGGTGCCGCCTGCGTTCCCCAGACCAAAGTCACCCAATCCACCCGCTCCGATAGTTATTTGATAAGGCGTGTGCAAAACAGAAACAGTTTGTAAAGTCATATGGCCGCCACCTCCACCACCTCCTGAATAGGTGCTTCCATATCTGCCCCCACCAGAACCACCTCCGCCGAATAATCTAAGTGTCACCTGTTTCACATCTTCCGGGGGTGTCCATGATTGACTAGATGTGATAATTTCAGTATATAATTTTTTGCGCTTACACCAACCAGCAATAACCCACCCATCTAAAGCCAATGAATACATCAATATGCACCATGCACCAGCTTTAATCATGCCAAGCACCTTCAGCCCATTTTCCGTAAATATACTTTTAGCTCCCAAACCATTTACATCAATCGTAGGCTCCTCATTGCTATTCTCATGAAACTTGACCTTAATCATCATCCCATCAACAGGGGTCATATTTTCTTTACCGACCAAATTTACCGTATACGCGGATGCCGTACCGCTTGTTGTGCCATATCCACTTATCATCTTATCTGTGGCTGATATGGACTCAAGTACGGTCTGTGCATCGATATTATCTACACCCGCATTATTAGCAACGGTTTGAGTAGTTAATATATTATCAGCAGACGTGTCCGGATAAATTTCATCATATCCGCTTGCTGTCTTTTTGTGCATAATTATTTGTTGCTTCATTTTACCCTCACAAAACCACACGCTTAAGTAAAACTTCTTCAATATTTGCCATACGCTGATTCAAAGCAAAATTGTTCTCAATAGTGGTTACATTTTTCCAAGAAATGGGCGCGCCCTGTTCATCAACCTTTTCAATTTTAATAATCTGTCCAACCTTTGCGTCAGTTATACCGAGCGAAACATCGCCCACCTCAACATTTGAATAATCCTTGAAAAACATCTGTCCAATTTGTAAATTTTCAGGTGGCGTTATCGACACCTTAATCACGTCACTCTTGAAAGCAGTATCAGACAATTGCTCTGTTTCGACAATAAAATTAAACAAATCATTCAACGCCTGCGCATTCAATTGTGTATCGGTCAAGGTTTGAGCTACGGTTTGTGCCCCTGCAAAATCACCTGATTGATATTTTTGACGGAACGATTTCCATGTATCAATGTTGGACGAATGAATATCTTGATAGTTCATTAGCCTATTCATGCTTCGGTCTTCACCACCTCAAACCAATAATCCCCAATTTCTTGGTCGGTTGGTTGTGTTTCTGAAATAATATATGCGGGAGAATATTTAATCGTAAATTGCTTCTGCAAGGCGACAAGGGTGTCCCATGCTGTATTTAGCAATTCTGCTGAAATTATCTTTTTATCTTTATCGGTAATTTGTGCAAGAATTGTTTGGGCAAGTGCCACATTGCCAGCTTGCATCGCCTGTTGAAATTGCGAAACAAGCAACGCGTCATTTGCTGTTATGTCTTGCATCGTTGGGAAGGTTTGCGTCTGCGAAGGATACAAAGTACTCATTCATTTCATTCCTTTCTTCATTTTTTGTTCAACCGCCTATGAATACGCCTGTTTCGGCGTTTCCATAAAATTCTTTAGTTACTAAATCATATAAGCCGACTTCATTTGATGGATTCTTACAAGGAACATAATCACGTATTAGTGTGTCGTTGTCGTAGATTTTACACGAATATAAAATCATACTAACCGGAAGCTGAATAACTCCTATGTTGTTATTAGCAAATAAATACATATTACGACTTATTTCAAATGTTGCCTTAGAAACTTCTTTAATGGTCGCATTATTTATTATCAAAGCATTTCCCATACTAAGAACATTACGTGTGTTGATATTAAGTCCCGCGATGCTGTTACTTTGGTGCGCTAAGGCGGCAACCGCATTATAATCGGCTTGCAACGAATCCGCACTCAATCCGGTAAACAATACATAAGATTTAGATGTGCTGTCTCTTGCACCAAATATCGCTTGTTGGTCAGCTCCTTGGTCAACCGTCATAAAATCAATCACAACTTTTGTATTGCCGTTGGGCTTTACTCCAGTATTGATAAACTGAGTGCCACTCGATTGAATAAATTTTAGCTTGGTATACCCTTCAGGAAGATTGGTATCATCACCGCCTCCTTCATAATACGGATAATACGTAATCGCGCTTATGCTCATAGTCGCCACATCACCATATGAAGCGCTAAACGATTTAATCATATATTGTTTTTGTTGTGCGCTTTGCCGTGGGGCATGGGATATAAGAATATTCACATCAAGCCACGGTATCGGTATACATGACAAAGATATACCATCATTCAATCGGCACTTCCAATAAAGCTCCAATTTTGCACGTTGCAAAGCTAAATCATCGGACATGATATTATCATAATCTCCGCCATAAAGCACCTCACGGATAACCCCTGTTGTGCCGTTTACGTAAAATGGGCTGTTAGGGTTATCATCTTGCACGATTGCTTGTGCCTGTTGATGCCCTAAAAATTCATAGGTGTTGTTAGCTCTAAATACGGCAACGTAATATACATCTTTGTCAAGTGATGTTATAAACGCGCTATTTGCGTCTACGAGATTTCGCGCAGTTAAGCTGTTGACTTTAATCGTAATATTACCAACAATATTATTAGGCAAGGTAAAGCCAATCATGTTGCCCGCTTTTTCAGAGTAGCCAGATAGGGTCAATTTAACCTGCGTCCCCGATGTAGTCGTGCTTGATGAATAGTTTGTAATCGCATGGGATTTGCCATATACTTCAATATAGTTCTTGACTTTTTCAAAGTCCGTACTGACCGATTCAGCAACCAATACATTATCCCATAAATTATCGTCAATCATGATAGGGTCGTTATCGCCGCTTGGAATTTGGTCATAATGGAATACGCCATCAACATCAAAATAAACTTGATAATTGGGCAGAATGTCCCTTAGCTGTTTGATTATATCATATATATAACCACCTTGGTCAACCTGTATATCATACGGCACAGATTGTACAGTTCCATCAACATTGGTGCATTCATCAACTACGTATTTGGTGAATCCTGCCAATTTAATGGCGGCAACTATCGCCTCACGAACATTTGAACCTTGCGGAACGACCGTAGGTACGCCGGGCAATGCACCATTTCGTAATCCAGTTAATTTTGACATCAAATCAAGCCCAGAAAACGATAGCGTATTATTGGTTGCGTCATATGAATAGGATGGAGCATTGATTAGATAGATGCCTTGATTATACCACTGGATTTCGCCTGTGTAGATATTTTCATAGCCTACATAAGGTTGGATAAATTTGTCTATCCAGACCCTGCCTCCGACCTGTATGTCAAATGAGCTATCTGTAACAATCAAGCTAACTGAGCAACTTCTACGTAAATCTGAATCGGCGTTGACCGACACATCACACGATACAAGATTGCCGCTGATTTCATCGACTACGTTCATGTCAAAGTTCAATATATTCAACTTCATGTATTTATTGATATACGGCTGTGACATGATGTTATAATCTTGCTGTTGAATATTCAAGGGCATTCAATCACCCCTCAATCATTCCGGCGTTCTTAAGGTCGGTATTAGATTCTACATCGCCAATTTCAACCCATTGCATGGACGCATTGACGATGCCTTGTCCGTAGTTGTTGATATATGAAGTCGATGGACTTTGGACGATAACGAGCCATTGATTTTGATTGCGGTCTTTAATTATCTTGGGCTTCTTATTCGTCAAAAATTCCATCAGCTTGTTTCTACGTTGAGTTATAGCGATACGGTCAATCGTTCGTGTATCCTCAAAATCTTCCGGTAAGACAAGTCCCGAAAGCTGACCAGTTTGATAGTTAGCTAAACCGTTGCTCATGACGATTGGATACTTTCTGCCCAATACAGCAAACGTGCCTACTTGCTGAACAGTATCTGTTGAACCGTATTCCACGCCCATATTGAACTTGAATATAGTATTCGCGTCGCATATAAATACGCCATCAAATTTAGACATAACCGTTGATATTGCATATTGTCCTTCAACACTTCCAAACACTGGTACATAAGCATATTCGTATTCCGTATCTGTTGCAGTCAAGTAGTCATTAAATACAAAGGACAGGTCTTCGGATGATGAGATGTTGTAAGATTTGATAATCTGCCAATCAAATTCGCCCGCCTTGCGCTTCTTGATTTTAACCTGTGTAATACCGGATGAGAAATCTTTAATCGTACCGCCCGATATATTATCATTAAAATTACAGTCAAGTATTGTACCGAAATCCCACTGAGTTGGTGGGATATTGGATGTTATTGTCGTGTCGTTAGAAATATCTATATGGTCATAAATCGCCCGATAAATTTCCACTTGATTCAGTATTCCTATATCAGTAGGATAGGGGTCAACTGAATTCAAGTCGCTCAAAAAATTATATCCTACAAAGCTAATCATTCACCTGTTCCCCTTTCTACTAAGGATACTTCATATAAATTGCCTATGCGCTTTATCATAAGCATCAAATTGTCCGCTGTAAATGTAGTCGCTGATAGCGTCAGTGCGGTTGAATAAATATTATATCCATGAACATCACCCTTGTTTTGCAGGACACGTACATAGCCATATACCTTAACGGCTGTAGTGCTAAGCCATTCATAGATAATACCGCCATAGATTATATTGTTGTCGTTGGTTAGATTGAACAACTCAACCCGCTCTGAACCGACCTTTGTCAGATAATTGAAAGCATCGCTAACAGGCGTTCTTATAGTTTCATTCCATGCGCCTCTAAACCATGCTCTAAGGGTAAAATCGCCTTCAATTTCATAGCCATCATCCCACTTGACATATGCGCCCGATTTGCTCAGGTCAACTTCCTTTTCATCAATGTACGTAGGTGGGAATGGGTTAGATTTTCCTTCGATACCAACAACATTTGCCTGTATGGTAATGTAGCCGCCTTGGCAATGGTTGGTAAGGACTAAACTTGAATAGAATGCAGGTTGTGTATACTGTACAAAAATGCGCACCTGTCCTGTGGTTATTTTTGTGCCGCCACTGGTTACGCCATTACATTCTACATAATATTCTGTATTATTATCAAGTCCCGCAAATAGATAACTAATGGTCAACGGTAATGTCGCTGAGCTATTATATTGGTTGCCACTTGTGCTAAGCAGAGTCTTTGACGCTGTGTAGATGTTAAATACATAACTGTCAAGAGTCTCTGATTCAGCTTGGTTGTAAGTTACATCGAATGAATAGCTTGCGTTGCCAACAATAGCTGATGATGGGATATTGCTAAAAGCAAATGTCGGCTGAGAATAGCAGTAGAACTGAATCGTATTCGATTGGGGCGATTTATCCCCTGCGCTGTTTTCAGTGATGACATATGCTTGATAATATTTACCATTAGTTAATGTTCCTGCCGGGACAGTATTTTCAAAAGCAAAGGTTACTTGCCGCCCTGAGTAGACCTGCGCCAGTGTTTCGTTATCCTTGATTACAAGGGTGTTTGCTGTTATCTGGTCTCCTGAGACTACTGAAAAAGTAAAGACTTCTTCCTTGGTCGCATCAAAGGCGTTTTTCGCCAAAAGTATAGGGGTTGTTAAAGCCATTATTTATTCCCCCTTTATGGTACTATAATAAATGCCGCCGACATATTATTCTGTGGCACGAATACTGGGAAGATTGAATTAACTGTCGGCGTACTGCCATACACGATTATATTTGTATAAACCTTCCCATTTATCCGCATGGAACACCTGCCTGTTGAGACGGCGGTTACCAATCCAGAATAAATCTGTGACGATTGAGACTTTAGTTTCTTTTCCACAATAATCTCTATTGCTTCAAGAAAATCTTGTGCTTGATTCATCTTCCCTTTATTCCTTTCTTTCTAAAAATAGGGGATGGCATTTAACCACCCCCTATAACCCTATTACGCTCGTGAATATGCTGCTTGTAGTGCCATATTCTTTAGTTCCGAAACAAATTCCTTAGCATTGGATACGCCCGGTAAGCTAATGTTGCCCATATTGAATATCTGGCTAAGGGCTTGCTTTGCGCCACTTATACCCTTTGTAATCAATGATGAACCTAAGACAGCGGACGAAGCTATAGAAGGACTCATCACACCCACGCTTCCTATGCTACTTGACAGCGGTTGAGACTGTGTCACATACGACAAGTTGCTCCATTGACCGGATGCGGCATTATACGTACCCCCACTTGACAGCTGACTATTCAGATATTCGTTCATCTCATGAAGTCTTTCACGCTCGGCGGGGTCAGTAGTTTTATGCCATGCTTCGGAATTTTCCTTCATCATCCGGCGTATAGTCGCATCTTGATTGCTTGCACTGCCCACCGATGAAATTTGTGAATCATATCCTGCAATCTCGGCTTCAACGGCTTTGATTTGCGCGGCAAGGCTGACGTATTGATTCTTAAAGTTTTCAAGGTTGCTAAGTCGCTCATCCCATGTAGCCTTTTCGACATCAATACCAAGCTTCTGTTGAGCAAGTAAAGCATTCTGCTGTTCCGTATAAGCATTGGTGATGTTTGACCAGCCTTGCTTATATTCTTCCCAACGTTGTTTTTCATCCTCAAGAGCCTTTTGGGCAAGTTGATTTTGCTCGAGTTCAAGGTCGCGTTGACGCTCAAGTTGTTTGGTCTTTTCTTGTAAAGCTTGTTCGCGATTAAATTCATCCAACTGTTCCTGTGCGGACGCTATTGCATCTACATCATCTACATACTGGAAGCGACCATCTTTGAACACGTACTTCTTTGATTGCTGAGCTTTTGCCAAGGCTTCAAGAAGTTTCTGCTTGCTAATCTGGTCATCAATCGCTTGATTTTGCGCCTCAAGTGCGTCAATTTGCTCCTTGTACTTTTCCGTAATTGCGTCCGCTTCATCTTTAAGTGCCGAAATCTTTTCGTCAATCTTATCAATTTCTGCATCCGCAATGGTCTGCACATAATCCGACAACTGTTCAATCTCATCCTGTTGAGCTTCAAGTTGAGTTTTACGGGTCTCGGCTTCTGTTTTCTTTAATTCAAGGCGTTGCTTTTCCTTCTCAATCTCAGTTTCCAAAGCGGCTTGGGCAGCTTCATGGATTTCCTCAATCTGCTGCTTTTTCCACTTGTACCAAGACTCTTCATTTTTCCAATATTTGTCAAGATTTTCCGTGCTGTCTTTGAAGTACTCATCGTTCTTTTTCTTAAGTTCGGTGTAGTATTCATCCTCGGTAATCTCGCCCATTGCAAGCGCATGGTCTTGGGCTTTCAGCCATTCATCAAATTCAGTGACTTTCGCCTTTTTCTGGTCTTCAATTTGTTGCTGTTCCCACTTGTAGATTTTTTCAAGATTTGTCCAATACTGCGACTGGAAATCTTCCTTATCCTTGAATAGTTCGTCATTCTTTGCCTTGAGATTGTCGTAGTATTCAAGTTCGGTAAGTTGCCCAGTTGTTAATAGATAATCTTGCTCATCTTGCCATGCGGTAAATGCAGTCTTGACATCGCTGATTGCTTGTTTTTCTGCTTGGGCTTTCGCCTTAGCGGCAGATTCAGCATCACGGACGGCTTGCTCATAGGCTTGTTGTTGCTCTTTAGTAAGATTCTGTTGATACTTGAAAATATCCTCTTCAGCGTCCCAGCGTTCCTCGGTCGAGATAATGGACTCATCCGTATACTGATTGAGCATTGCTTGGAGCGAAGCATAAAAATCTTTCTCTAAAAGTTTTCCGGTATTGACAAGGTGTTTTTGCTCTTTGAGCCAATTTGCATAATTAAATCCTTTGACTTGTTGCCCAGAAGTTGTTGTTTCTGAAACAATTTCTTGTTTATCTAAGCCAAGGTCTTTTATCAATTTATCTGCTTGCTCAGAAGCTGCTTTGTAGTCCTTTTCATATTCGGATAATGCTTTTTCAAGGTTTTCAATCTGAGCGTTCAGAGTTTCACGCTGTACATCCAAAGCATCATATTCGGCTTGCTTTTCGCTGTCAATTCCTGAAAGCTTTCGCTTCCCCCAATTATAACCTTTTTTAGAAGTTCCTATTATACCATAAGCAGCACTTAATGCCGATTGTTGGGATATAATATCTTGTCTTTGCGTTGTAAGAGATTGCAGATCAATTTGAGCCTGAGCATATGCTTCACGCTTTTTGCTAACGGCGGACAAGTACGCTTGCTTCATCGCTAATTCTTCCCAAGCATCTATTTGTTTATAGATTTCTTCTGTTTGGGTACTTAATTTACCTGTTGTTTCATCTATAACTAAATTAAGGTCGGGAATTTTATCATTAAGTGTTGAAATAATACTGTCAAATTCTCTCTGCTCATCATCGTTTAATTCAGTTTTCTTTTGTAAAGCATCAAGACGCGACGCAAGAACTCTTAAATTTAACGCTTCTTCAGCAACCGAACGATTGCTTTGCTTTACACTTTCATCAAAATCTTCAAAAGCGTCCGTTAATTGTTTAGAATATTTAACAGCGTCTTCTGCTTTTTGATTCATTGCATTTATCTTTTCAATTAAAGTAATAACAACTACTATAATAGCAGAAATTCCAGCTGCCACCAAAGGCGAGGACGCACCTAACGCAGCAAAACTTGCGGAAAATTTTGATAACGCAGGAATAGCCGCAGTTAAATTAGTACCAAATTGACCAAGTAAGCTGATACCACCAGTAAGAACGCCTGTTAATAAGCCAAATTGAGTTACGGTTACGCCTATATCGTTATTAAATGCTTTAAGTACCGATGTTCCGGCAGAAAGAAAAAATTTGACAAAATCAGATTGAATTACGGAATTAGAGAATGCTTCCCATGCGGATTTTAATTGTTGGACATGGGCGGAAAGCGACTCCATGTAGCGTTCGTTTTCCTTGATCGCTGAACCTGCTGATTCCTGTGAAACTGTCACAGCTTGCAATGCAGTATCATAATTTTGTAAAATTGCCGCTAATGAGGCAGTTTGGTTTGCGCCTGCCTGAATATTTAGATAGTATGCTTGCTCGTTTTTGTCAAGGTCTTTCCAGATTTTATTAACATCTGTTAATATTTCAAATAAAGACCTGATTTGACCTTCTTGATTATAAATAGCAATATTATGCTCTTCATACCAAGCTGTCAATTTTTTACCAGTTGATGATTCTTCGTCAATAATCTGATTAAGACGAGACTGGACTGAAATAAGTCAATATTATTTATTGAGGTCGTTAAGCTCAATGAGGTAATACCTCCTTATGCCTTTCGCATAAGATTAGACCAATTCTTCATCTCTTTTCAGAGAGTTTACCATTTCGAATTAAGGGACTTTCACCCGCTGTTAAACATTACAGCCCTACTCCTATTGCGGTTACGCCGCCTTGGGATGGTCGTTTGACACACTCCTATTCGGAGCTTCGCGCCCAAACATCCATTGTTGCAACACTTAGGTCTTTTAACCATATGCCATCTCTATCGTTTTTAACACTTTTGCACCTTCACGCTTGCCTATCTTTCAGGGCTACGTTGTAGTGATAGAGCTTTAGGAATTACTGGGTTTAGATAAATACAAATAGCGCACATCACTGTACACTTAGTCACTTATTTGACCGTGAAACTTTATTTGATTGTCTCATTATCTCAGTTCCGGCAGTCATAAGCGCAAGAATTTCGTGGAAATTATTGCCACCAACCTCAAGTGCTGCTGACACGTTACCAAGATTTTTTATTAAATCTCCTGAACTGAGTGAAAATTGGTTCGAGACCTCATTTACAGAGTTTACTACATCTATTGCTTCATCAGCATTTAGATTAAAAGCTTTGATTTGCGAAATAAGAAAAGACGTGGCTGTGCCAGCGTCTATTTCTTCGTCCGCAACATTCTGAAGTAAAGCACTGACTCGGGCAAGCTGTGCTGACTCTTCATCACCAAATCCGTTTTTGCGGAAGTTAGCGGCACTTTCAACCATTTCAGACTTTAACTTTACCGTCTATGATCTTCTCTGAAATCACCATAATCGTTATACTGTTTATTTTCCCAATTGTTCCGTTTGCTAACCGTCTTGCACCTTTTGGTTTGCTTGGGCGTTTCTTTTTCTTTGGGTTCATAACCGCACAACGTAGCAATTCCACCTATAATATACAGAACAAGAAACAACAAAAAACACGGCATGAATACGAAAAATGTAAGCATTGTTTTCATCTCCTTTTCTGTATATATTATAGCACATCTTTCTCAAAAAGTCAATTGGCATTTCTACCAATCTTTGGACTATTTCTTCACCCTATATTTATATACATCGTCTATTGACAATTTCGTCAATATCATATATACTATTGGAGGGGTTGAACTTATAAAGTCTCTCGACACATCCCTCATCAGGACTTCGCGACCAATCTACCATTCTATAGTACTTAGGGCTTTCGCCCATATACCATCCTTGCCGTTTTTAACAGTTTCCCACATTCGCACGTAGGCATATCTCATCCTTATGCTGTAGTGGCAAGGCTTTAGGTTTTACTGGATTTTGAACAATTCTCGGCGCACATTTACCATCTGTACGCCCCGGCTCTGACCTTATGGTTTACCGGTACGACCAACTTCGAGACCCATCTGGGTTAGCTTGTCAACATAATCATCAAGTGATTGCCCTGACAAGTCCGAGACTTTCTTTAGGGAAGTCATTGCGTCATCAAGCTCAAACACGCTATCAAGCATCATACCAATGATGTCAACGCTCTTAGACATTATAGCATTCGCCTGTTGATAAGTTAAACCTAACTTTTCAACCTCGTCCGCTTGCTCTTTGATAGCATCTGTTGATTCTTTTGTCTTTTCTGTAATAGTCTTACTTCTTTTAGGTAACTGCTCCATTGTGTCAGCAGTTTCCTTAAGTTTTTCATTTCCCTCGACATTTATCTTGACAGTTATGTCCCTACCCTTAATCGCATCAAGTTGCTTTTGGACATCACTTGTATCAAGTTTAATGCCTACAAGTATCGAATAATTGCGACCTTTACTTGCCAATAATTACCATCCCCTTTTATTCCTTGTTTTTCGCTACGAACGCTTTCTTGCGTTCCGTGGGATGAATATAAGCCCATCCAATAAGGATAGCCTCGGCAATATCATCCTCGTTTTGACTTGGATGGTTAGGTACAAATTTTAATTGTAGATTAAATGTTTCGTTGGCTATCTCAATAGCTTTGCGTTTTAACTCAGCACGGTTTGTGCCTTTTCGCGTGCCATTAAAAACATTCCCCAAACGACTGCGCCATTGTGTCGGCGTGAAAAATTCATTACCTATTCCGTTGATTGCGCCAAGCGAAAGAATCATGCCCTGAATAGCCCCTAACTTTTGCATAACCGTTAACATACCTTGCTTTGCCGGGGGCGATTCTGCAATAATTTTCTCTATCCCTGCTATTTGAATAAGTTCGTTAAGAAAATTAAATTCGTCCTTAATTCTTTCCGACCATTCAAGCACGGGTTTAGGTTTAAGAACTCCATATCTGGTTAATTTTTCGCCTTCAAAAATAGCCCATCCAGTACTACTTGTTGAAGCGTCTAATGATAGTATTATTGCCATTATTTTTCATCCCATGTATCCAACGGTACATTTGCATAATATTCGCCGTCCATGCCGTAATAATTAAACGCTTGTCTAAACCAATCCTTCATCTTCTTCTTACCCAAAGATTGTAGTAATTGCCGCCATGCGTTACGTGCTTTGCGCCAATAGCCGTCACCAAATATATCACCAGCTAATCCACCATATATAATATCAGCGAGATACGGTCTTACATCACTATACGTAGCTGTATATGGCGGCGAACCATGTTGCGCTTTGTCTCTGTCTATGGTTAATTTCTTGTAATCATAATAGAATTCATATTCAGCAATATGTCCGTGCGAATAATGATCGGGTTTATCAATCACCCAAGCATCATCACGAAATTGATGTGTTCGCTCATATTCTTGGGGCAGCCCTGCGCCATACACAATTTGATTAACTATTACGGCATTTTCAACATAAATTTTACGCGCCACAAATGCCGCTACGTTCCTCAACGGCACTGCAAGTAACTGTTGGAGTTGTTGATCATTTCTTGGAAGAAACGCCATGTCTCTCTATCACTTCTTTCAACGGCTTTACAATCTCAGGGAGATGATTTGCAAGTTGATAAAGCGCACGAACGGTTGAGCAAGTATATTCAATTGCTTCATCAATTAAATAGCTATTAGCTATCACATCTTCAACCTTCCAAAAAACGCCATTTTCTTGATAAAGGTCGTAATCAATAGCGTTCACTTTCTCGTCATCTCCCTCGATTCCGGTAGCGTAAACAAACATCATAAGATTCTTTGTCTTTTCACGCTCTGCCCACGTTTCAAACTGCGCAACATTTTGGGCAATATTTTCAATCTGCGCAAGTGTAAGACACCTCTTTACATAAAGGTCAAGCTCCTCTATATAAACATCATCTATCCGCTTTAATTCCTTCATTTCCTTTTGTTCCTTTCATTTATTAAAACTTAACAAAATTGGACACAGCATATACGCCGATTCCCACAATAACAACAATCCAAGGAAAATATTTCTTAAAAAATTCCCTGATGTCGAATTTGCCTTTATCGTCAATTGTTTCAATTTTGTCCTTAAGTGTGTTCACATCTTTGACCACTTTGTCAAGGGCTTTTTGTTGAGTCTCAAGGCTCTTCGTTTGTCCCGCCATCTGGTCGGACATATGAATCATTGTCTTCTCAAAACTTCTTAAAGTTTCAGTTAATTGATTAAAACTATCGGTGTTCTTATCTAAACTTTCTTTAAGGTGAGGTAATTCAGAATCAATTCTCACAATTTCTTTCTCAACCTCCAGAACTCGCGCCTCTAAATCTTCCATTGCTTTGTCCTCACTTTCTGTCGATTATATTATGATTAGCGTCAATCTTAACAAAAGCAGGAACTTCGTCATAGGGATTTTTTATCATGATTGTTTGAGTTCCTATTCTCACATAAAGCCATTGCCTTCGTGATTGTACAACTTTATAAAATCCTGCCGGGGGGACTTCGGTGGTTGCCACTTTGCAATTGTCCGGCATACTGTTCATAGGTTTATATGCCCTTATTTGATTGCAGTAAAACATATAAGGGCATTGTTGACCAGTTATTCTACACGTGTTGCCACTGACATAATTGCACATATTCACCATTCCTTAACAAAAAATGGGGACGGCAAATGCCATCCCCATAATTTAAGCAACAGTAACCTGTGCGTATGCCGGGGCTACATTGTCTTTTCCAGTAAGCGTTACTTCTACATATGCAGAACCCTTACCCTTTGCAGTTACAGTACCAGTTGCGTCAACTGTGATGACAGAAGACGAACCACCAACTACGCTAAACGTAAAGTTGGAATTATCCTTCTTCTGTGAAGCCTTGTTGCCGCCATAAACTGCGTAAACACTAAGGGTTGCAGTTCCTGAAGCTGCAAGCTGAATATCGTTGTCCTCGATAGCAAGGGCAACAACATTATCCTGCCAAGTTGCACCAAAAATCTCCTCAGTCATAGTTCCGTAGTAAGCATCGGTTTCGCAAGAATTTGCGTCCGA
>ERZ808278.94-NODE-94-length-76252-cov-35.470137_pt1 | contig 76252 bp, 82 predicted proteins | sample MGYA00521239_ERZ808278 | MGnify/ENA primary metagenome ERZ808278 (study PRJEB31516, sample SAMN03275600) | gut metagenome | biome: mammalia-associated habitat; material: feces | host: Papio cynocephalus | place: Kenya | collected 2012-07-17 ...
ACTTTTCTTTTCCAAAGAAAAGTACGGTGCCTGCTTTTCTTTTCAAAGAAAAGTACGGTCAATATTTTCTGTTGGTTTTTAATTCATTATAGATTGCAATGTAATTTTCGTGGCGGGATTTGGGAATCTCGCCGAGGCGAACCGCTTCAACGACGGCACACCCTTCCTCGCAAAGATGAGTGCAACCCTTGTACTTGCATTTCCCGAAATACTTTTCAAATTCAGGAAAGCAGAAAAAGAGCTGGTTTTCCGGAAAATATTTCTCGCTGTCGAAGTCGAGACGTGAAAAGCCGGGAGTATCTGCAACGAAATGTCCTTCGCCGAGAGGAAAAAGCGTAACCTCCCGCGTTGTGTGCTTGCCGCGGTGTGTTTTTTCGGAAATTTTACCCGTTTTCAGCGAAAGCTCGCGGAAAAGAGTTCCGAGCAGAGTTGACTTTCCAACTCCGGAGGCACCCGCGAAAGCGCAAACGGTTGTTTTTTCGGAAATAAACTCAAAAAGCTCGGATATGCCCTCATTTTTCTCTGCGGAGGAGAGAAATGTGACGTAGCACTTTGAGTAAATATCAAAAAGCTCTGCGGCTTTTTCCGGCGCTGTATCCGATTTTGAAATTACGACGACAGGCGTTATGCCCGCGGAAGAAATTGCAACAAGGAGCTTGTCCGTTGCGAGGAGGTTAGGTTCGGGGTCGGAGGGGCAGAGAAGAACGAAAACCGTATCTATATTTGCGACGGGAGGGCGAGAAAGCTCGGTTTTTCTTTCGGAGACTGTGTCAATGAAAAGCCCTTTTTCTTCTCCGTCGCCGCGACGAACGGTAACAAGGTCGCCTGCAAGCGGGGTGATTTTCTTTTTGCGCAAAATGCCACGCGCCTTGCATTTGACGGTCTTTCCGTCGGAGCAGAGGACGGTATAAAGCCCGCCGACACCGCAGATGATTCTGCCGGAGAGGTTTTCATTCATACAGGATTACCACCCGAAAGAAAATTCTTTATCTGCAAAATGGCAGCTTCTGCTTCTGTTGCGAATTCAAAATCAACATTTTTTCCGCTGAAAAGCAAATTATATATAACAATTATTCCGATGACTGCGAGCGCAAGAAACGCGATGAATATACAAGCCGCAAGCCAGAGCGGAACGCCTGCCCCCTCATCATCGGACGAGGACGCAACCTTTGCTCTCCCTCCGGACGGCGGGCGTTTTTTCTTTGACGGACTCGGCTTTTTCGGCTCTTTGACAGGCGGCTTTGCCGAGGAGCCTCCGCCTCTTGCTGTTTTGGAGATCGCAAGCTCTGCCGTCGGCGTTTTCTGAACCGAACGCCTGCGGACAAACACAACCGAAGGATCCTGCCTGAGCCTGCTCAGATGACGCAGCATCTGCGGCGCGCTATGGTAGCGGTCGTCCGGATTTTTTTCCATTGCGCAGAGAATAATCTGTTCAAGCCCGATCGGGATTGAAGGATTTATCTGCGACGGCGGGACGGGAGCTTTTGTTATGTGCTGATAAATTACAACAGCAGGTGTGTCTGCCGTAAACGGCATTCTTCCCGTCGCCATTTCATACATCATAACGCCGAGCGAATAAAGGTCGCTACGGAGATCTATCTTTTTGCATTGAGCCTGTTCGGGGCTGAGATAAAATACCGTGCCGATTGCCTTGTCAGCCATAGTCAGCGTTTCGGCTTTCGGTATTTTTGCGATGCCGAAATCCGTAACCTTGACAAAGCCTCCCTCAAGAAGCATAATGTTCTGCGGCTTTATGTCCCTGTGAATAACGCCTTTCATATGAGCGTGACTCAAGGCGGAGAGGATCTGCTCCGAGAAAGCAACTGTCTCCTGCCAGGAGAGAACGCCCTTGTTCTCCATATATTTGCGCAGGGTGATACCCTTGAGAAATTCCATAACGATATATTTGTGTTCGCCGCGAACGGATATATCGTAAACCTTGACTATATTTTCGTGATTGAGCATTGCAACGGCTTTTGACTCGATGATAAACCGCTTTATCGCCTGAGTATTGCCGGCAACGGAATCCTTGAGCATTTTGACGGCAACCTTGCGGTTTGTGAGCAGGTCTGTTGCTTCGAAAACAACAGCCATCCCGCCCTCGCCGACGGTGCGTTCGATTTTATATCTGCCGTCAAAAACCTGCCCAACATATTTATTAAAAACATTCATAATATGTCACCTTTCAGAGCATTGTTTTTTTGCCCGTTTCAAAACTGGGCAACGACGGCAGTAATATTGTCGGCGCCGCCTGCGGCGTTTGCAAGAGAAATGAGCTTATCCGCCGCGGCCCTGAGGTCGGTTGAGCCGTCCTCGCATTTCGGCGCGCCGTAAAGAACCTTTGTCATCGCTTGCGCGTCAACATAGTTTGAGAGTCCGTCAGAGCAGAGGAGCAAATATCCGCTGCCCCAATCCGAGAGTCTTACGCAGAAAAAGTCCGCCTCTGCCGAGCGGTTAATGCCGACAGCCTGCGTTATGACGTTTTTCCTCGGATAAGTTTTTGCCTCCTCCGGCGTGATTTTGCCGTAATCAAGGAGGTATTGAACGAAGGAATGGTCGTGAGTTATCTGGCGGGATTCCGCCTCTGTCAGGATATAGAGGCGGCTGTCGCCGATGTTGACGCAGAACAGCCTGTTATTGAAGACAAGTCCGGCGACGAGCGTCGTTCCCATACCGGAAAGCTCGTCAAAATCGCTTGACATACGATATATAAGGCTGTTTGCCGCTTTTGCGGCGGAGACCATAGTATAGCGTATCTCATAGAGCTGCTCGGAAGGGTCCTCCGAAAGACAGGGAGAGGAGACCATCTTGTCGCAAAAGGCGGAAATTGCCTTGCTGCTTGCAATCTCGCCCGCTTTGTGACCGCCCATCCCGTCGCAGACGACGAGAAGCGTCGCTTCTCCGCCCCAAAGGGAAAAACATTTATAGCTGTCCTGGTTGATCTTTCTTTGCAGACCGACGTCGGATTTTCCGCAGAATTTCATAAATTCAAGCCCTTCCTTAGATTAGTTTCAGAAATTTTCAGTTTTTGCCTTCGCGCGGAGCTGACCGCAGGAGGCGTCAATATCGCCGCCGAGATGACGGCGTACCGTCGCAACGATATGATTTTTTGTCAGCACCTCGGCAAAGCGACGGACGTTTTCTCTGTCCGAAGGGGAAAAGCCCCTGCCCGTTGCGTTGACGGGGATAAGATTTACGTGAAGCGGCATATCGGGGCAGTATTTTTTCAGGATTTCAGAAAGGGAGCGGGCGTCCTTTTCCGTATCGTTTCTGCCTGCCGCCAGAGTATATTCAAAGGATATTCTCCGCCCTGTTTTTGCAAAATAGTCGTGACACGCCGTCAGTAGCTCCTCGATGCACCATTTACGGTTTATCGGCATAAGAGAGGAGCGGGTTTCGTTGTCTGAAGCGTGAAGCGAGATGGAAAGGGTGATCGGCAGCTCCTCCTCCGCAAGGCGATATATCTTGTCGACAAGGCCGCAGGTGGAAAGGGAAATATGCCGATAACCGATGTTCAGCCCGTCCTCCGAGCCGACGAGACGGAGAAATTTCAGAACGTTATCATAGTTGTCAAGCGGCTCTCCGATACCCATCAGAACAATTCCGGAGAGCTTTTCTCCCGCTTCGTTCTGCGCATAAATGACCTGCGAAAGCATTTCTCCCGGCAGAAGCCTTCTTGAAAGCCCGCCGAGGGTCGAGGCGCAGAATTTGCACCCCATAGCGCAGCCCGCTTCCGTCGAAATGCAGACGGTGTATCCGCGCTCGTATTTCATCAGCACGGATTCGATACATTCGCCGTCATAAAGGGAGAAAAGAAATTTCTGAGTCCCGTCAGAGGAGACCTTTTTCTCCCGAAGCGCAACCGAGGAGACAAAGGCGTCCGCTTTCAGCTTTTCGCGGAGAGCCTTCGGGACGTTGTTCATTTCGTCTATACTTTTTCCGCGCATAAGCCAGCCGAAAACCTGTTTTGCACGGAATTTCGGCTCGCCCAGACCGATTATGTAATTTTCAAGCTCGGTCAAACCGAGACTTAAAAGATCCGTCATTTTATTTTCCTCATTTTTGCGATAAAGAAGCCGTCTGTGCCGCAGTCGCAGGGGAGCAGAGTATATGCCCCGTCCGCCTTAATCCCGCCGAAGGAAAAACTTTCCGCGGCAAAATCCTTGTGTTCGGAAAGAAACTTTTTGACGACTTTTTCGTTTTCGTCCTTTGAGACGGTGCAGGTTGAATAAAGCAGAACGCCGCCGGTCTTTACGCTCTCCGAGCAGGCAGAGAGGATCGAATATCCGAGCTCCGGCAGGCGGAGCGTCTCCTTCTCGGATTTATAGCGGATTTCCGGCTTTTTTGCCATAACGCCGAGACCGGAGCAGGGAACGTCGCAGAGGACGCGATCAAATTTTTCCTCCCCGCAAGGCACCGACGCATTCTGCACCCTTGTTTCGATTATGTCAATGCCGAGCCTCTCGGCGCCTTTTTTTATAAGCGAAAGCTTGTTTTTGTGAAGGTCGCGCGATATTATCGTTCCCTCGTTTTCCGCGCGGATAGCCGAATAAAAGCTCTTTCCGCCGGGGCAGGCGCAGGCGTCGAGCAGGCTTTCGCCCCTCTCTATACCGAGCACCTCGCAACATATCTGCGAAGCTTCGTCCTGCACGAAAAAGTAGTCCTCAAAACAGAGGAGCTTTTCATAAGGAACGTTTTCCGTCATACGAACGCCGCGCGGAGAAAACTTCGTCGGCTCGGAATGAATTCCTTCGCCCGCAAGCATTTTTATAAATTCTTCTCTTGAGACGCGGAGGGTGTTGACGGTGACCGTTATAAAGGGATGAGAAAGAGTTGCAGCAAGGCATTTTTCCGCCTTTTCCGCGCCCAGCTCCTCTCTCCATTTTCTGCATATCCATTCCGGAACGGAATATTTTATCGAAAGATATTTTATCTCGTCCGACGAGCGGTTCGGCAGATAATTTTTGCCCTTTTCCCTTGCCGCGCGACGGAGAACGGCGTTTGCAAAGGCTTCGCTGTTCTTTTTTGCGGAAAAGCGGGTCAGCAGGGAAACAGACTCGTTTACAGCCGCCGAATCCGGAATTTTATCCATAAAATAAAGCTGATAAAGCCCGATATAAAGCGCGGTTCTGACGTCCCTGTCTATGTTTTCCGTTTCTCTCTCAGAAAAGAGGGAAATGAGATGGTCAAGGGTCAGCCTGCGCTCGATGACGCCGTATAAAATGGCGGTATAGAACGCTTTTTCAACGCCAGTCAGCCCGTATTTTTCTATTGACGCGGAAAGCTCGATGTTTGAATACTTTCCGTCCTTTTCAAATTTCTGAAGCGAAAGAAACGCCGCCTGACGTGCTGTCATCTTCTTCTGTTCCTTCCGCCCATAACGATTATAAGAATTCTGAGGAGGTTCGCAAGCGAGACAAAGAGCGCTGCGACATACGTCATTGCCGCCGCCCAGAGCACCTTGCGCACGCCGCTTTTCTCGTCCGAGGAGACGATTCCCTCGCTTTCAAGCACGGAAAGCGCGCGATGACTTGCGTTGAACTCAACGGGAAGCGTCACAAGCTGGAAAACGGTTGCCGTCGCAAAGCAGACAACGCCGGCGAAGGCAATATAAAAACCGACGTCCGAGTCATAAGAAAACGACGAAAGCAGAAGCCCGATGAGAACCAGCGGCATTGCAAGATTTGAGCCGAGATTTGTTATCGGGATGAGGGCCGCGCGGAGCTTCAGCGGAGCATAGCCCTGCGCATGCTGAATTGCGTGACCGCATTCGTGCGCCGCGATACCGCAAGCGGCAACGGAGTTTGAATTATAAACGCCCTCCGAAAGAAAAACTGTGTTTGAGCGGGGGTCGTAATGGTCGGAGAGCTGCCCCTTGCAGGGAGCAATCGCGACGTTTGTTATCCCCTGCGAGCGGAGAATTTTTTCAGCTGCTTCTGCGCCCGTCAGTCCTCTCATTGTGCGCACGCGGGAAAATCTTCCGTATGCCGCCTGAACCCTTATCTGCGCAATCATTGCCCAGATGACGCAGGGAAGCACAAGGACTATATAAAGATAGTAGCTTTCAAAATAATAGCCGAATATCGTCATTTGATTTCTCCTTTTCCGAGCACCGAGCTCTCCGTTATCTTTCTGCCGCGGACAAAATCTCCCGCGCTCATTTCATTTTTACCCTGCGGGATAAGGCGCAGGATTGCAAGTCTGCCCTCGCCGCAGTTTATTTCGATTCTGCCTTCTCCCTTGCCGCCGAGAAGGGCAACCGTTCCGGGCTCGCCGTTCCGTTCTCCCTCGGCTGTGACAGCCCTTGTTATCTTGACTGGAAGGCCGTCAATGTCCGTCTGTGCGAGCGGGGCGGGGGAAAGCGCACGGATTCTCTGCGAACAGACGTCCGCGCTCTCCGAAAAATCAATGATTCTGTCCCCGGCTTCAATCTTCTTTGCATAGGTCGAAAGACTATCGTCCTGCTTTTCGGGCGGGTATTTGTCCGTCCCGATTGCGCGGATGACGTCGAGCAGAAGAGCCGCTCCCTTTGCGGAAAGCTCGCTTTCAATGTCGCCGCACGTCGATGACGGCAAAAGCGGTACGCAGACCTTTGCAAGCATATCGCCCGTGTCCAGCCCGTCGTCCATTTTCATTATCGTTACGCCGATTTCCTTTTCTCCCGCCATAATGGCTCTCTGAAAGGGCGCGGCGCCGCGGTATTTGGGAAGGATCGAGCCGTGAACGTTTATTGCGCCGAATTGCGGCTCAAAAAGCACGTAATGCGGCAGGATTTTGCCGTATGCAACGACGATGCAAAGATCGGGCGCAAGCGAGCGGAATGTCTCGCCGAAGGCTTCTTCTTTGAGCGTCGACGGCTGAAAGACCGGATAGCCCAGCTCCTGCGCCAGCACCTTTACAGGCGTCGGCATCAGCTTGTGGCCGCGGTCTTTTGGCTTGTCCTCTCTTGTGACAACGCCGATTATATCGTTTTTATATTCCGATTCCGCAATTGCCGAAAGCACGTTTTTTGCAAAATCGGGTGTGCCGAAGAAAAGTATTCTCAATTTTCGTCTCCTTCTTCAAGCTCTTCTCTTGTCATCATTCTTTCCGCTTTGTCCGGATAAAGGATACCGTCGAGATGGTCGATTTCGTGACACATAGCGCGCGCCAGAAGCCCCATACCCTCATATGTCCTTTCGTTTCCTTCAATATCCGTCGCGCGGATTTTGACATAATTCGGTCTGCGGACGATGCCCTGCTCGCCGGGGAGCGAAAGGCAGCCCTCGGGCCCGACCTGCTCTCCCGCCGTTTCGATTATTTCGGGGTTGATGAGATAAAGCACCTCCCCCTCCGTCACTTCAATTACAACCGCACGGCGCAGAACGCCGACCTGCGGAGCCGCAAGCCCGACGCCGTCCGCCGCACGCATAGTTTCGAGCATATCGGAGAGAAGAGTCCTGATTCTGTCCGTTATTTCCGTAATCGGGCGGCTCTTTTTGCGGAGCGGCTCCTCTTCCGTTATTATTTTCAGCTTTGCCATAGTTCCTCCTTTTATACCGTCGACGGGTTTATGTCAACGGAGACGGATATTTTCCCTCCCGCCGCTTTTTCCGCGCCCGAAAGCAACTCGGAAAACAACGCGCGTGAGCGGGTATTGTTTTTATGTTTTATCAGAATTCTCATTCTGTATTTGTTTTTCAGTTTGTATAGCGGCGCTTCAAACGGGCCGAAAACCGTCAGCGGTACGTCCGCATATTTTTCCGCGGAAAGGCGGGAAAGCTCCTCTGCCAGCTTTGCGGCAAACTCTTTTGATATAGCCTCCTCCGGAGAGGACACCGAAAACAGCGCAATGTCGCAGAAGGGCGGAAAGAGCAGAGCGCGACGCAGGGCAATTTCGTTTTCGAAGAACTTTTCATAGTTCTGCTCGGTGCCGAGACGTATTGTTTCGCTGTCCGGACAGTATGTCTGAACGACAGCCTCTCCCGGCTCGTCGCTCCTGCCCGACCTGCCGACGAGCTGCGTTATGACGGAGAACGTCCTCTCCGCCGCGCGGAAATCGTCGGAATAGAGGGAGCTGTCCGCAGAGACAGCCGCCGCAAGCGTCACGCGGGGAAAATTATGCCCCTTTGCGATCATCTGCGTGCCGAGAAGTATATCGGCTTCGCCTCTTGAAAACTTGCCGATTATCTCGTCCCTTGAATATTTGCCGGTCGTTGTGTCCGCGTCCATACGAAGCACCCTTGCGGACGGTATAAGCGATTTTACGGCTTCTTCGAGCGCCTGGGTGCCATAGCCCATATAGCCGATGTGCTCGCTCCCGCAGGCGGGACAGGTCTTCGGCGGATTTGTTTTGTAGCCGCAGTAATGACAGACCATCGAGCCTCTGCCGCCGCTTACGTGATACGTCAGGGCGACGGAGCAATGCGGGCAGAGCATAACGCCCCCGCATTTGCGGCAGATGAGGAAGCTGCTGTAACCCCTTCTGTTCAGAAAGAGAAGCGACTGATGCCCCTCCTCGTAGTTTTTTATCAACTTTTCCGCAAGCACCTTGCCGATTATTCTGAATTCCGATGAATCCTCGCGCATATCGGCGAGAGTGACGGTCGGCAAGGTCGCCTTTCCGTATCTGCCTTCGAGCTTTATAAGCGAATATACTCCGGTCACCGCCCTGTAATAAGTTTCGACGGACGGCGTTGCCGAGCATAAGAGCATAAGCGCTCCGTTTTTTTCGCAACGGTAGCGCGCGACGTCCTTTGCGGAATATTTCGGCGACTGATCGGATTTGTATGTGTGCTCCTGCTCCTCGTCTATGACGATCAGCCCGAGATTCTCAAGCGGAGCAAAAATTGCGGAGCGTGTGCCGAGGACAACATCGCAGTCGCCGCGGCGGATTTTTCTGTAAGTGTCAAACCGCTCGCCCGCGGAAAGCGCGGAATGTATAACGGCGAGCCTGTCCCCGAAGAACGCAGAGAACATTGCAACCGATTGCCACGTCAGCGCAATCTCCGGCACCAGAACAATCGCCGTTTTGCCCGATTTTATAACGTCTTCGCAGAGCGAAAGAATGACGCTTGTCTTGCCGGAGCCTGTCACGCCGTATAAAAGCGCACCGTGCGGCTTTCCGTCAATAAGCGATAAAAGCTCATTTTTTGCCCGTGCCTGCCCCTCGGAAAGCTCGATTTTGCCAGTTCTGACGGGAAAATTCATATATGGCAGGCGCAATTTTTCCTGCTTTATAACATTTATAAGCCCGCGCTTTTCGAGCCCGCTCAGAGTTGAAGGCGAAAAGCCCTCGCTTGTCAGTTCGGAAAGCGGAATTCTGCCCGCCTCGCGGATTCTTTCGTAAAGACGACGGTGGTTTTCCGTCGTTCTCGGGAGGGAGAGGGCAGTTTCATCCGCATCCTCCCGCAAAACGGCAATCTTCTCCTCCGCTTTTGCCGCGCCTTTAATCTTCAGCTCGGACACAAGCTCCCCGCTTTTTGTCATCCTGCGGGCAAGGGAGGCGATGTCGCCGGAAAAATTCTTTTTCAGCTCCGAAAGAGGCGTTTCGCCGTTTTCCTCCAGATAGTCAAAGAGGAGACGGCTTTTTTGATTGAGCGATACGCCGTCTGCTCCTGTTGCTACGGAAAAAACGTCCTCCGCCTTGTCAAAAGCGTCCGCCGGGATAAGCCTGCGGACGGCGTCTCCCGTGCTGCAAAGGGTTCTTTCGCGGAGGAATCCGAGCATTCCGAGCATCTCCTCTGTCAGCGCAAGCTCCGGGTTTATGACAGATATGACGGGCTTGAGCGGCAGCTCGTCGCCCTCCTCGGAATGTTCTCCGATTTCGATTATTCCCGTCTGCTTTCTGTTTCCCGCGCCGAACGGAACGATGACAAACATCCCCCGCCGGATCTCTTCCGTCTCGGAATCGCTTATATAATAGGTGAAAACCGAGTCCAGATGATACGGGAGGTCGAGAAGTCTTACGCCGACGGCACGGTCATATTTCTTCATTTCGGATTAAAGGTCGTCGTGAATTTCCTTGTCCGCCTCGGGATCAACGACTTCGAATTCGCCGCTGTAAAGACGCTGAACAGCGTTTTCAACGGCTTTCTTATCTCTGACATCGCCCTTTATGAGCGCGGCGATAGTTTTATCCGTTTCTTTTCTTTCAATCATCTTTTCCGCTTTTTCTCTCTGCGCAACGTATTCATCCGTTACCATTCTTGCGCATTTTGCCGTTGCCATAACGAGCATATAGCGGTTCATTTTGCCCTTTGTGAGCTGGTCGATTGAAGGCTTGATCATCATAACGTTTTATCTCCTGCTTAATTATAAAAATTTTCTTTGATTTCGGTATTGCGGAAGGTGCGCGCCTTTTCCGCTTTTTCTATTGACAAAATGAGCTCTGCCGCCTCGTCCGACTGACCGTGTCCGTTTATGACGATGTAATCGTAGTTTGAAAAATATTCGAGCTCATATTTTGATGCTTCCATCCTCCTCCGGATGATCTCATCCGTTTCCGTTCCTCTGCCGCGCAGGCGTTCTTCAAGCGTTTTTGCGTCCGGCGGGAGAATCAGAACCATAACAGCCTCGGGCATCTTTTCCTTTACCTGCGCCGCACCCTGAACCTCAATTTCAAGGATGATGTTTTTTCCCGCGTCAAGACAGCTTTCGACAGCCGCTCTCGGCGTTCCGTAAAAATTGCCGACATATTCCGCATATTCGAGCATTTCTCCCGCCGCGATCTTTTTTTCAAAGTCCTCGCGTGAGATGAAATGATAATGCACGCCGTCGATCTCGCCCGCCCTCGGCTTTCTTGTCGTCGCGGAGACGGAGAATTCAAACTTTCCGGATTCGACGAGCTTTTTGTTTATAGTGCTCTTTCCGCTGCCGGCGGGACCGGAAATAACGAAGAGCAATCCTCTCTTGCCGCCGCTCATTCGTCGTCATCCTCGTCTTCGTCATCCGGCTCAAACAGACCCTCAAGTCTGCCGGAGATTGTTTCCGCCGCGAGAGCGGAGAGGATAACGTGGTCGCTGTCCGTAATTATAACGGAGCGGGTGCGTCTGCCGCAGGAAACGTCGATAAGTCCGCCCGCTTCCTTCTGCTCTGCAACAAGTCGTTTTATCGGCGCGGATTCGGGGCTGACAACAGCGACAACTCTATGCGCCGCAACCATATTTCCGAAGCCGATATTGATAAATTTCATCATAAAATTATTTGTGCCGTCCTTTCGGAATCATTCAATATTCTGTATCTGTTCGCGGATTTTTTCAAGCTCTGCCTTGATTTCAACAACGAGCTTTGCAATTTCCGCATTGTTTGCCTTTGAGCCGATTGTGTTTGTCTCTCTGTTTATCTCCTGAAGCAGGAAATCCAGCTTCCTGCCGACAGGCTCGTCTGATTTAACGATCTCGTCAAATGCGGCAAAATGCGAATCGAGACGGACGAGCTCTTCGTCGATCGCCAGCTTGTCTGCGGCAAGGGCACATTCCGTCAGCAGTCTGCCCTCGTCAAAGTTTATGCCGTCCCCTGCTATCTGGGCGATGCGGTTGCGGACTCTTTCAAACTGCCCCTTGACGTCTGCCTCGGAGAGCGGAGCAATCTTTTTTGCAAGAACCTCAACCCTGTTGCGCTTTTCAACTATGTCCGCTTTCATATTTGCGCCTTCGGTCTCTCTTGCGGCAAGGAAAGCGTCGATCGCCTCGTCCAGAACGGGGAGCAGCTTCTGCCATTCCGCATCGATATCCTCATCCGCCTTTTTGACGGTGAAAATGTCTCTGTTCTGGGCAATGCGCATCGTTGAAATGTCGCAGGGGAGCCCGAACTCATCCGAAAGACGACGGAGCGCATCGATATAGCTCTTTACATAAGCCCTGTCCAGTTCGACTTCTATTCCCGGATTTTCGAGAATGTCAATCGTAACGAAAACATCGATTTTTCCTCTTGAAATGCCTCTTTCCGTGAGGCGGGCTTTGATTTTGTCCTCAAGAAATCCGAAAAGGCGGGGAATCTTGATTGTGCAGTCGAGATAGCGGTTGTTGACCGACTTTATCTCAACAAGAACGCTGCGCTCGGGGGTTTCGCTTTTGGCGCGTCCGTAAGCTGTCATACTTCTTATCATTTTATGTCCTTTCTGCGAACCTTCGCAATGACCCATAATATAATAATATAATTATATAATATTTATGCTGTGATGTCAACTGCGGGAAGAATTTTTTTCAAAATACAAAGGCCGTCGGAAAGAAAAAATACGCAAGCCCCGTGCGACCCGGTTTTTGCGCATTTTTAAAAGCTACGTTTGCCGCAGTCTCCGGCAAAGCAGAAAGCGGGGAGTATGCGGCGTTCCTTATAATACGGATTTCGGAGCCGCCGTTTCGGCTTGTTTTGCTTTCAGCCTTTTCCAGCCGATAAACCCGTATATATCGTTTATCAGGAATGCCGAAAAGCAAACGGTTACGGAGATATAACGACTGTCATCAAGGCTTGCCAGCGTCCAGAGAACGATTAAAACAATGTCGTTTGCCGCATATGCAAGGCTGAAATAGGGGCTTCTTCGGAAAGTAAGATAAACGGCGAGAAAACTTGTCGTTACGGAAATCGTGCTCGGAACGATATTTGCCGTGTTGAAGAATTTCAGGATGAAATAAAATCCGGCAGTAACCGCTGCGGCGGCAAAAAACATAACCGTCGCTTCAAGGGCGGATATTGAGTTGACCCGAACCTCCGAGCGCTTGCCCTTGTATGGGTGTCTGAGCCAGGATATGAGGGAAAACACAGATGCCGGCATTGTCATTCCGAGATATGTGAGCATTTCTCCGTAGTAGGAAAAGGAATAGGAAATTATCCCGTAAAGTAGGCTGAAAACGATCATCAGCAGCTGCCCTATGGGGTTTCCTTTTGCGTTTATGAGGATTGACGTCACGCCGACGAGCGACGCTATAAGCGTCAGCGCGCCGTTCCCGCCGAAAATGCCGAACGACGCCAGAATGAGTGTGACGGAAAAGCTCCATAAAAGCAGCTCCCCCTTTGAAAAGTAGCCAAAAAGTCTTTTTATCATAAAAACCTCCAAAAAAAACGCACCCGTAAACACATCTTCAAAGACCTAACGATGTGTTTGCGAGCGCATAATGCACTGCCTCTGCCCGGTGGCAGATTCATATTCAGCTTCAGGCATTATATCATAACGCGGAGGGAAAGTCAAGGGGGATATGGGGAAAATGTTATGGGAATAAAAACGGCGGATGAGTGAGCCCCGCCCCGGCAATGTCTGCAAACTGGAAAAACTCCTCTGTTGTAAAAATTTCTTGCTTTTTGCCTGCTGAATTGCGGGAATTTTTATTGAAAATGCCCTTTGAAATTTCCTTTTGAAAATGCTATAATAAAACAGTTGCGTAGCAGAAATGCGTAAGTCCGGACGTCGGGCTTGCGCATTATTTTTTTACGGAGGTATCATATATGGAACGATCACAAAATTTCCTCGCCACGGAAAACGTCGGAAGGCTTATGCAAAAGTACGCCGTTCCCTGCGTTATTTCCCTGCTTGTCGGAGCGCTTTATAACATTGTCGATCAGATTTTTATCGCAAACGCAAGCTATCTCGGCTCATACGGGAACGCCGCAAACACGGTAGTTTTTCCGCTGACGGTTATTGCGCTCGGTATCGCGGTTTGCTTTGGCGACGGTTGCTGTGCTATGGTCAGCGGGCTCCTCGGGGAGGGGAAAAGAGATGAGGCAAAACATTCCGTCGGCAATGCGATTCTTCTGACTGTTGCCGCGGGCTGTGTTCTGACGGCCCTTTACCTTGTTTTTGACGACGAATTGATTACTGTTTTCGGCGGTCGCGTCAATGCAGAGACTTTTGAGTTTTCAAAGGAGTATTTCTTTTATATCACGCTCGGAATCCCGTTTTATATGTTTGGGCAGGCAATGAATCCTGTCATCCGTGCGGACGGAAGCCCGAAATTCGCAATGGTCTCAACGCTTGCCGGCGCGCTCGCAAACGTTATACTTGATCCGATCTTCATTTTCGTTTTCAGATGGGGTATGATGGGCGCTGCCGTTGCAACGGTTATCGGTCAGGTGCTGACGGCGGTTCTGGCAATTCTGTATCTGTTCCGCACAAAGAGCATAAAGCTCGACAAGGCATCGTTTGCTCCAAAAAAGAGCGTCATCGGGAGGATTGTTTCGCTCGGGCTTTGCAGCTTTCTTGCGCAGATCTCGCTTGTTGCGGCAATGGCGGCAATCAATAATATGCTCCGCAAATACGGTGCGCAGGATCCTGTTTTCGGGCAGGAGCAGTATGCGCAGATACCGATGGCTGTTGTCGGAATTGTGATGAAGTTTTTCCAGATTGTGATTTCGGTTGTCATCGGTATGGCGGCGGGGTGTATTCCGATTGTCGGTTTCAATATGGGCGCGAAGCGTCCTGAGCGGGTGAAAAAGCTGTTTACAACGCTCCTCGTTTCCGAAGCCGTGCTCGGTGCCGTTGCGCTTGTAATCGTTGAATTTTTCCCGAATGCGCTCATCGGCATTTTCGGGGCAAAAAACGAGAGCATATACTATACGGAGTTTGCAGTTCGGGCATTCCGTGTTTATCTTTGTATGATGATACTTGCCTGCGTCAATAAAGCGACGTTCATCTTCCTCCAGGCAATGGGAAAAGCCGTCGAATCAACGCTGCTTTCGATGGTTCGCGAGATTGTGTTTGGCGTCGGGCTTGCGTTGCTCCTGCCACTATTTTTCGGGCTGGACGGCGTTCTTTATTCAATGCCCGCCTCCGATATTCTGACGGCGGTCATATCCGCGGTCATCATTTCGAAGACGTATCGGCAATTAAGCCGGGCGGCGCAGTCCGAACCGAAAACCTCCGCAGATTCTGTCATATGAAAACCGGCGGAGCAGAAAGAGAAAAAATGCAATGTGTCCATCGCCTTCGGCGTGTACCGTTCAAAGAGAGTTTATCTTGACAGCGCCGCGCTTTTATGCTACAATTTGCTCATACCCCTAATGGTATCGGAGGTAATGATAGTGAAACAATGTATGGATTCCGAAAACCTGCACCGCAGGCTGAAAAAGATCATCGGTCAGATCCAGGCTATTGACAGGATGGTCGATGAAGATATTCCCTGTGAGGATATTCTTTCGCAGATCAATGCGGCAAAATCTGCGCTCAATGGTTGCGGAAAAGTTGTGCTTGAGGGACACATCAGGCATTGCGTGCGCGACGGTATTGAGCACGGCGACGCAGACAAAACCATCGAGAGCTTTACAAAGGCTGTCGAGCGCTTTGCCAATATGCAATAAGACACTTTCTGAAAAAAGACGGCTTTTTTGCCGTCTTTTTTGTTTTTTCTATTGACAACATATACCCACCTGGGTATAATATACATATACCCCCTAAGGTATAAAGGAGTTTTGCTTATGAAACGAATTATGAAAAAACTGGAGCGACTGCTTTCGCTCGGCGGAATTAAAAAGGATATTGTCCTGCTTGTGATTTCGGGAGCCGCGGTTATATGCAGCCTTTTTAAATTTCAACCGCTTCCGTTTGATATGGCTTGGATCGCAATCATCCTTTGCGGCGTGCCGATTGTTCTGGAGGCGATTATAGGTCTCGTGACCGCATTTGACATCAAAGCGGACGTGCTTGTGTCTCTTGCCCTGATCGCATCCGTCTGTATCGGTGAGGATTTCGCGGCGGGCGAGGTTGCGGTCATTATGCAGCTCGGCGCCTTGCTGGAGGAGCTGACGGTTGCCAGGGCGCGCGCCGGAATTGAAAAGCTGGTGCACCTGACGCCGCAGACGGCAAGAATTTTGCGCGACGGAAGGGAGGAGATCGTTCCCGCAGAACAGGTAAAAGTCGGTGATCGCATCCGTGTGCTGCCGGGAGAAAGCGTTCCTGTTGACGGGGTGATCGTCTCGGGGCAGACCTCTGTAAATCAGGCGGTTATGACCGGCGAATCGCTGCCGGTTGACAAGACCGTCGGAGATACGGTGTCAAGCGGAACTGTCAATCAATTCGGAGCATTTGAAATGAAGGCAACAAAAGTCGGCGAGGACAGCTCGATTCAGCGTATGATACGGCTTGTGCAGTCGGCAGATGCGGGAAAAGCAAAGATCGTCGGTCTTGCCGACAGATGGGCGACCTGGATTGTTGTGATTGCGCTTTCCGCCGCCGGGCTGACCTGGCTTATCACCGGGCAGATCATCCGCGCCGTTACGATCCTTGTTGTGTTCTGCCCCTGCGCATTGGTGCTTGCGACGCCGACGGCGATTATGGCTGCTATCGGAAACGCAACGAAACACGGCTTCCTTGTCCGCGAGGGCGACGCTCTTGAGCGGCTGTCAAAAGCAAAGGTCATTGCGTTTGATAAGACGGGCACTCTGACCTGCGGAATACCGGAGGTCGTTGCGACAGAGAGCGTTTCGGCGGAGTTTGATAAAGACGAGATATATCGTCTGGCGGCTTCCGCAGAGCAGCTTTCGGAGCATCCTTTGGGGAAGGCGATTGTCCGTTGCTACAAAAAGACTGGTGCCGCGCTTGCAGAGACGACGGATTTCGTGATGATTCCCGGACGCGGAGTATGCGCTGCTGTTGGCGGAAAGAACATTCTTGCGGGCAACTGCGAACTGCTTTCCGGACACGGTATAGATATGACGCCGCCGAGCAATGCCGAGGATTATCTGCGCAAGGGCTGCACGGTAATTTACGTTGCGATAAACGGCGTGTTCACCGGATTTATTGCCTTGGCGGACACTCTGCGAAAGGAAAGCGCAAAAACGATTTCATCTCTTTCGGAACTGGGCATACAGCCCGTTCTTCTCACGGGCGACAACGAAAATGCCGCAGAAACGATTGCCGGAGAACTTCATATCGGCGAGGTGAGGGCGGGTTGCCTGCCGGAGGATAAGCTGAGATATATCGGCGAATACCAGGGAAAAAATATGCCTGTCTGTATGATAGGCGACGGAGTAAACGATGCGCCGGCGCTGAAAAAAGCGGATGTCGGCATCGCTATGGGCGGTGTCGGTAGCGATATTGCCGTCGATGCGGCGGATATTGCGCTTGTTGATGATGAAGTCAAAGAGCTTCCGCATCTTTTTGCGCTCTCGAAACGGATGATGACAACGGTCAGGCTCAATATGATTTTCTCGATGACGCTGAATTTTGTTGCAATCGCTTTGGCGATCATCGGAACGCTGAATCCCGTTGTCGGAGCGCTTGTACATAATGCGGGCTCGGTGCTTGTTATAACAAACTCGGCATTCTTATTGAAATGGAGGAAGAAATAATGGCAATCAAAATTATCGGTCTTATCATCGGCGTTCTTGTTCTCTGCGCGGGCATTTATTACCTGGTAAAAGAGAAACAAGATCCGGAATCGAAAAAGATTTATTCTGTTGTCAGCGCAATCGGCGGAGCCGTTGCGGTTGCGTGCGCATTGCTTTTGATCTTTTAAAGAGCCATAAAGAAAAACAAAAGGCGCATTTTGTGCGCCTTTTGTTTTTTGGGGGGAAGGAGAATGCTTTAAATGGGTGCTTTCCGAAATATGCTTTTTTATTTTATCGCATTGGCGATAGCCGTATCCTGCGCAAAGTTCGGAATATTATAAAGCACAAGCACCTGCGTGATACCGTTTTCCTCGATATAATCTTCAACAGATCCCTTGAAAAAGCGAAGGTCGATCAGATGCGTTTCGGCATAGTCGTCAATTGCAAACTGCGAAAAACAGTTGGCATAGGAGTCCTTCAGGATCAGCAGCTTGCCTTCGCCGTTGCCGGAAACAACGGTTGTAGACTGGTTGGAATTCAGAAAAGCGGCATACTGGTCTTTTCCTTTCAGATATTTGAACTCGTAAATACTGTCTGTTACATAGTTTCCGCCGTTGTAGCTTACGGTATGCGTCAGAGTTTTATAATAGGCTGTGATGACATCTGTTGCGGCGAAGGGATAATTGACCTTATTGTACGTTGTACCGCGGAAATTGTCGCATAGCTCCTTGCTGTGCCAGGCGGAAAGCGGCTCAGCCGTCTTTCCCTGCGACTGCATCCAGGCGACATAGCAGTAGTATGCTCCGAGGCTTGTGAAATGGTGGTCGGTTTTATAATAGATATATTCGCTTTTGTGCGCCGAAAGAATATCAAACACATTAACGGTGTCCAGTCCCTGCGCCTTTGCGTATTCAAGAAATGCCTTTTGGTCAAGGCCGGGCGCATAGGCGGGCAGCTTGTCGGAAAGGATCTGTGCCGATGTCGGCACGAGCATCACCTGCGTCGGAATGCCGGCGGCTTTCAGGGAGTCGGATAATTTTGCAAGAGCTTCGATGTTGGCATAGAATTGTTTTTGGCTGTATCCGGTAAAGGCATCGATCAGGTAACCGCCCTTGCCGAAATAGACGCCGGAAATCTGCGTTTTTCCGCTGAACCGTTCTGTCAGGGTTTTTATTGTGATCCAACCGTCCCGCAGGGGAAACTGATCCGCAAGGTATTTTTCGATTTCCGTTCCCATTTTTCCGCTCGGAAAATCAGAGATAGAGATCGCGTTTTTCTGCGTCAGCGTTCGCTTTTCGCTTTCGGAATAATACTTGTCCGGCACAAGAAAGCCGGATATAACGCCGACAGCCAGAAGCAGACAAAAAACAGAAGTAATTATTTTATTACGCATCAGGAAAGTCCTCCTTAAAAACGGAAATACAGGAACGGGTTATAGGACCCGCTGATGAGATAAGCTATGGCAAGTCCCGTTACGGCAACGATGCCGGTTGTATCGGCAGCTGTCATAAGAGCGGCGTTACATTTCTCGCCCAGCTTGTGATAGAGCTTTGTGCCGAGGGGCGTCGAGGCGACTGCACACAGCAGGAGCAGCGGCAGATATGACAGGAGCTGATAGAGCGATGCGGAATTACAGAAGGCGACCCCTCCGAAGAGAGCCTTGAAAAATGTCCAGCCTTTTCCGATGTCCTCAAAGGCGAACAGCACCCAACCGATCGCGACGCAAAGCAACGTATATATGTGCCCGACAAACGCAGGCGCTTTTTTCAGCTTGTCCAGCAGGAAGAACTTTTCGATAATCAGAATCACTCCGTAAAATACGCCCCAGAGCACATAGTTCCAGCTGGCTCCGTGCCAAAAGCCTGTGAGCAGCCATACTATGGCAATGTTGCGGAGCTGAACGGCAAGCCCTCTCCGGTTTCCGCCCAGCGGGATATAAACATAGTCCCTGAACCAGGTTCCCATTGAAATATGCCAGCGCCGCCAGAACTCCGTGACACTTTTTGAGCAATACGGGTGATCGAAGTTTTCCAGAAAATCAAAGCCGAACATTTTGCCGAGACCGATTGCCATATCCGAATAGCCGGAAAAGTCAAAATAGATCTGAAACGCAAAGGCTATGATTCCGAGCCACGCGGAAACAACCGTCAGACTTTCCGCTTTCGAAATTGTGTTCCATAGAAGCCCGATGTTATTGGCGATCAGCACCTTTTTTCCGAGACCGCAGACAAACCGCTTGACGCCGTCTCCGAATTTATCGAAGGAATGGGTGCGCTCGTCAATCTGGTCGGCAATGGTCTGATAACGCACGATCGGCCCTGCAATAAGCTGGGGAAACAGGGACACATATGCCCCGAAGGAGATGATGTTTTTCTGTACTTTGGCATCGCCGCGATAGACGTCTATGGTGTAGCTCATCGTCTGGAAGGTGTAAAACGAGATGCCGATAGGCAAGGGCAGATTCAGAAGAGGAATACTGCTTCCGAAAATTCCGTTTATCGTGCCGATGAGAAAATCCGTATATTTAAAGAGGCAAAGCAAACTCAGATTTACAATTACGGATACAAGCAGACCGATTTTTGCCGTCGGTGTCCCACGGTATTTATCAACCGCCCGTCCGCAACAGTAGTCGAGGACGGTAGAGAAGATCATCAATCCGACATAGATCGGTTCGCCCCAAGCATAAAACAGCAGGCTGAACACAAAGAGTACCGCGTTTTTTGCTTTTTTCGGAACGATGAAATACACCAGCAGGACACAGGGCAAAAACCATAAAAGAAATGTCAGACTGGAGAAAACCATTTTTAATTTTTTCCGAATACAGGCATATCGTTATCGTCCGGAACGATCAGACCTCCGCTACTGCCGTTCTCCTCGGGCACAACGGCAGAATTTTTCGGAAGTTTACCGAACACGCTTTTGATAACCTCGTCGATTTTTGCATATTCGGAGACAGCCAGCTTGTTTTCCGCTTCCGCATCCTCGCCGTCATAGCTTGCGCCGGCGATAACATAGATCACATAGTCTCCGCTCTGATAAAGGCGGGCGTTCAGGACCTTTGCCGTACCGAAGGGATACTGGCGTATGTAGCTGACAATCTGGTCGTAGCCCTCGTTTATTGCCTTAACTGCCTCGTCTGCGTAGCCGTCTTTGGTTTTAAGGACGATGACCGTGTCGGGGTTTACGCTTCCGATAGAGTTCTGCTTTGCAACGTAGCTCTCTATCTTGCTTGTGTCAAGACGGTAGATGTTTTTCAGCCAATCCTTGTCAATGTCAACGTTGCAGAGATAGTTGTCATTGCCGACAGCTTCGGCGATCTTCTGCTCGATCTCTGCCGGAGTTGCGGTAACGACGGTATTGTTCTTTCCGTTATCGTCGTTTTTATTGTCGTTGTTGTTGTCGTTTGTTCCTTTGCCGCAAGCCGCAAAGCTGAATATCATCAGAATTGATAAAAAAATAAGTGCGATCTTTTTGATTTTCATTTTCAGTTAGCTCCTTTGAAGGTTATTATTGCGAAAGCATAAGACCTCGCCCGTACGCTGCGCCGTCGTTTTTTTGCTTCCGTAATACATAACGATCCGGAAAACAAAAATGTCGGAAAAATTTCAAAAAATTCTTCCGACATTTCCGAATATTATTTTTTCAGAGCTTGATATACCGAGATGATTTGTTCTCTGTTTGCCCCGTCCGTACCGTACAGACAATAGTTGATCCGTCCGTCCGTCCAAATGATTTTCTGATAGTTACCTGTGCCCGTATTCACACTCACGAGGATTGCGTTGGTTTCGGCATCTATGGTTTCCTCCGAAAACTCCTGCCCGTTCAGCCCGGAAAAATCGCCCTCCTGCGCCGAAGCGCGGGCAAGATAGTTCTTCCCGTCAAGTTCAAATTTAATTTCCGCAATCTTATCGTCTATAATTGCATATGAAGTATTCTGCGCACCCTCCGGAGCGTCAAGTGTGATAGAAAGCGCTTTGAATGCTTCCGCATTTTTTACTTCGACAAACGGACTGCCGCCCAGCACGGTGCTTTCGCCCGGTCCTGCCGGCGTTATGCCGGGAAGGAACCTTGCAATTCCGATCACCAACAGGCAAAAGCAAGCAGCAACAGGCAATATATAGCGCAGAATTCCGGCAGATTTTCTTTTCGGCTCGGCAGGCTTTTCTTCCGGAGCCGCCTGCGACGCTTTTTTCATAATATTCCGATACATCCGTTCTTTCGCGCCGGAAGCCGGCTCGATATTATCGATCGAATCTTTGATTTTCTTTTCACTCACGACTCAAAACCTCCTATCTGTCGCCGGAGAATTTCTCTCGCCTCGCGCAAATAATTGCGTATGGTTGACGGCGGCTTTTTGAGCATTACTGCAATCTCGTCTGTTTTGTAATCCATATAGTAATGCAGATAAACGACATCTTTATATTTTGCGGGCAGCTTTTTGACGATCTCAAGAGTCTCGTCTATGGGCTCGGCATTCTCATCCGGAATTTCAGCGGCTTCGTCAATAGCGGTGACCTGCTTTCGCCACCAATGCTTCAGGCGGTCCTTGCAAAGGTTGATCGCTGTGACAGTCAGCCATTTTTTCTCGTGAATCTCGTCGTTGAAGGAAAAATTTCCTGTTAAAACCTTGACGAATACATCCTCTGTGCAATCCTCGGCTTCCGACCGATTTTTCATATATGTAAAGCACAAACGATATACCTGCCTGTAATTCCGTTCGTAGAATGCCTCAAACCATTCGCCCGCACATTGCGAATTTTCCGGCATATTCCTCTCCTCCTGTATATATAACGATTGAGCGCGACGTTTTGTCGGAAAAGTTTTATGTTTTATTTTTTCCTCAAGTATTATAACATACTGCGGTCAAAAGTTCTATATTTGCGTCAAAATATGAAAAACAAGTTCGTTTTTTCTGAAAATGCAATACGTTAGCCGATCGGACTGCATAGTCACTTGTCACAAACCGCGAAAAACAGGTTCTGTTTTTGCTCACACGGGATTGGTTGAAAAACGGGTGTATTTATGGTACAATATAAATAAGTCAGGATTTGCGGAGGAGCATAGAATTATGATAAGCAAAAGATATTACAAAAAACCCGGCGGTTTTTCTTATCTCTTGGGTGAACTGAGAAAGAAGCTCGGTGCCGGGCAGACCGATGCTCTCGTCAATGACGCAGTAAATCTTTGCAACGAATTATGTGACGAATATAAGGGACTTTCCGAAAAGGAAAAGATACATACCGAACGGATGATCTTCCCGCGGGCGGCTATTTATCTGCAAATGATCAAATATATCCCGCGCGAGGAAGCCATAGCCTTGATAGAAGAATCCGTAAGAATAGGCATGGAGCCTGATCGGAAGCGTCTGCATATTGCAACGAAGATACCTTTTGTCCGACCTCTTTTCTTTAAGATTTTCCCCAAGATGATCGGTACTATGTTCAACGGAGAAGCGGGTTTCAGATTTGCGGAAATCGAATCCGACAGCAGGCATTATCGCGTCGATGTTCTGCAATGCCCATATGTGAAGTATTGCGAGTTGCTGGGCTGTAAAGAGCTGACGGGCACTTTCTGCCTGAGCGACGACCGCGTTTACGGAGATATGTGCGGCATAGCCTTTGAGCGGCAAGGCACGATAGGACGAGGCAGCGATAAATGTGACTTTTATTTTTACAGGGATTAGCGATGTATAAACACGTCGGAAACGTAAGTAAGTGTTTATAGCGTCGGATGCCCGGAAGCAGTATATCTGTTTGTCAATTTAAAATCATAACCGCGTAGCCACCCGACTGCAAAAAGTCGGGTGGCGTTTCTCTGCGGTAAATTCCACAAACCACTTGACAAATGGTATTCAAAAGCGCTAAAATAATATTTTCAAGTACTATTATGGGGGCAATTATGGAGAAAACCAGCGGAAACTTCTGGAAAGTGTGGGGTCAGACAAATGCGCTGTATACGGAATGGTGCACGGAGCGGAATTATAACCCCTACCCCGTCTGCTTGTCCTGTACGCAGCTTACGGTCACGAGCCGATCACGCAAAAACAAATCGCAGACCGCACCGGGCTTTCTAAGCAGACGGTCGCAACAGTTATGCGTGGGCTGAAAGACGAGGGGTATGTTTCCCTGTCGGTCGGAACGGGTGACAGACGAGAAAAATATATCTGTCTGACAGAGCAAGGCAATACTTACGCAGGCGAAATGCTTGCGCCATTATACAGATTGGAAAATCGTGTTTTCGATCTCATAGGCGAGGAACGCATCAGGCAAATGATGGACGCCGTGTCGCTTTTCAACACGGTTTTTGAAAGAGAAATGCAGGGGGCGCGCGATGAAAACAAACAGAAATAAAGAATTTCTTTCTTATGTTCTGCCGTCGGTTCTCGCGTTTGCGCTTTCGGGCGTTTATACGATCGTTGACGGCTTTTTTGTCGGCAGAAGTCTGGGTGATGCGGGAATCGCGGCGATTACGCTGGGCTATCCGCTCTCAGCTTTTATTCAGGCAGTCGGAACTGGAATCGGGCTTGCGGGCGCGATACGGTTCACGATCTTCCGAGCGCAAGACAAAGAAAAAGAGTCGCGCGAATGCTTTTCGGCGACTACGTTTCTTATGCTGTCCGTGGGCGCGCTTCTGACGCTTGTACTTTTCCTGCTTGCAAAGCCTATCCTGACATTTTTCGGTGCGACGGGAGACACGCTTCGTATGTCCGCGGAATATGTAAAAATCATTGCGCTCGGCGCGATTTTTCAGCTTCTGGCGACCGGCTTTGTTCCGTTCATTCGCAATATGAACGGCTCGACCTTCGCTATGGTCGCTATGATCCTCGGCTTTCTGACCAATGTCGCTCTTGATTTTACCTTCGTCCGGGTGCTCTCGCTCGGGATGGCAGGCGCTGCGTTGGCAACAATCATCGGGCAGGCGGTTACAATGCTTGTCGCCGTGATATTCTTTTTACGCAAGCGGTTGGGCGTTAAATTGCTGTCGCCGAAAAAGCAGTTTCCCGTATGGGGCGAGACGCTGAAGGTGGCGCTCTCTCCCTTCGGACTGACATTTTCTCCGATGATCACGCTGCTTCTGATGAACCGTTTTCTGCTTCTGTACGGAAACGAGCAGGCGGTTGCCATTTACGGCTGTATCGGATATGTAACTTCAATCATCTATCTGCTGCTGCAGGGCGTCGGCGACGGCTGCCAACCGCTCATCAGCCTTCACTACGGTCAGAAGGATTCCGACGGCGTTAAGCAAACGGTCAGAGCGGCATATATCACCGCGCTTGCGATCTCATTTGTCTGTATGGTCGGCGTATTTTTTGCACGAGGAAAGGTGGGCGTACTCTTCGGCGCGTCCGGTGAAGCCAACACGGGCGTTATCCGTTATCTGCCGTACTTTCTTGCCCCGATGCTTTTTCTCGCGTTCGTCCGCATCACGACATCGTATTACTACGCGACCGAGAAAAACGTTCTCTCCTACACGCTTGTCTATGCGGAGCCGGTGCTGACATTTGTTCTGTTACTGATTCTGCCGTCATTCCTCAAGTTGGAGGGCGTCTGGCTGACGGTTCCGATCGCGCAGGGACTGACCTTTCTGATTGCACTCTCGGAACGGCTCACCCTGACAAAAAAGAAAATGCCGGAGTAAGAACAAGACTGAATAATACAAATGAATAACGCCATACAGCCCCTTGATTCTTTTCCGAATCAAGGGGCTGTTACTATCTCGCCACACGCCCGGATTTCAGACGTGACTGATATGAACCAAATTCTATTTCATTTTTGTAAGCAGTTTTTTATATGATAAATCGGTCGCAATCGCGCCGAGCGGGGCGGTGATAAGTATTGCCAAAACAGCGCAGGTCAGAATTGTCTGACCACATTCAAGTCCTGCCGAAAGCGGAATTGCGCCGATTGCCGCCTGAACGGTCGCCTTGGGAATATATGCAATCGCGCAGAACAGCCTTTCTTTGAAATTGAGCGGCGTTTTTATAAGGCATACAAAAACGCCGATTATTCTGAATATCAGTGCGCAAAACAAAACAATAATTACGCTACTGCCGTCAGAAAGCACATATGAAATATCGACTTCCGCGCCAACAAGAACAAACAAAATTATTTCGGCGAAAACCCACAGTTTTTCATATCTGACCGATAGCCTGCTTGCCCGTTCTTCGGACTTCATATTGAACATAATTCCAAGGGATATTACTGCAATAAGTCCTGAAAAAGGAACGTACTCTTTTATTAAGTTTTCAAGCGCAACAAACAGAAACGAAATGCTTAACAAAATTATGATTTTTACGGTATCGCGCACTTTGAAACGTTTGAAAAACACTGAGAATACATAGCCGCAGAACACGCCCAAGGTTATACCCAAAACGATAGATACGGGGATTTGCCATATTACGTTAAAGTCGAAACCGCCAACGCTTACGGTTGTAAGCAGCGCCGTAAATAAAACTATTACGAAAACGTCATCGCAGGACGCGCCCGCCGTTATCATTTGAGGAATACTTTTGTTTGTCCCGTAGCCCTCTTCTTTAAGTTTTAGCATACGAGGAACTACAACCGCGGGCGATACTGCCCCCATTACCGCTCCCATTAACGCGCTTTCTTGTATCGATAACCCCAAAATAAGCGGAGCAAGCACAACATAACCGATTATTTCAAATGTAGCCGGCAAAAAGCAAAGCAAAATTGCGGGTCTGCCTACTTTTTTAAGGTCGTCAAGTTTTAATGACAGCCCTGCGCGGGTCAATATGATAATCAAAGCAAGTTGTCTCAAATCGCTTGAGATATTCAGAATATCGGACGAAATAAAGCTTAAAACGTGCGGGCTAAACACTATTCCGACGAGCAACATTCCTATAAGCGACGGAAGTTTGATTTTGCGGAACGCACTTCCGAGCAACAGCGCGGATAACAAAATAATAGCGAGTGATGTTAAAAACGACATAAAGTCCTCCTTTCAGGGCAACAAAAAAGCCGATGCCCTGCGATAAAAATTCGCAGAAGTCATCAGCGTAAACGCGGTTTCAAGGTTGCCCTTGCGGAAGAACTTCATTTCCGTGGTTGATTATAGCACTTCGCGTTTGAAAAGTCAATACAAAACGAAAAACTTCAAATGGCACTTTGGCGGACGCTTGACTATACAAATTTGCCGCTCGGTCATCGCGGCTCTGACCTGCCACCGGCAGGCCATTCACTACCGCTCCCGTTCGAATCCCACCTGAGAAAAGCAAAACAGACGCCGATCGGCGTCTGTTTTGTTTTTGGCGGGAGAGAGTCAAACATATCCGAACATTTTTCCAAGTCGGTCAAAGAAAGCGTTTTCGCACCCTTTTTGAAATTAAAATAGAATTCAATATGATCATTATGTAAAATCACCGAGTTTACGAAACTATCAACAAGTCTTCTGCGATTTTCAGGCTTGGACGCATCAATTTTCCTAAATCGATGAAACCAAAATCTAATCTGATCACGGTCAAGCGTAGGTCTCGTAATGTTTTCCTTCGCAATTTCGATTTCAAATTCTTTCTCTTGACCTTCCAATTCTTCAAGGCGTTGTTTTGTGGACGGCGTAATAATACCTTGCTTGATAGACAAAAGAATATTGGAAATGCTTTTATTACAACAAAATAGCGGAAAACTTTTCGTCAGTTGGAAACAGCATTGTAAGAAACACGGATTTGATATCCGAACTTCCGACGCATCAGGACTTGAACGATCTAATCGTACAGACGCTCAGGCCGTGTTTAACGGAAATGCGCAAGGCGGCAACAGGCAAGATGGACTCAATAGAGTATTCAACCAAGGACAAATTATTGAGGCACACGGACTCCTTGAAAGAACAAATACACACGGAAATATGCCGAATGATGAACTAGTTGAAAGCCAATGATTTGACTCCGTGGAAGTTCAAGCTGAAATGGGTGGCGGTTGGAGCAATATTACTGTCGATGCTTTTATCTTGCAGCTGATATTGCGATGATAGAAGAAACAAATAATGGCAAACACTTCCCAAAAATTTGTCCGTGAACGCAAACGCAGACAAAAGAAAAAACAAAATCAAGACAGCTATGATGATGGCGATATGCAAATGAATATGTAATGGAGGAATGACCGACAACAAATAAAAGCCGTGTCGCCGTATGACAGCGAACAGAAGTAATATTCCAAAACATAAATTGGAAATCCTCGCACGACACTTCCTTCCGCAAATTCAAGCTTTTTTCGAGGCCGAGCAAAGCAGAAAAGAGTTTGAGAAACGGAAAAGACAAGATAAAGGCACAGAGAGCCGGAAAACGGCTTGAAACGAGCAGAGGGCAGTGAGCTTTCGCTCTTTGCACATGTGTGCGGTTTAATAATTACCCTTCATTTATTAGAACGCCGCTAATATTTACAATTTCTGAAGTTTGTTTTCGTTTTGTGGTTGGTGCAAAAAATCTGATTAGTTTTTTTAATCGTTTATCCTTTTTGCGTTCGAAAAAAGACAATTCTGTATCAAGCGTTTTAATCTTGGGAAATAAATTATGTATGTCTTGTTTCCCTTGTTTTGAAACTATCACTATCTCATCAAACGATTCCGAAATGATTTGCAACTGAGAAGCTTGCTTTATCATAGTTGAAAGTTGTTGATAATATTCTTTGTTATCAATCTTTATTCGCACGTGTTGTGCTGATAAATCTCTTGGATTAATTTTATTTTTTTTCAAACTAATCACCAACCTTTTCAGATGCATTGTTAGGATTCAAAATCTTAATCAACTGTTGTCGTATAGTTTTAATATTGTTAGCCATAAAATTATCAATGTAATATGATTTGTTTTTATTTTTCATGGATACCAACACTATATATTTTTTCTTGGAACCGCAAGAAAATGTGTAGTAAAAACGCCCTGTTTTTCCGCCACCACGTCTATATGAAAAAACATAAGGTATTTGGTTCAAAAGTATCGCTCCAAGTATGCCAGTTCTTTCATATGTAAATAGCAATGGTTCTAAATCAGGATTTTTCAAATCAAGACATTCTCTGCCTAATCCAATATATGTATCATGCTCATTAATTGTTGCGTATAACGATAAATAAACAAGCAAAATTCTTGCTAAATAACATTCGTTTTCTGAAATCTCATTTGTCGATTTAATTCCATTTAATGTTTGTTTTAATTTTTTGATTTCATTTAAAATCAATACCGAAACGGCATTTTCTTGACTTTCGGTAACATTTCCTTCTGCAATAAATTGAGTATATAGTGTTTGGATAGTTTCCATTGAAGTAATATGCTCTGTAGGTATTTTCAACGAAGTTGAGAATAAAGCGTTAATATTTACTCCTTGTTTGGAACTTCCGCCAAGAAAATCTATTTGGAATGAAGTGATCGTTTGGTCGGTATTGGCTTGAATCGTGTATAATTGTATACATTCTATCGCATAATGGCTCTTATTAAGAAGCTTTTGAATTACTGTACAGGCCTTTTTTTCAAGAGCGTTTTTGGGAATGGCTGTTTCGTGCGTAATCGTTTGAGTCTTTTTCCAAAATCTGATTAATATCAAGAAATAAATAATTTGTATCCCCGTCACAATCAAAGTGAGTAAAAAATCCGAACACTTAAAATACAATGATAGCCTAACCCCAAAAGTAACTATTATCAAAACGGCAGGGACGATTAATTTCCAAATTTTAGGCATATCCTTCTTAAATAGAAGCACATATAGTGCCAAAAAAATTATCATTATTAAAGAAACCCAAGACTGCGTTGATTTTACAAGGTCAGCACAAATTGATGACAAATCTTGAGAAGATTCAACTTGGGCAACCAATTCGCCGCTGCTATTGGAGTTAACATCGCCTATAGCAACAGTATTATCAGCATATGCTGATATTGAAAAAAGACTAATAATACTAACTGTTATAATCAAAAAAAGAAAAATCTTTCGCAAAAAACCACTCCCAACCACTTTATGCAAAAATATTATATCATAATTTTCATATTTCGACAAGATGTTACATAAAAATTATTGGAGTGCATATAACAATATGAATTGGTATTATAAGAACCACAGTAATTTCTAAAATATAAAATAACTCATAAAAATCAAAAATCCGAACGTATCACCATTGATGATAATGTTCAGATTGTTTTGCTTCTGGCTGAGAGGAAGGGATTCGAACCCTTGTGCGCTTTTGCGCAAACTGATTTCGAGTCTTTAATCCTTTGGACACTCGCTGATTTTTGCAGGTTTTTTCAGGCAGTTTGATATTCGCCGAAACACGCATTAAATAAGGCTTTTTCGGGTGTCGCTCTTCTAAAACTCCATTTCGCTGAGGAAGTTCGAATCGAATTAAAAATCGCATTTAGGAGAGAACTGAGAGCGTTTTGGAGAGAACTCAGGAGAGAACAGACACAAAATAAAACCCAATGGCAATACACACAGGACGAACTTCAATCCGACAAATTAGTTTGAAAGGCGTATTGCTATGAAATATCACAGACCGATCAATTGGAACGAGGTTCCCGAAGTCATTACGAAAGAGCAATTCTATCGTATTTGCCACATCAGCAAGTCCACTGCTCTGTATCTGCTTAAAAGCGGAGCAGTCCCATGTGAGTATTCGGGCAAGAAAACCCGATGCTATAAAATCAAGAAAGCAGACGTACAGAAATACTTAGAAAGAAAGGGCAAGTTTCCCGAATACTATTCTGCTCCTAAAGGATGGTATAAGGGAAATCATAAAATAACACTTCCTGTTGAGATGTCAGAAGAAGCGTTGAAATTGCTCCACGAATATTATGCCGATCTTTTATCCGACTATAAGGACGTTATTACCTCTCAGGAGGTCGTTAAGCTAACCGGATATGCAAAGTCCACCGTTACCAACTGGTGCGGCAAGGGACGGCTTAAGCACTTTATAAAGCACAACACCTATTACATTCCCAAAGTATTCCTAATCGAGTTTTTCTGCTCCCCATATTTTCGCAGTATCATCCGTAAAACTTCTTGGCATATTCAGACGATAAATGAGTTCCACCACCTTATGCAGAAAGAACGGAGTAAATAACAGCTTTTGAGCACCTGCCTTCGGGCGGGTGCTTTTTCTATGTGCGATTTCAAAATTTGCACAATCGCACTCCAAAAAGTTTTTTGCTACACTATAGCCGTAAGGGGGGTGCAAACAATGGCACGATTTATTGAAGAGTTTTATTACGGCAACATCGATCCGCAGGCACGCAGTACCAAACAGAACAAAGCAGTGAAGAAGCAAATGGAAATTCTTATGAAGAACGAAGATTTGCTAACCAACGCTCTGCACAATGAACAGAAGAAATGGTTCCTCGACTATGTGAACGCCTGGGGTGTTGTAAACGGCGAATCCAATCTTGATAGTTTCATTATGGGATTCCGTTTAGGGGCGAACTTTGCCTACGATGCGTTCATCTCCACCGAAACACCGTTTGAGGATTTGCTGAAGGAATCGTAAAGGAGGATTACATATGAAATCAATCTTTGAACAACAAGGCGGAACTTACACTATGCAAGGCGATTACCGCTTGCCGAATCTGCTTCCACCCACTGAAGAAGAACGCCCCATCGGCGTATGGGGGCAGCGCAGACTAAACTACATAAAGCACCACCGCAAAATTTTGTATTATAATCTGCTCACTTCCGGCAAGCTCCATTCCCACCTTGCAGATATCGAAGAACAAGCGCAGAGCCTCTTTTCTCGGCTCGTAAAAGAACACGCCGAAAAGGAAGACATTACCGAACACCTCAAAGCCACCGACCAAATGAAGTGGGTGCAGAAAATGAATAACGTCCGAGAGCGTGTGATTGAAACTGTCTATTCCGATGTGGTGTACGTATGAGAAAACGGAAATATTACCTTCGCCTAACCGACGTAGAACACCATTTCATCCTTCAATGCTTGCTTGAATACCGCAATAAGCTAATTTCCCAAGGCAAATACACCGACGGCGTCGATGAACTTATAATCAAATACATAAAATGATAACAGGCACGGGAGTCATTCTCTCGTGCCTGTATTTGTCTGTGGAATCGTCAATTCTCATTGTCTTTTATAAAAGTTGTGTCTTCGGGCAATATTAAATTATTACTAAAGAAGATATATTCCTTAGCTTTTTTTGCTCCATTTGCACTATAGTAAATATCTACAGTACTTCTTCTAAAGCCAGAATAAAGTTTCGCAACTAGATCACACATATCATACGTGACTATCCATTTTCTTTTGCACTTGGCAATTTGGTTTCTAAGCGATCGGTGATCCTCCTCTGTAAAGGAGTTCTTATATAATTGACCACCCTTGACCACATATGGAGGATCAAAGTTGATAAAGGCTTTGTAATAATGGTGCAGTTCATTTTGCAAAAAAGTCACAGCATCTAAATTATACAAATCAATTTTATTTGATAATGCAGATATTGTTCGTATTTTCCTTGCAAGTTCTTCTCTGTTAAAACGAGCGTCTATTTTGTACTTACCGGTTTGATCTCGCTTTCCAATCACACCGCCAGTAATAACACCAGACACATTGGTTCTGTTCAAAAACAATGTTGCTTTAGCTAATTCTAATTGAGTGTGATTTTGCTGATTGACGTAGATACTGTGTTGATTATCCCATTCTTCAACCGTCAACGAAACTGTAGTAACAAAATCGCACATTTCATCAGGATGATTAAGCACACAATACCAAAACGCATATATCGCTGGATCCAAATCATTGATTACAATTCTCTTCACATCGTTATTCAATAATAGTTTTAAAGCCAACCCCGATCCACCGGCAAAAGGCTCGATATATGTCTCTCCAATCAAATTATTAGCTTCTATAATTGATTTAACATAATTATACAGTTTAGTTTTCCCGCCAGGATATCTAAGCGGTGATGGTGTTAGTGGCAAATTATTTCCTCCTTTCATGTGTTATGCCCATTCCTTTGGATTAATTTCGTGATAAGGCGCTACTTTCAGGAATAAGATATGAAGTTCGTTATAGAAGCGCTCAACTTCGGATTTGTTTATGGGATTATGAATCCAATGTTTGAATACTAACTTGAAAAAGTTTTGGTTATCATTAAAAAGTTTTTTATTGAACGCTCGGCGTTTTCCTTTGGCAGACTCGCCGTTTTCGTGCAATCTAACAAGATCTGCTTCAAAATTATCAACTATATTTTTTATATTAGTAATATAGTAGTTTTTTGTATAACCTTTGTCAACTATGGTTCTATCTCTCCAAAAAGGATCGTCATCATCATAAAGCTTCTCAATATAATTTAACAATACCGCTTCGGGAGCGGCCTTTCCGGGAAGAGCCACAATGAAGTTTGTTATATCAGACTTGTGGTCGCCATCCAAAACACAAATAGACCGCATTGTAGTATGTAAAAGTTTACTGTCTGTGAATATTCCTGTTAAGTTTTCTGCACTAATGTTAGTGAGAACCTTGTGGAACAGCCCGCTAACATTTCGGAACTCAGAATATGTTTTCTGATAGTAATCAAAAAGTAATTCAAGCAAGCAGCGTGCCTCATCATCTTCGGTAAATAAAGGTATTACTTTATCTTCATAGATGTCTTCTTGCGTTAAGGATTGTAAATGCATTTTGATTTTGTAGATATCAGGATCTTCCATTTGGAAAACTGAAGTTACATTATCAATTAAATATAGTACATTGTCCTTTTTTGCAAGCATCTCTTCCAAAAGAGACATACTATGTGTTGTGAATACCACCTGCATCTTATATGCTTCAGACATTTCACGGAATAAATTCAAAAGTTTAATTTGGAAGGCGGGATGTAATGTTGCATCCATTTCGTCAATCAAGAGAACACTCTCTACGTCATTAGCAGAAGATATAGATTCATAATAGTATTTTAGTGAAATAAGTGCTGTGAGTATAATGCTCAAGTTGTCCTCACCAGCAGATATTGTATTAGAGTCGATACCTTCTACATTGCTTGAAAATTCACTTCTTACCTTTATGTCGCCCATCTGTTTAGTGGCATTAAATAAGATTTCATAATTGGTGAATTTTTTGTACAGTTCGGCAATTTCATCTTGATATGATTGAGGCAGTTTCTTCTTTATGTTAGATAATGCATCATCATTCTGAAACTCACCAAAAGGCACTAATCTTGAAAGTCCTAAATAAATTACAGGGCAATATGGTAATGTGTCTTTTGTTCCCGGTTGATATTTTGGTTTTACGGCATAACGAGTCATTTGCGTAGAATTATGACGTCTGAAGTTTAAGGATTCTGCACCATAATAATCAACTGAAAATAAAGGACCTTTTACTCCGTGAGCGGGATCATTATATGTTTGATCTCCACGAGTAAGACTTTCAACCTTTGGATTCGTCACATTATTTACAGCTTTGATTATAGGCAAACATTTCTCATCGGTTATCCAACTGCATGTTTTCGTTGGAGCTTGCAAAGAATTACCTAACAGATGCAATAATGATGTTTTGCAAGTACCATTAGTGCCTGAAATTGCATTAATATTTTTAGTAAAACCTAAAGTCAAATCCTTGAGTTTTCGATATTGAATAATATTTATATTCTTAATCACAATATCACCTTCCTGTTACTTTAAACACTCTTGAATAAACACACGGTGGCATTTAAAGAAATTTTTAAGTGCTTCGCTGCTTGGGTAAGATTCAGTATTATGCATATAACCATTAAAAATCTTTCTTAAATTGTCGATATCGCTATTAATGGCCGAATGTTGACTGTTATCGATACATCGTTGCTGACGTAATAGATTAGCTGCTTGTTTAATAGCTGGTGAAAATTCGGTTTCAGTATGATCTTGTCCATCCTGCTTTTCTAAATATACCTTTGCCGAAAGTTCAAAAAGTGTTCTCAAAAGAGTTCCACAAGCATTTGGATAATCATCAGCATTTATTCTTTTAAGTTCATTGATGATTTTATTTAATCGCATATTGTCAGTGCGAATAGGATATCCATATGGAATAATTGTGCCACAACCATTAAAAACATCTCTTCCGATGGTTTGTACAGTATTTGATATTGTTTGAGAAAGGGTGCTATCATCGTTTTCTTCAATAGTTGAACCACTAACAGAGCTGCCTTGAGATGTGGAAATGTCACCAACTTGTTCCGTTTCGTTACTAATGTTAGTTTCTTGCAAAGGAGGAAGAATATCGATTTGTTCCGACTCTTCATTTACTACTTCTTGATAGGACTTTCCGTATAGCACATTTGAAATAGAATTAAAAAATTCTTCAATCCTTATTTGGTCATACACTATAGCCACTGTTTGCCCATCCAACTTTTTTTGGACTTCTCTGATTCGATATGTGAAAACATCTATGTCTTTAGGTAAAACAGAATAATTTCCGTCATATTGAATTTTTAAAAATGGAAAATACTTTTCACGAAGAATACGTTGCCAATTGGTTTTTGTGACACTTAAGATTTCTGCTTCAGAAAGGATACTATTCGCAATCATCCAGTCCCAAAAATCAAGCAGTGCATCAGAACCCGTTTGCATTCGATTAAAGCGAGCTTTTTGTACAGAATTCCACTTTGATAATCCTTTACCACTTTGCTCACCCATATGACGAATTTCCATCCAATGTCGCATAGAGATTTCATCATTGAATACTCCCACTTCTATCAAGTTAGGTGCGGAGTATGTCTTTGATAATGACAGGAATTTTGAATACAAACTGCCATTAATATGTTGAATGCGCCCAGGGGAAATCAATAGTTTTAATGCACATATACGTCGGTTACCTTCGCCAACTTCATAAAAACCATGATATGTTTCAGATGGATAAACACCTATTGTATCTAATGGATTCAGTCCGTGTTTTACAATATCAGAGGCGAGCTCAAACAACTTATCGTTTTGGTCATTAACCATATTAAAAATAGCTTCGTCTTCTCCCAACGATGGATCTAATCTGGGATTTCCATCGGAAAGTAATAATAGATCAATTGAAATATTTTCTCGCTCCATTTTTATGCTCCTTTGATTTAATACTATGGTGCAATTACTATCGCTATCTGCTCGGCTATTCCTTTAACTACTGGCACAACAACGCTATTACCGCATTGTTTATATGCACTTGATATCGGGATTTTGGGAAAATGATATCCTTGAGAAAACCCTTGTAATGCTAAGCATTCGTAAGGGGTAATCTTCCTAATGCCATAATTGTCTTTTATATACGGAACCCGTTCTCTCCAAGTGCCCATATTCGCTTTTAACGTGAAAGATATTCCGTCTTTACTTGACTGAATACCATAATCCGAAAAACGATATATTTGCTTATCATCCTTGATAAATTCAGTTAGTTTTCGATACTGATTAGAATCTTTTTTTAAATAATAAGAATCTTCAACTTTTGCGGTTTTATCGATAATACCAAATATCCGCTTTTCAAGTATGCATTTGTCAGGGAATTTAAAGTTATCACACATTTCTTGCGATTTAAATGCAACTATATATGTTCTTGTGCGATGTTGAGGGATACCATAATCGCAAGCATCGGCTATAACGTATCTGATAGAATAATCTCTGCACACTAACTCGTTATGAATAACATTAAAAGTTCTTCCGTTGTCATGTTCCGTAAGGTTAGCGACATTTTCTAAGAAAACAATTACTGGATTGAGCACATCAATTATTCTCATTATTTCAAAGAATAAATTCCCTCGTTTATCATTAAAACCTTTTTGATTTCCACAAACGGAAAACGATTGGCATGGAAATCCGGCGGTTATCACATCAACTGGTTCTAATGAGCGGGGCTCAATATCTTTTATGTCTCCCTCAATCAAACGAGTTGACGGAAAGTTGAGTCTATAGGTTTTGCAAGCATCCGGATCAATTTCGTTAGCCCAGCAAATTTGAAATCCGGCTTGAGCGAACCCTAAGTCAATCCCGCCTATGCCTGAGAATAAACTACCAACTTTCATGGGATTTCCCTTTCAATTTTAGTCAAGTTATTCTTCGTCAGAAACGCCCTTAAATCTTACCTGAAGATTTAATTTCAAATAATACTTTCCATTATCTTTGTATATCTGTATATATTGATGTCTTGATGCAGAAGGAGATTCAAATCCTAATTGGTGAATAAGAAAATCTTTAAACTCGTCAGCCATGCAAGAGTGATACGCAACAACATCGCCATCGTCTTTTGCAACGATATATCCACCATTTACACTGCTTCTGCCATCCCAAGCCTTAGCTAAACGCATTCCGGTAAACATATCATACAAAAGTGTTCCGATCTTTCTTCTGTACATGCTCGCTGTATCGTCAAATTCATATTCTGCAGAATTATTGCGAACAACATAATCTAATGCATATTCAATAGATGAATTTGCCGCTTGACCTTCTCCCTCAAAGTAATAGGCTTTAAGCATGTTAGCGACTATCAACGGCATTTCGTTACCGCCTGAAAGTATTAAATTCCGTTTTGCACTGTTTACGGGCATATTGCTGTAAACAATATCACATTCAGCAGCTTTTAAAAGTTGTATGCGTTCCCGAATTGCTATAACCTCATGTGGCTCCATTAACCCGGTTTCTTTATTCTTCTTGTTTCGTATGGTATATGTATTGTTGAATCGATTCATCAAGGTGTCATCAATATTACCAACGATTTCGAATGTGAAATTTGTGTTATCTTTGCTTGCGTTAAACAAAGTGGATTTTGCGGTAAAGTCGGATTTGCACGAAAATCCAATAACAGATGCAATACCATTTCTGTAATCTTGAACTTGCATGGTTATATCTTGTGTACCACCAAAAAATTCATTTTGTTGTGCCGCAGGCGCTTTTAATTTTGTAACATAGATTGAACTCAGGAATGTCTCGACAGTATCACAAGTAATACCGTTTCCACGAGTAGCATTTTTCAGCACATTCCAAAGTTGATCTCTTGCCGTCTGAAAATCGGTTATATTTACATCTGGTCCTACTTCAGTTTCATTCAAGAAGATTTTAACGACAGGGCCTGTGTAATATTCATATTTTTGATTTTTGTATTCCTCACGTATGATTTTAATAATATTGAGAAAAACATTTGTTAAGCGATTCATGTTTTTATCAGCGGCATATACTTTTCCGTCGCTCATAAGTTTAAGAAAAATATATATTTCTGACCATTCGCCTTTATTTCCGCACAAATCAGGCATTTGTCAAAACCTCCTTGATTTTATTTGCAATAGCTTCAATAACATTAACAGTAACACTGTTTCCAAACTGCTTGTATAGGTGTGTATCGGCAAGGGGAAGAACAAAGCTGTCAGGAAATCCTTGTAAACGGGCCCATTCACGAGGTGTCATTTTACGAATACCTTCTTTATTGATGTTTCCTTTAATATGCGTTGTGGGAACAAGGTTCTTTTGACGCTTGTCAATAACGAGGTTTCTTTCTCTACCCATACCACCGCATACGATTGCTCCTGCAATATCGCTCCAATCACGAATTTCATAACCAAATCCGTTACCTTTAGATTCGTGTCGAGCTTTATGCTTTCTAAGTGTATCCAGATAAACATCGCTAAGATAATATTTTGCAGGCACAGGTTTTTCTTCTCTGATATCCCACAATCGTTTGCTGTCATCTATAATGTCCGGAAAGACAAATTCATCGGGCGCAATATCATTCCTGAATGCAACAATATAAATTCTTTCTCTATTTTGCGGCACACCGTAATTTTTACTGTTTAGAACTTGATAAAACACTCTGTATCCTAAATCTTCAAATGTCTTACAGATAATCTTAAAAGTTCTACCTTTGTCGTGTATAACCAAACCCTTAACATTTTCACAGAAGATAACTTTCGGTTTGTGATATTCACAAATTCGGGCAACATCCATAAACAGAGTTCCTCTGCATAATCCTTTGTAATTGTCGTCGAATCCCATTCTATGCCCGGCGAGACTAAATGCCTGACATGGGAAACCTGCTAAACAAATATCAAATGAAGGGATTTCTTTTTCGTCGATTTTGGTAATGTCTCCTGCGATTTCGAAACTGTCTTCAAAATTTGCTTTGTAGGTTTTTTGAGCAAATTCATCCCATTCGCTAACGAAAACCGTTTCAATATCTTCTTTAAATGCTTTATCAAAACCAAGCCGAATACCGCCGATACCGGCAAACAAATCAATTGATTTCAGTTTAGACATTTTCTTTTACCGCCTTTTCAATTTTATCAGCACAAACAGTCAAATTTTTCTTTATATCGTTTCCCCAAAACCTTAAAACAGTCCAGTCCTCGGTTTTGAGTCTCTCGTTTACCTCTATATCTCGTTGTATGTTTCGTTCGATTTTGGGGATCCAAAATTCTCGCCGAGACTTTATTTCTTGCTTTTTGTTATCCCAATCATATCCGTGCCAAAACTCGCTATCGCAAAAGACGGCGACTTTCTTGCCGATAAATACAATATCGGGTTTGCCGAAAACTTTTTTGCTGTTCTTTTGATATCGTAGTCCTCGTTCCCACAATTCCTTACGTAACATAACTTCGATTTTGGAGTCTTTATTCTTTACAGCTTGCATATTTTTACGCCGCTGTTCTTCGGTATGATTATCCATATAGAATTCTCCTATATTAGAGGATTTTTCCTCAATCATCTACAAATTTCGCATTCACGGTTCCAAAGTGTCAATTTGGCACTTTGGAATCCCATAGTTGACACTTTGGGATTTTACAATTCTTCCGTCTTGAAGGTTGTGTATCCTTCGTAATAGTAGCTGTGGTCGATACCTTTCATATAGACCTCACGGCTGTCTATTTCATCGGTAAGTGCGTTTTTCAAAAGGTGTTTGATTTCAATATCTTTTATCGGGCTACGCTCCATTGCAAGCAAGTAATCTTCTTTATCAAGCTTGCTCCAGTCCACTACTTTGCCGATTTCGGTTTTCAAAATATGGTCGAGCCAAATGCGAGTGCTTCGTCCGTTGCCCTCACGGAAAGGGTGGGCGATGTTCATCTCAACATACTTTTCTACTATCTCGTCAAAGGTAGACTGCGGCATTTTATCAATGTTTTCAAGTGCCGCTTGCAAGTACATAAGCGGTGCAAAACGGAAATTTCCTTTTGCAATATTGACTGTTCTGAGTTTGCCTGCAAAGTCGTAAATATCCTCAAAGAGATATTTATGGATTGCCTGCAATGAAGAAAACTTACCGACAGGAAGATTGGCTAAAATGCCTTTTTCAAAAAGCTCCGCAGCCTTTTTCTTGCTGATGCGTTCTTCTTCACGGGCAAGATCGGCAGAATTTGTAAGACCTAATTTATTTTCAAGTGCCATATCGCACCTCCAAATTACAATTACTTATCAGCCGCAACGCCGGATTTCATCCAAGCATCGACTTCGCTGACCTTGAATTTCCACAGTCTGCCTATCTTAGCGGCGGGCATATTGCGACGTTCAATCCAGTCGAGAACTGTATCACGGCTAACGCCCAAATATTCCATTATCTCTTTCATTGAATACCAGCGTTCAAGGTTGTTATCCATGGTGAAATCCTCCGTTTTCACGAAAATACAATTATACATCATAAAGTATAACACAATTCTTAGGATTTTTCAAGGTTTAATAGGGGTTTATTCGGGATTGAAACGAAAAAGTTATAAATTGCACGGCAAAGGAAAAGCCCTTTTCCAAAAAAATTGGGAGAAGGCTTTGAGAATTATATTAAGACTCAGACAAACGACGGAACAAACCGAGGGTGCATACGGCGGTTATATTCCTTGTTATAGGTAGCAAATAGAGAAGAAAGCTTGACGATATGCACGTTATCATAATGCTTGCTCAATGTCCAGTAGCTATCAGGAACACGGTTTACGGTGCAGATAACGTATTCATTCTCGTAAAACGGTCTGTCTTTTGTAGTGCTTCTTTCAATCTCTTTCCAGAGCTTTTGCGTAAGTTTTTCACCGGGAATTGTATCGTAATAGGCATATACCGCCCGTTTTTTCTCGCAGGCAAAATCAAAGGCTACCTCGCCGACTTTGACATTCCGATAGCTTAAATCTTTGGTGTCAATGTAGTCCGTTGAGATGGAATTGAGATTTTTATCTAACCAATAGGCGCACATTTCTTTGTAAAATGTAGAAAGTATCTCATCGTTAAAATATCTCACGAAACGATTATAAACATCTTCACCGAAACAGCCGTCTGAGTTTGGTACAGCGGTCAGCAGAGTTTTATACCACAGGGCAATGTAGCTGTTCGCCGGATAATACTTTGTGTGTCCGTTCTTTTCGGGTTCCTTACGGACAAGACCGAATTCGCACAGCGTTTTAATGTACTTATCGCATTTGTTTTTCGGATAACCTGAAAACGCCGACAGTTCGGTGATGCGATTATAACCGTTCACCATTGCATATAGCAGCGTGTTGTAGCTTTCGGGCGTTCGGAAACATTCGCACATCTTATCATTTATTAGTCGATAAAACGGGGAATTGATATAAAGCAACGCTTTTACATTTTCTTCAAAAGAAATGCTCGTATCGTAAAGAGATAAAAGTTCCGTAATACCCGCCGACAGGCAAAATATGTCTACCGATTCCTTGTCGCTTACGGACAGCGTTTCGGCAATCTCTTGCGTGGAATATGGCGTTATATAGAGCGTTTGGCAGGGTATTTCAATCTGTTCCCAAGGTCTGCCGATTAACACTACAAGCACACCGCAACCGTTGCTTACTTCTGAAAAGTTCTTTAATGCCGCATAAAAATCATTCTTATCATTTCGTTCGCCCACATCGTCAAAAAAGACGGTTGGGCGTTTTCTTTTGCCAAAGACTTGTAGGCAATCGAAGAATGCCGACCAAGTTGCACAATCCCTGAATACATCGGGATAACGCTCCGCAAAGGTTTTCCGAGCAAGTTCAGCGCTGATATGCCGAAAGGAAAAGTAAAGGCTATCCTTATTTTCGACGCAGTAAGATAACGCCGCATAGGTCTTGCCCATTCCCGAATCTGCCGAGAGAAGCCATATCTCATTCGAGTCGCTATTAGAAGAATGAAACTGCTCAATATCCTTTTTCAATTTGTCAGGTATTCTTTTTAAAATCATAACATCACCGTCATATCATAAGTTGACCTTTTCATAATTATAGCAGATTTTCACCCGTTTTTCTATGAATTTCAAAAAATTTCAAAATATTTTTTCAGCCAAAAATGCCCGTAAATAAAGGGTTTTCGGCTGTTTTTTCTTTTCGCACGAAGAATTTTTTCGTAAAAATGGGTGTGCATACGCCGACCTCTTTCGGAATAAGTGAAGGGACAAAACCCTGATAACACGCCGTTTTCAAGCGAAAAAGAAAAAACAATTTGTCCATTTTCTCAAAAAGTCAGCAACTAAAAGTGAGGTTATAAAAAATTTTTTGCCAAACTCCAAAAGAATTCGCCAATTGGTTAGTACGGGGTAATGAGCGAAAAATAATTTTCTTCTTCGGATATTCACCCCGTACCTCGCCGGCTACTCCTTGAGGAGATAAAAAACCTTCAGTGAACCTTGACAACTTAATGACCGGCTGAATGAGATATGTTTTTCGGTAAAGTATCGCCACGATATGAGCGTGCCAGGAAAAACAAAACGTTGCGGTGAGATTCCGGAGCAGGAACGACATTCAGGCAGACCGGCGAAAGAGTCGGCATAAGGCTGCCTCTCCTTATACCGAGCTCTTTACATAGCCACGAAAACCGTGTGGCTGAACATTCTCAGAAGGAGGTAACAGATTATGAGAAAAACAGAGTTAAGAGAACTCTACAAGATGATGTTTCCGGACTATCCGGACATCGTAACCGTGGCTCAGCTTCAGAAAATGTTGGGCATCAGCAGACACTTGGCATACGACCTTATCAACGACGGATATATCTCCGGCATCAAAATCGGAAATGCCTTTAAGATCCCGAAGGTCAATGTCATCAACTATGTTATGGAGGAAGGAGGTGAGAAAAATGCAAGTTGAAAAATTGAGAACCGTTGATGCGGACACCTTGTTATCAACGCCGCTCCGCAAGACACTGTTCGTTGTGGAAGGCTTGATACCGCAGGGACTGAGCGTATTATCGGGCGCAAGTAAGATCGGTAAAAGCTGGCTGATGCTGTGGCTCGGTATGCAGGTGGCAAGAGGAAATCCCGTGTGGGAATTTGAAACCCACAAGTGCGACGTGCTGTATCTGTGCTTGGAAGATACCCACATTCGTATTCAAAACCGCTTGTATCAGCTGACCGATGAAGCGCCTGCCGAGCTTCGAATTGCTACCACGAGTTTTCAGATCGGGAATGGTTTAGAGCATCAGATTGAAGATTATCTAACCGACTTTCCGAACACAAAGCTTGTGATTATCGATACTTTTCAAAAGGTTCGTGACTCTCGAAACACCATCGGTAAAAGCGGAATGTATGCAGGAGATTACGACGATATCACGGCGCTAAAAACCATTTCGGATAGGTTCGGGATAGCGGTGGTGGTCGTTCATCACGTTCGCAAAATGAAGGATGCCAACGACCCATTCAACGAGGTTACGGGTTCAACGGGTATCACGGGAGCTGCTGATACGAGTTTTATTTTGAAACGCAGTCGCTCAAGCGAGATGGGAACGCTCCTTGCTACGGGACGAGATATAGAGTATCAGGAGCTTACCCTGAAGTTCGATAACGGAACCCATTTATGGGAGCTTGTGGAACGAAAGAACGCCGAAGATCTTCACCGAGAAGAGATTCCCAACTTTCTTTTTCGTCTTGTTTCCTTCATAGCCTTGCGCAGAACTTGGCAAGGCACAGCAAGTCAGCTACTTACCGAAATGAACGAAACTGAAACCACGGCAAACGTGGTAACCAAGCTGCTGGCGAGGTTTTCGGCAGAGGTTTTGATGCCACAGGGCATTGAATACAGAACCAAACGCACGGGGACAAGCCGCCTGATTCGGCTTGAAATGAATGACAGCGGTGACGGAAATGACGGCGAGATCTCTATATAGAAAACACCGTCACAACCGTCATTGTCGTCACAAACAAAAGAAAGGATTTGATATTTATGAGAAGTAAAACACAAGGAATCAACGTAAGAGTAACACCCGCCGAGAAAGAAAAGCTCAGCGAAAGCGCAATGTATTGCGGACTATCCATGTCGGAATATCTCAGAAGATTGGGACTTGGAAAGAACGTAAAAGCCGCAACCGATGAGAAAATCTACAAGACTTTTCGACAGGTAAGACAGCTCAAAAAGGATTTGGAGTCCCTTGAAAAAAGCGAAATCCTCTATCGACTGAGCGTGATAGAGGACTTACTGAAGTAATAAAAACAGGGCGGAGGTTTTAGGCTGCGCTATCGTAGCGAGCAGACTGTTTGTACTCCCAAACAGTAAAAACTCGTTAGGATGTCTCCTAAAACCTCTCTCGGAAAGGAACGGTTATTAACAAAAGAATTAAGAAACAGTTTTGGCTCTCATCCCAAGAGGCGGCAGAGCTTAAAAGAAAAGCAGAGCTTGCCGGAATATCGGAAACGGCGGTGATTCGTTTGCTGATTCGAGGGTATGAGCCGAGAGAAAAACCGGACGGCAATTTCTATGAAGCAATGCGCAAGCTGTCTACCATCGGCAACAACATCAATCAGCTTGCGGTGAAAGCGAATACGCTGGGGTTTGTCGATGCGCCTATGCTGCGGCGAGAAGCGGAACGGTGGCACCGATTTCAGGCGGACATTGAGGCGACCTTTTTACGCCCCGCCGAAAGCGAGCTCAAATGGAAATAACGAAAGAGAGGAAAACAACAATGAGAAAATCAGATTTTACTTTACCTAAACTGGACGATTTATTCACCACGCAGGAAATGCGGGACGATGTAAAGTTAGAGCGTGTTCAAAACATTCCGCTTTCAGAACTTCATCCCTTTAAAAATCATCCATTTAAAGTGCAGAACAATGAGGAAATGGAGCGAATGATTGAAAGCATACGCAAGGTAGGCGCAATCACTCCGGCACTTGCAAGACCCTTGCCTGACGGTGGCTACGAACTTATCTCAGGTCATCGTAGGCTTGCAGCGTGTCGAGTGTTAGGAATTGAAACAATGCCCGTAATCGTGCGTGAGATGTCCGATGATGAAGCAGTTATCGCAATGGTAGACGCAAATTTACAAAGAGAGACGATTTTGCCGAGTGAAAAAGCCTTTGCCTATAAGATGAAACTGGAAGCAATAAAACATCAGGGTGTAGCTTCTGGACAACTTGTCCAGAAGTGGTCAAGAGAAAAAATGGCTGATGAATCGGTAGATAGCGGAAGACAGATTCAGCGTTATATCCGTTTGACCTACTTAATCCCCGAACTGCTTGCAATGGTAGACGAAGGCAAAATTGCTTTCAATCCTGCGGTAGAAATTTCGTACTTAGACAAGTCAGAGCAGAGAATACTGCTTGACGCTATGGAACTGAACGACTGCACACCGTCTCACGCACAAAGCATACGGCTGAAAAAGTTAAGTCAGCAGGGTATGCTGGACAACCAAATGATTTATGCGGTGATGTCGGAGGAAAAACCGAATCAGCAGGAGCAGATAAAATTTAAGCGTGAGGATTTTAAAAAGTATTTTCCGCAGGGCTACACCGATGAGCAAATACGCCGAGATATTATAAAAGGCTTGGAGCTGTTAAAGCGGCAGAGAGAACGAAACCGAGACGCTCGCTGATTCGTACAGATACGAATACGGCAAAACAATTCACAGAATGGAGAGAACCCCAAACCGATGCTATAATAATGCTGTCGGTTTGGAGTTCTGCTCTGCAAAATTAAGATTTTAGGAGGAATTAAAAATGGTAGCAGGACATTTATCGGTTAAAAACGGCAATTACTATGCCGTACTGAATTACAAAAACGCCAAGGGGCAACGAAAAACAAAGTGGATTTCCTTGGGACTGCCCGAAAAGGGCAACAAACGAAAAGCGGAAGCCGAGCTTGCTAAACTGCGGGCAGAATTTGAAGTTCCCGAAGAAGTCGGAGAGTTAAGCAGCGATATGTTGTTTGCCGATTATCTTCTGGAGTGGTTGGAAATCGCCAAAGGAAGGCTGGCGATTGCGACGTATTCTTCTTACTTAGGACTTATAAAAAGCGTTATCGAACCTTATTTCCGTAAGAAGAAGCTGACACTCCGTGAGCTTGAAGCAAGGCATTTGCAAATGTTTTATTCCGAGATGCTCAAAAAGGTAAAACCCAACACGGTCATACACTACCACGCCGTTATTCATTCGGCGCTCAAATATGCGGTGAAAACCGATATGCTGATGCAGAATGTGGCTGATAAGGTTGACCGACCGAAGAAAAACGATTTTCAGCCTGTATTTCTTTCGGCAGAGGAAATGCAGAAAATGTTTGAAGCGCTTAGAGGAACAAAACTAGAACTGCCGGTGCTTGTAGCCGCTTTTTACGGCTTTCGCCGTGGCGAGGTGTTGGGGCTTAAATGGGACGCCATAGACTTTGAGCGTGGCACGATTTCGATTAAGCGAACGGTAACTTCAATTTCCGTAAACGGTAAGTATACGGAAATCGAGCAACAATCGGCAAAGACCAAATCAAGCTTGCGTACTTTACCGCTTGTCGGCAGTTTTCGAGACTACTTTATGCAGGTAAGGGAAGCGCAGGAATTGAACAAGAAGATATGCGGCAACTGTTACAATTATGAATATGAGGGTTTTGTGTTTGTAGATGAAATGGGCGAGCGTATGCGAGCGGGTTATCTAACTTCTTATTTCCCGAAGTTTTTGGAACAGCACGGTTTGCGCCGTATGCGATTTCACGACCTTCGTCATAGCTGTGCTTCACTGCTTCTTGCTAACGGCGTACCGCTAAAGCATATTCAAGAGTGGCTTGGTCACAGCGATTTTACAACAACGGCAAATATTTATGCTCACCTGGATTACAGTTCCAAAATCTCCTCGGCACAGGCAATGGAAACAGGACTTATTTTGCCTGAAAGAGGCGATTTCGGAAGCCGTTGGGTTTCAAATGATTTAGGAGAGAAATGATGATTTTCTCTCCTAAAATCCGAAAATTGCGTAAAATTTATTTTTTGAGAAAAAATGAAAAAGCCAGCAACACCGCATGGTTACTGGCTTTTCGATGGCGGAGACGGTGAGATTCGAACTCACGTGCCCGTTAGGGCAAACGCATTTCGAGTGCGCCCCGTTATGACCACTTCGATACGTCTCCGTGTATATTTCAATCCGCTTTTCTTTTCGACCAAAAATCGTTCAAAAAACTTTTGGAGAGAAAAGCAGGAGAGAAAGCAAAAAATTATTCGATTTTAAATTTGGAAGCCTAAGTAAAATCAAGGTTTTCAGGCGGACAGAACTAACAGCTCTTCGGAAAATTTCGAGTCAGCCCCGTTATGACCACTTCGATACCTCTCCGTATATACCGCTGTTTTCACAGCGGATAAGATTATATCATAAAAGAAATGATTTGTCAAGAAAGAATAAAGTCAATCTTCGTCAAAATCAAGAATTTCGCTGAGAATATAGTTTGAAACGAGCATACCCCTGCGGGAGAGCTTAAAGCCGCCGGACGTTTTGACGACCAGCTTCTTTTCAAGAAACGGCTTTAATCTTTCGCCGTATTTTGCGATGAAGTCGCCGCCGCAACGGAGCCTGTATTCGCCGAGGGAAATTCCTTCCGAAAGGCGGAAGCCGAGCATAACATATTGCGTTTCAAACTTTTTCGGCGTTATCTCCTCCGTACTGTCGATGAGAAAAACGGAAAGCGGATCCTCAATGAAATAATCTATATTTTTCACCTGCGAAAAGAGCCGCCCCTCAAAAAACGACGCAGCCGCCGCGCCGAAGCCGAGGTAGTCGTTGCATTTCCAATATTTCATATTATGACGACAGGCATATCCGTCTTTTGCGAAGTTGCTTATTTCATACTGACGGTATCCCCGCTCTTCAAGCGTCTTTGCCGAATCCATATACATTTTGTATTGAGTTTCTTCGTCCGGCAGACTTTCGGATATGGCTTTATTATACGCAAAGGGCGTGTTTTCCTCAATCTTCAGCCCGTAAAATGAGATATGCTCCGGAGAAAGCGCGGTGACCGTTTCGATTGTTTCAGCCAGCTTTTCCGGCGTCTGCTCCGGCAGGGCATACATAATATCAACATTTATGTTATCAAACCCCTCAAGGCGAGCGAGGAGAAACGAGCTTTCAAAATCCTCATACGTATGTATGCGGGAAAGCGTTTTCAGCTCGTCGTTATGGGCGCTTTGAAGTCCGAGGCTGAGACGGTTTATCCCCGCGCTCCTGTAAACCGCGAGCTTGTCGCCGTCAAGGGTGCCGGGGTTTGCTTCCATAGAAATCTCCGCGTTTTTATCGACGTTGAACGTTCTTCTTATCGCGCCGATTACGTCAAAAATGTCCTCTGCGTCTATATATGACGGAGTTCCTCCGCCGATATATATTGTATCGACGATATATCCCGTCGCTTTTTTTCCGTAGCTTTCAATCTGCTTTATAAGCGCGGAGCAATATGCCTTTGACGACTCTCGTGACGGAACGGAATAAAAATCGCAATAGGCGCATTTTTTGGCGCAATAAGGGATATGAACATATATTCCGAGCGATCTCATATTCCGTTTCCTCCTTTTTTATTCGTCGTCTCCGAGCTTGAGAACAGCCATAAACGTTTCCGGCGGAACTTCGACAGAGCCCAGCTTTCTCATACGTTTTTTGCCCTCTTTCTGCTTTTCAAGCAGCTTCTTTTTTCTTGTTATATCGCCGCCGTAGCACTTGGCAAGCACGTCCTTGCGCATAGCTTTGACGGTCTCTCTTGCGATGACTCTTCCTCCGACAGCCGCCTGAACCGGTACCTCAAAGAGCTGGCGGGGGATATTGTCCTTAAGCGCTTCGACAATCTTTCTGCCTCTTGCATATGCCTTGTCTGCGTGAACAATGAACGAAAGCGCGTCGACAACCTCCATATTGAGAAGAATATCGAGCTTGACGAGCTTGCTCTCCGCATAGCCCTTGAATTCATAGTCAAGGGAAGCATAGCCCTTTGAGCGACTTTTGAGCGCGTCGAAGAAGTCATAAATGATTTCGTTGAGCGGGAGCGTATAATGCAGCTCCATTCTCGTTTTATCGATATATTTCATATCGATGAATACGCCGCGTCTGTCCTTGCAAAGCTCCATAATCCCGCCGACAAACTCGGAAGGGACGATTATGCTTGCGGAAACTATCGGCTCCTCGGCGACGGATATTTCATCCGGCGAGGGATACACGGCGGGGTTGTCTATATAAGAGGTTACGCCGTCCTTGGTTGTAATTTTATAAATAACGCTCGGCGCGGTTGTGACAAGGTCGAGATTGAACTCCCGCTCTATGCGCTCCTCGATGATTTCCATATGAAGCAGACCCAGAAATCCGCAACGGAAACCGAAGCCCAGAGCAATACTCGTCTCCGGCTCAAAGGTCAGAGCGGCGTCGTTTAGCTGCAACTTCATCAGCGCGTCCCGAAGATCGGGATATTTTGCGCCGTCTGCGGGATAAATTCCGGCAAAGACCATCGGCTGTGCCTTTTTGAAGCCTTCAAAGGGGATCTCCGTCGGATTGTCAACCTCTGTGACCGTATCGCCGACGCGCGTATCCGAAACGTTCTTTATGCTCGCCGTTATATATCCGACCTCGCCCGCCGCAAGCTCCTTTGCGGGGACAAGCCCGAAGGCGGACATATATCCGACCTCGGTTACGTCGAATATCGCGCCCGTGTTCATCATTTTTATCTTTGTCCCGACGCGGACTTTGCCGTCCGCAACGCGCACATTTACGACAACGCCTCTGTACGAATCGTAATACGAATCGAAAATCAGGCATTTGAGCGGCGCTTCGGGGTCGCCCTTGGGGGCGGGAATGTCGCTTACTATTCTTTCAAGCACATCCTCGATATTCTGCCCTGTTTTTGCGGAAACGGCGGGGCAGTCCTCCGCGGGAATGCCGATGACATCCTCGATTTCATTTCTTGTGCCTTCAATATCTGCGGAGGGGAGGTCGATTTTGTTTATGACGGGGATGATTTCAAGGTCGTTTTCAAGAGCGAGATATGTGTTCGCGAGCGTCTGCGCCTCAATGCCCTGCGTTGCGTCAACGATGAGCAGCGCGCCCTCGCAGGCGGCAAGGGAGCGGGAGACCTCGTAATTGAAGTCGACGTGTCCGGGGGTGTCGATAAGGTTGAATTCATAGTCCTCGCCGTTTTTTGCGTGATAATTCATCTTGACGGCGCGGGCTTTTATCGTTATTCCTCTTTCACGCTCAATATCCATATTGTCAAGAAGCTGCTCCTCCATCTCGCGCGAAGAAACGCTCTGCGTCTTTTCGAGAAGCCTGTCCGCAAGGGTGCTCTTGCCGTGGTCTATATGGGCTATTATTGAGAAGTTGCGTATGTTTTTCTGATTTGCCATTGATACCTGTCCTTTGCGGAGAATTTTATATAACAAGAGTATTATATCACGCCCGCATCGGTTTATCAAGTATTTTTTGGCGGGCGGGGTTGATAATTGCTCCGGACTGTGATATATTGTTATTATAAACAAAAACGCACGGGGGCATTATGGCAGAGAGAAATATAGAGATAGTCAAAAACTACGATCCTGAGGTCGGAGCGGCAATGGAGGCGGAGCTTCTCCGTCAGAGAAGGGGCATCGAGCTGATCGCCTCGGAAAATTTCGTTTCGGAGCCCGTTATGGCGGCGATGGGATCGATACTGACGAACAAATATGCCGAGGGCTTCCCCGGAAAGAGATATTACGGCGGCTGCGCCTGCGTTGATATTGTTGAAAATATAGCGAGAGACCGCGCGAAAGCGCTCTTCGGCGCAGAGCACGCAAACGTCCAGCCGCACAGCGGGGCGCAGGCAAACCTTGCGGTCTATTTTGCGCTGCTCAAGCCCGGCGACACCGTTATGGGAATGAGCCTTGCCGAGGGTGGTCATCTGACGCACGGTAGTCCCGTCAATATGTCGGGAATGTATTATAATTTCGTCCCTTACGGCGTTTCCGCGGAGACGGGACGCATAGATTACGACGAGATCGACCGTCTGGCGCACGAATGTCACCCGAAGCTGATAGTTGCGGGCGCGTCGGCGTATCCGAGAACGATCGATTTTGAGAGAATTTCAAAGACGGCAAAGGACGTCGGGGCTTATTTTATGGTCGATATGGCACATATCGCGGGGCTTGTTGCGGCAGGGCTTCACCCCTCGCCTTTCCCCTATGCGGATGTTGTAACGACAACGACTCACAAGACCCTCCGCGGTCCCCGCGGCGGAATGATCCTTTGCAAAGCAGAGCTTGCAAAACAGATAGATAAGGCGATCTTCCCCGGCACGCAGGGCGGCCCGCTTATGCATATAATCGCGGGGAAGGCGGTGTGCTTCGGAGAGGCGCTCAAGCCCGAATTCAGGGACTACCAGAGCCGCATAATAAAGAATGCAAAAGCGCTTGAAAAGTCGCTTGTGACCGAGGGGTTTTCGCTCGTTACGAGCGGAACGGACAATCATCTCGTCCTTGTAAACCTTATCGGCACGGGCGTGACGGGCAAGGAGCTTGAACGGCGATTGGACGAGGTTGGCATAACCTGCAACAAAAATGCTGTTCCGGGCGATCCGGAAAGCCCGTTTGTCACAAGCGGCATCCGCCTCGGTACGCCTGCGGCAACGACAAGAGGACTTTGCGAGGAGGATTTCACCCTCATCGGAAAGCTTATCGCTCTTGCGACGTTCGATTTTGAAAACTCCGCAGACCATATCCGCGCGGAGGTTGATAAAATCTGCAAGAAATATCCGCTTTATGAGGACTGATCCGCCGTCGGAGCGGGTCGGATATTGTCGGGCTCTGTCGAAAGCGAATAACGCAGGCAGGGGCTCGGTTGTTTTGGAAAAATCGTTGAATTGAGGTTTTGAAATATGTCGGATAATGTCGAAATCGTGCGAAAAATTGCCGAAACGCTGAAGGCGCGCGGAGAGGTGTTCTGCACAGCCGAATCATGCACGGGAGGGCAGATCGCCAAGACCGTAACCGATCTTGCCGGCGTCTCCTCGGTATTTTTCGGCGGGGTTGTGTCATATGCAAACGAGATAAAGGAAAAGCTGCTCGGCGTGCGCCGTGAAACGCTTGAAAAGTTCGGCGCAGTATCGGAGCAGACGGCGGCGGAGATGGCAGCGGGCGCTGTCAGCGCGCTGGACGTTGATTTTTCCGTCGCGGTGACGGGAATCGCGGGGCCGGACGGCGGCTCGGAGGAAAAGCCGATCGGGCTGGTTTATATCGCCTGCGCAGACAAAAAAGGCAATGTAAAGATTGCAAAAAATCTCTTTTCGGGCGACAGAAAAGCCGTCAGAGACCAAACGACAGAGACAGCCCTGCGTATGCTGGCTGATTTTGTCGGATAAGCGCAAAGAAGCGCAGAATGTTTATAACTTTGTGGAAAATGGGGAAAACTCCATTAAATTCCATAACACTCGGAAAGGAGACCGCAGATGGCGAAAAATGAAAGCAAGATACTTTCTCCGGACGCTCTTGCGGACATAATATCGTCCGGAAAAGCCGAAACGCTTGTGTTTTTCGGCGAGGAGGATTACCTGAAAACCGTCTGGACGGAGAGAATTGCAAAAGCCGTAATGACGGCAGAGGGCTTTGACGTTTTCAACCGTTTCTCCGTCTCGTTTTCGGATGAAAAAAGCGGACTTTCCTCCCTTGCTGACGCACTTTTCGCCGCGCCGATGATGCAGGATATGACGCTTGTCGAAGTCGTCGATCTCGGCGCGATTGCGGGAAAACCGTCGTCGGTCGAGGCGCTGGCGGGGGTCATCTCCGGGGGCGGAGGAGACGCATTTACAATACTGAATTTCCGCTCGGACGAGCTTGAAGCAGACTACCGTTTTGAACAGTCCGCGCTTTTCAAAAAGCTCTCGCCTTTCTGCAAATTTGTAAAGTTTGATTTGCTTTCGTCTGGCAAGCTTATTGCCTGGGCAAAAAAGCTCATTGCGGGGAAAAACGGGTGTCTGTATCTGACGGACGAAGCCGCTGCCGCTCTCTGCGAGCTTTGCTCCGGACGAATGCTCGCCGTTCTTTCCGAGACGGAAAAGCTGGCGGCATATAAGAATTTCGCCCATATAAGCGAGGCAACTCCGATAACGGAGGAGGACGTGCGCACGGTTTGCGTTCAGAACGCAAAGGACGATATGCCCTTTGCAATGTCAAACGCCGCCGCAAAATGGAACCTGCGCGAAATGCTAACCGTGCTTGACTTTTGCCGAGATATGCGGGAGGAGCCTGTGTCTGTCGTTGCGAAGCTCGGGAAAATATATTCCGAGATGCTGAAGATGAAAACGGCGGCACTTGCCGGTATGCCGCAGTCGTCGCTTGCAAGGGCGCTCGGTATGAACGAATACAGGGCAAAGCTCGTTTATAAATCCGTTGAAAACGTGCCCGTTGCCGTGATCGAGAACGCAGTTCTCGAAACCTATAAAACAGACGTCGCCCTGAAAAGTACGGTCTCTGATAAATGGGGACTTGTTTATGAGCTTGCGGCGAAAATATATACTCCGAAATCATTGAGAGGCTGATAAATGCTTGAAATTTCACTTCCGATAATCGTTGAGGGCAAGTATGACAGGGAGCGCATACTCTCCGTCGCAAGAGCGACCGTCATTACGACGGACGGCTTCGGAATTTTCAGAAAGGATGAGAAAGCCGCCCTTATCCGCAGGCTTGCGGAGGCGGGCGGGGTCATCGTTCTGACGGACAGCGACGGTGCGGGACTTGTCATCCGCAACTATATTCACGGAATTCTTCCGCCCGACAAAATTTTCGATATTTACACTCCCGAGGTCAGGGGAAAGGAAAAACGCAAGGCAGAACCTTCCAAAGCGGGGCTTCTCGGCGTCGAGGGAATGGATCGCAGCTGGCTTGAAAATGCGCTTCTGCCGTTTTCGGGAACAGTTGTGCGCCGCGCGCCGACCGTAACAAAAACGGATTTTTATCTTCTCGGGCTTTCAGGAGGGGAGGGTAGCTCGGAAAAACGCAAAAGGCTTGCAGCTTTGCTCTCCCTGCCGACGAACCTTTCCGCAAATGCGCTGATAAATGCGATAAATATTGCCGTAAGCGAGGAGGAATACCTTTCGGCTGTCGAAAAACTGAAAACAGAGGTTTAAAAAACATATGAAAGAAAAAAAGAATTTTTTTGATAAAATAATCGACGGGCTTCATCTGACGAAGTACCGCGAGATAATAATGTATCTCATATTCGGCGTACTTACGACGCTCGTCGGCTGGGTTGTTTATTACGGCATCCTCGCCGCAGGCAGAGCGGTACTCGGCATACCCGCAGAGGAGGTAACCGGCGGGAGATATATAGCGGTTTATACCGTCGCTCAGGTTCTCCAATGGATCTGCGCAGTGCTCTTTGCGTTTTTTACGAACAAAAAATGGGTGTTTACGGATGCGGATAAGGCAGTTTCGACGGGGAAACAGCTCGTGACCTTCGCAGGCTCGCGTCTTGTGACCTTCGGGCTCGACTTTATCATTACTTATGCCGGCACGTTTGCCCTTGCAAAGCTGTTTCCGACGCTTGTTTCGGTATTCCTGCTCGGAAAAGAACGCAACCTCGCGGAGATACTTTCAAAGGTCATTGCAGCGATTGTTGTTATAATCTGCAACTATATTATAAGCAAAGTGCTTGTTTTCAAAAAAAGCAAATCGGAGGAAAAGCCAATTGAATAAACAGGATTATTCAGCTTCCGTTTATGCTTATGTCGGCGATGCGGTTCTTGAGGTTTATATAAGGGAAAGACTGGCGGCGCTCGGCATTTCCGATACGGGAAAGCTCTCCGCTATGGCGCAGAAGCTCGTTTGCGCCGAGGCGCAGAGCGACAGGCTGGAGGAGCTTCTCCCTCTTCTGACGGAGGAGGAAAACAATATTTATCTCTTGGGCAGAAATCATAAAACAAAGACGACTCCGAAACATTCAACCCCCGCCCAGTACCATAGGGCAACGGGCTTCGAGGCGATCTTCGGCTTTCTGTATCTTTCCGGCAGAACGGAGAGGGCAAGGGAGCTCTTTGCTGCGGCATATAAAGATCTGATCTGAAAATAAAGAGGAGCAAAATCGCTCCTCCTGCAAAAAAAGCCACCCTTGCAAGGGTGGCTTTTTTAATGCTTTTATTCCTCTTTGAGAGCGTCTTTTCTGCAAAGGCTTTTCGTCCGTGTCGGAGCGGTGAGCAAAATGTGAGAGCCTTATGACAATGGTGTACGATATCTTTGGACGATGCCGTTACTTGAGCAACTCGGATTTTTTTGCTTCAAACTCTTCCTGCGTGATTATGCCGCTGTCAAGAAGGTCTTTATATTTTTTGATTTCGTCAGCCTTGCTTGTCTGATCGACCGGAATCTTTTTTGCCGGAGCGTCGTTGAACTTTGCATATTTGACTACAAGTGATAAAACCGCCGAAACCACGGAAAGAATAACCAATATACTGCCAAGCCCGCCTATTTGATAACAATCGAATTTGTAGTCTGTGTAGTCGATTTGACCACAACCGCCAATAAACGCCAAAAGTGATACAAAACTTGCTAAAGGGAGCCAAGCGGATAGCCTTGAGAGGATGTTGCGCTTTTCCAAAAGGGCTGAAAAGAGACATACAAACGATGCTACCAATAACAAAAGTGTTATTTTACTAAACGTGTTTGCGATGCCGGCATTTCCTCCCCTGAAATCGGCAAAGGCGTTCATATCATTGCTACCAATCTCAACTACTCCCGGTATAAACATACACACGGCTTCAATTATCGTGATTACCATCATAGCGAGCGTTAGTTTTTTCTTCATTGTTGTTTCCTCCTGTTTTTACAAATATTTCATTCTCGCCCTCACATACGCTGAAAATGCCAAATTTGTTACCGTTGTCGAGAAAATTTTATCACAATATGAGATAAAAGTCAATATCTCGCAGTGAGATATTTTTTAATACTTGTATATACTGTTGCGGAGAACCTTGTTAAGGTGACGGAGGTAAGATGAGACTGAAGGATCTCAGAGAAGATTTGGATATGACGCAGGCGGATGTTGCAAAGCGTCTTTATATAAAACAGAATACTTATTCGCAATATGAAAACGGTCAGCGGGGGCTTCCTGTTGAAGTGCTTATAAAGCTCGCAAAGCTTTTTGAAACGTCAACGGATTATATACTCTCGCTTACAGACGAACGGAAACCATATCCGCCGAAAAAATAAAAGCCACCCTCGCAGGGTGGCTTTTTTAATGCTTTTATTCCTCTTTAAGAGCGTCTTTTCTGGAAAGGTTGATTCTGCCTTTTTCGTCCGTGCCAAGGAACTTGACCGTTACCTTATCGCCGACGGAAACAACATCTTCAACATTTTCAACTCTCTTTGTATCGAGCTTGGAGATATGAACAAGGCCTTCTTTTCCGGGAGCGATTTCAACAAATGCGCCAATCGGAATGATTCTTGTGACCGTGCCGGTGTAGCAGCAGCCTTCAACGGGCTCGAATACGATAGCGTCGATTATGCCCTTCGCAACGTAAGCATCCTCTTTATTTACGGCGAGAATGAAGATTGAACCGTCTTCTTCGATATCGATCTTCGTGTTTGTTTCTGCCGTGATCTTCTGGATGACCTCGCCGCCTTTACCGATAACTTCTCTGATCTTATCGGGATTGATCTTCATAGAGATCATCTTCGGAGCGTACTTGCCGACGTCTGCTCTGGGTTCCGGAATTGCCTTGAGAATTACTTCGTCGATAATGTAATCTCTGCCCTTATGAGTTGTTTCGAGGGCGTTCTTTATGATTTCGGGAGTAAGACCGTCGATCTTGAGGTCCATCTGAATGGAGGTGATACCCTTGTGTGTTCCGGCGACCTTGAAGTCCATATCGCCGTAGAAGTCTTCAAGACCCTGAATGTCTATCATTGTGTCCCAGGAGCCGTCCTCGGCTGTGATAAGTCCGCAGGAGATACCTGCAACGGGAGCCTTTATCGGAACGCCTGCGTCCATAAGAGCAAGAGTCGAACCGCATACGGAGCCCTGAGATGTTGAGCCGTTTGAAGAAACAACTTCGCTTACGACGCGGATAGCATAAGGGAATTCTTCCTTTGAGGGAAGTACGGGAATGAGCGATCTCTCCGCGAGCGCGCCGTGACCGATTTCTCTGCGTCCGGGTGTGCGGAGGGATTTAGCCTCGCCTGTCGAATAGCCGGGCATATTGTAATGATGCATATAGCGTTTTTCTTTTTCGTCGTCAAGACCGTCAAGCATCTGCGCGTCGCTCATCGGTCCGAGAGTCACAACGGAAAGAACCTGTGTCTGACCTCTTGTAAAGAGACCCGAGCCGTGTGTTCTGGGAAGAACGCCGACCTCGCTTGCGAGCGGGCGGATCTGATCCATTCTTCTTCCGTCAACACGCTTTTTGTCAACAAGGAGCCAACGACGGACAATCTTCTTCTGAATTTTATATATAAGCTCGGGAAGAACAACGGGAAGATCCGGATATTCTTCGGAGAACTTTTCGAGGATGTCGTCCTGAATGGGCTGCATTTTTGCGTCACGAACGGTCTTGTCATCCGTGTCAAGAGCTTCCATAACGGCTTTTTCACAATAGTCGAAAATCTTATCGAACATATCGTGATCAAGCTCGCAGGAAGGATAATCAAACTTCGGCTTGCCGACTGCGGCAATGATTTCATTGATGAATACGAGGAGCTTCTTTATCTCTTCGTGAGCAAGCATAATCGCATTGTACATATCGTCGTCCGATACTTCCTTTGCGCCCGCTTCAATCATAACGACTTTCTTTTCGGAAGCCGCGACTGTCAGTTCGAGAACGCTTTCTTTTCTCTCCTCGGCTGTCGGGTTGATGATGAATCTGTCGCCGATCATACCGACGAACGCGCCGCCGATAGGTCCGTTCCACGGGATGTCCGAAATGGAAAGGGCTATGGACGCACCGATCATAGCCGTTATTTCGGGTGAGCAATCGGGATCGACGCTCATAACCGTAAGAGTAAGAGCTACGTCGTTACGAAGATCCTTCGGGAAGAGGGGACGGATAGGTCTGTCGATAACGCGGCTTGTAAGGATTGCCTTTTCGCCGGGTCTGCCTTCACGTCTTGTAAAGCTGCCGGGAATTCTGCCGACAGCATAGAGTTTTTCGTCGTAGTCAACGGAAAGGGGAAGAAAATCGATGCCGTCTCTGGGCTTCGGCGATGCCGTCGCACAAGCGAGGATGACCGTCTCTCCGTAGCTTATCATACAGGAGCCGTTTGCGAGCCCTGCAACCTTGCCGACCTCAACTTTGAGAGGTCTGCCTGCGTATTCATAATTGAATACTTTGTAATTTTCAAACATTTTTTGCCTCCTGAATTTATTTTATTTCTTCTGCGGCGGGGGCTTTTGTTTAGCATTTAACGAAATCTCCGACGTTTTTTCGGGGACTTTATTAACTGCTATACAAAATCCGCTTCCGCCGCATAAAAGACGCTGTAATTTTTGAAAGGGACGGAGAATATCCGTCCCTTTCGGAAAAACTTATTTTCTTATGCCGAGCTTATCGATTATAGCACGGTAACGATTGATGTCCTTCTTCTGGAGATAAGAGAGAAGGCTTCTTCTCTGACCAACCATTTTGAGAAGACCTCTGCGGCTGTGGTGGTCGTTGTTGTTGAGCTTGAGATGCTCGTTGAGATGGTTGATTCTTGCCGTGAGAATGGCAATCTGAACCTCGGGCGAGCCTGTGTCGCCTTCGTGAATAGCGTTTTCTGTGATAATCTGCTGTTTCTGTTCCTTAAGCATTGTGTTTCACCTCATAAAAATATTTTTGCGTTCGGGCATCGAAGCGGGCGGCGGGTGAAGCGTTTTTAAAAAACCTTATGTCCGCAGGCTGCGCTGCCGAATTTTCGCAAATACGATTATAGCATAAAGATTTCCGCTTGTAAAGAGTTTTTCCGAAAAAAACAAATTTATTTATATATTTGCAAAGGATGCCCGAGGTTTTAGGGAAGGAAAAGAAATATTTTTCCTCAAAAGCCCCGCCGCGCGGCACAAAAAATGCTTTTTTGAAAAATTTTTTAAAAAATGTGTTAACTTCCGGACGCTTTTGCGGTTATTATTGATGTAAGGCGCTTTTACGAAACGGACCGGAAGGAGGGAACGCATTTGGAGGACGAAAAAATAATCGAATTGTTTTTTGCCCGTTCCGAAGAAGGAATCGCCCGCACGAAAGAAAAATACGGAAGATACTGCGGGTACATAGCAAAAAACATTCTCGGCGACGAGCTTGACGCGGAGGAATGCGTAAGCGACGCATACCTTCGTCTCTGGAATCTCATCCCTCCGACGAGACCCGAAAGGCTCTCTGTCTTTCTCGGAAAGCTTGTCCGCGGGCTGTCGATCGACAGACTTCGGAAAAGATCTGCGAAAAAGAGAGGCTTTTCGGAAGCGGAACTGACGGATGAAGAACTTTCTGAGGTTTTTGCAACGTGTGACGATGAGATCGAATCGTCGCTGATCAGCGATGCGATAAACCGCTTCCTCGGCTCGCTTGAAAAGAAAAAACGGATAATTTTTGTCCGCAGGTATTGGTATATGAGCGATATTCGCAGCATTTCCGAGTCGCTCGGAATGAGCGAGGGGAGCGTCAATATGACGCTTTCGAGGCTGCGCGCGGAGCTTAAAAAGTTTTTGGAAAAGGAGGGCTTCGAAGTATGAAAAAAGAGAAAATCGATGAGATAATCGGCTGGATAGACGACAGTTTCATAGACGAGGCAATGCCAACCGAAGATTGCAAAAAGAGAAAACCGAATATAGGGCGCATCCTTGCGTTTGCGGCGGGGTTTCTGATTGCGATCGGTATAGGCGCGGGCTCGGTTGCCTGGCAAAACCGCCCCTTGCCGGACCTTTCGGGAAAGTACGAGGCAAAATATGTCGCAAATCCGGACAACATCACCCATACAACGGCTACGGTCAGTTCTTATACGGGCTTTACTTACAGCTCCGAATTTTATAACAGAGTCGGCGATATTCCGGAGGAGTATGTTTCCGAGATGATCGCCTCCGGCAAACTTCCGAAGCAAACGGACGAGGATGAAGTAAAATTCGAATTCTATAAAATAGAAAACATCTCAAAAGAATATGCAATTGCAGCCAGAACCGCCCAAGGCAGAAGCTTCAGCGTTCTGACAAATGCCGTGTATCTGCCGGAGACTGTCGGCGAATGGAAAGAAAACATTGCATTTGAGAAAACGGCAAAGATAAAAACCGTCAGCTATTCCTTCAAGGGAGCGGACGGAAACGAGAGGACGGTTGAGTTTGAAAACGCGGATGAGAGTCTGATATATTCCGCAGTTTTCGGAAACAGCAAGGCGAAAATCAGCCGTTTTTCCGAAGAGCCGAGCGACATTTGCATAACGATCATAATGGACATTCCGTCCCTTGCGGCAGAGAATTATGCAGTCCGCATCTCGACTTCCGGCGATGTATACGCAAAAATGCCGGAGCAGAGTGGCACATACCGGATAAGCAAAAAAGCCGTTCGGAACATTATAGAGTACCTTGCGGAAAATTGCGAGGGAAAAGAACTGATTTATAAATGATACACCCGAAAAGAGGTAAAAACGATGAAAAGAATTATAGCCTTTGTGCTGATAACCTTGACAATTGCGGTTGTCATTGCGGGATGCGTGTCCGGCAATGACAAGCCGAGCACAACAACGACAACCGGCACAACGACAACCGGTACAACGACAACCGGCACAGCCCCCGGCACGACAACCGCAAAACCCGACGTGCCCGTCGAAAAGCCGACGGCATCCGAGGCTATGGCGGCATATCTCAAAACCCTGCTCCGCGAAAATTCCGGCAAGAATCTGACGGAAATAATGGGCAGACTGGACGAGCACCCCTGCTTTGACAGCCTTGAAACCGATATAAGTGTTCAACGCTATCCGAAAGGCTATTCGCCCTATATATACGGCTTTACATACGGAACCGAGTTTCCCGAATATGTAAACTCGGGTTCACTTTTCTGTCTCTCCGGCGGCACACCCTTCGTCGCAAACGTTTTCGAACTCAAAGACGGCGCGGATCTGGATGCTTTCCAAGCTTTTCTCGAAAAAGAATCGAATCTGAATATAGATGATGCGGAAAAGCCGGCAACGATGAAAACGGTTGGCTCCGAGGGCAATTATGCGTTTATAATCCTCTGCACGGAGGATCTGAAAACAGACATTGATCCGGATGCAAAGCAGACAATTGTCGGTCTTATGAAAAAAGTCCGCACAGGAGCGGAGCTTTCAATGGGTGTGACAAAGATGGACGTCACCTCCGAGCGCGCGCCGTACTTCTTCGGAATAGAGGAGAACGTCGATCTGCTTGAAAAGGAAGGCGTGATCTGCGAGCCGATGGTCGGTTACGGATTTTCGCTTGTAATGGTTGAGGTCAAGGACGAAAAGGACGCGCAGAAGGTCGCAAAGGAAATGGAATCCGGACTCGATCCCGGCAAATGGATTTGCGTTCACGCAGAATACGTTTCCGTCAAGGTCTGCGGAAAATACGTCCTCGGAGTTATGTCGTCGCGTGAGGAATGCGAAAAAATAACGTCCGTATTCGAAAGCCTTTGCAAATAAGCGGTATTCCTTCCTTGCGGTATCCCCCTCCGCAATCCATATAAAAACCGCCCTTCCGCAAGCCCAAGCGGGAGGGCGGTTTTTTCATAAAATCTTCTCGCAGGCGAAAAAGTCGATGCCGTATTTATGACATTCGCCGACAAAATCGAAGCCGAGGGAGCGGTAAAGCCCGACAGCCGCGAGGTTTACCTTTGAAACAAGGAGCCTTGCGGAGGTATAGCCCTTTTTCCTGGCTTCTTTCAGCGCTTCGCGTGCGACGGTTTTCGCCCGCCCTTTCCCCTGCTCCTCCGTTGCAACGGCAAGGCGGGAAAGCTCGCAACTGCCGCCGCTCTCGCCCCGCCATCCGGCAAGGTCGTCAAACTCTTCTCCCGAAAGGACGGAAATCGCGCCGATGAGCTTTCCGTCGGACTCGAAAACATAAAGTCCGCCGGAGGAAAGGTCTCCCTTTGCCTCTCTTTCGGAGGGATAATCCTCGTCCCAGGTGCAGCCCTCCGTGCCGAGAACGGAGCGATAAAGCGCAAGTACTGCGGGCAGATCGCCGTCCGTTGCTTTTCTGAAAACCGTGCTCATTGCAGATTATAATTCTGCATAAAATCCGCGACGGACTTTTCGCAGGTCCGCATCGCGGCGATCGTTTCTTCAAAGAGCTTGTCAAGCTCCCAGCCGAGCCGCTCTGCGCCTGTCCGGATAACGTCACGCGAGCAGCCTGCGGCGAATTTCTTATCCTTGAATTTCTTTTTCAGGCTTGAAACCTCCATATCCGAAACGCTCTTTGACGGACGCATAAGCGCCGCCGACCATATCAGCCCCGTAAGCTCGTCCGCCGCAAAGAGCACCTTCTCCATTTCGTGCTTTGGCTCAACGTCGCAGCAGATGCCGTAGCCGTGTGAGCATACGGAATATATCATATCGTCCCCGACGCCGCCCTCTCTGAGCAGCTCGGGGGCTTTTTTGCAGTGCTGCTCCGGATAAAGCTCGAAATCTATATCGTGAAGCAGACCGGTAATGCCCCAGTAATCCTCCTCGTCGCCATAGCCGAGCGACCTTGCAAAGTATCGCATAACTCCTTCGACCGTCAGCGCGTGCCGGATGTGAAACGGATCCTTGTTGTATTTTTCGAGAAGCGCAAGTGCTTCCTCGCGCGAAATATTGCTTTTTCTCATTGCTTTTTCCTCCTTTTCGGGACGTTTTTTAAGCCCATTATACCACCGCCGCAGAGAAAGTCAACAGGTTTTTGAAAGGAGAAAAACCGCAGAAAAAATTTTTTCGCGGGCGGGGAAACAACATAAAAAAGCACACCCCGATACACACTATCTAAAAAATATTTTATTTATTCGGCAAATCGGTTGACGAAAAGAAAAAAATGTGATATGCTGAATAATGTAAAATGTTTCAAAATTTTGTGTGAATTTATACATTCGTGTTGTTAATATTCAATAAACTCAGAGGGTGTTTCCGTCGGAAAGGCAGATCGGTATGATTTTTGATCTTCAAAAAGCAAGCGTGCTGAAAAGAATATCGGCTTTCATTCTTGACGCAATACTTATCTGCATCGTCGCAACGGGCTTTGCCGTTGCTCTCTCGGAGATAACCTCTTATGACAGCTATAGCGACCGTCTTGAGCAGTATTATGCGGAATATGAGCAGGAATACGGCGTAAAATTCCGTATGTCAGAAAAAGAAGCGACCGCTATGACGGAAGAAGAGCAGGAGCAGTATAAAAAGGCTTATGACGCTCTCATAGCGGATAAGGAAGCTATGTCCGAATATAACAAAGTCATAAATCTTGCGCTTCTGATAACATCCGTCTCGATCCTCCTCGCTTATGCCGCTATGGAATTTGCCGTTCCGCTCTTTCTTAAAAACGGGCAGACTGTCGGCAAAAAGGTGTTCGGTCTCGGCGTTATCAGAGAAGACGGCGTCAGAATGAACAATATTATGCTTTTCGTCCGCACCTTTCTCGGAAAGTATACCCTTGAAACAATGATCCCCGTATATATAATATTGATGATACTTTTCAACAGCATCGGAAGCATCGGGCTTATCGTGCTCGGAGCCGAGCTGTTGTTGCAGATAATTCTTTTCTTTGCCAAAAAGACGAGACCCTTTATTCACGACATTCTCGCAGGGACAGTCGTCGTCGATATGGCGAGCCAGATGATCTTCGCAAGCGAAGAGGAAATGATCGAGTATAAGAAAAGAGTATCTGCGGAGAGAGCCTCCCGCAGCCCATATTAAAAGCTACGGAGGCATTTTTTCTTTAAAAAGCGAAAAAAATAACTTGAGAAAGGATATAAAATGAAAGTCGTATTACAGAACCTGACAAAGATATTCCCCAGCCGGAATAAAAAATCAAACGAAGAGGTCGTTGCCGTCAACGATTTCACGTTTGAGATACCGGATGGCAAGCTCATCGGTCTTCTCGGACCTTCGGGCTGCGGAAAGAGCACAACCCTTTATATGATCTGCGGACTGCAAAAGCCGACATCGGGTAAGATCTTCTTCGGTGATGACGACGTTACCGATCTCTCCCCCGAAAACAGAGGTGTCGGACTTGTTTTCCAGAACTACGCCCTCTATCCGCATATGACGGTTAAGCAGAACATTCTCTTCCCGCTTCAGAACCTCCGCGGCGCGGATAAGCTGTCGAAAGAGGAAATGCTTGAAAGAGCATATGAGGCGGCAAGACTCGTTCAGATAGACGAGCTTATGGATCGCAAGCCCAGCGAGCTTTCCGGCGGTCAGCAGCAGAGAGTTGCGATCGCGCGCGCTCTTGTCAAAATGCCGAGAGTGCTCCTTCTTGACGAGCCCCTTTCAAACCTTGACGCGCGTCTCCGTCTCCAGACGAGAGAGGAAATCAGAAGAATTCAGAGAGAAACAAAGATAACGACTGTCTTCGTCACACACGATCAGGAAGAGGCAATGAGCATTTCGGATATGATCGTCGTTATGAAGACTGGTATCGTTCAGCAGATAGGCGCTCCGCAGGAGGTTTATGACGATCCGAAGAACCTCTTCGTTGCAAAATTCCTCGGCACCCCCCCGATAAACGTTTTCGAGGGCTACGTCAGAGACAAAATGCTTTATATCGGCGAGGAGCGCGTCCTTTCGGTTCCCGGCGCAAGAGATGGCGAGGTTTTCGTCGGCATCCGCCCGGAGGGCTTCATTCTGGATGATTACGGTCCTATGCATTGCAAGCTTTCAAGCGTTGAAGTTATGGGCAGGGACGTAAGCGTCGTATCGACAAGCGAAGCGTCGCTTTCGCCCGTTATCCGCTCGATAATCAATGCGGACAACAAGGTAAACACCGAATCGGGAACGGTCAGCTATTCGCTCAAGCGTCACAAGGTATTCATTTTCGATAAAGAAACCGAAGAAAGAATTTATTTTGAGGTGTAAAAATGGTCGAAAGCAAACAACAATGGAAAGCGTGGCTCTATCTCTCGCCGGCGATAGTCCTGCTGCTTGTTTTCACGGTGTGGCCCATAATAAACACCGTGCGTATGGCGTTTCTCGAGGATTACAGCGGCCTTGAAGCCATCGGCGGAAGGGTCTTTCAGTTCGGTATCGGAAATTTCACAAAGGTCATCAAATACAAGAGCTTTCTGAAATGTCTTAAAAATACGGTGCTCATCTGCGTGCCGACTGTTCTTATATCGTCGTTTCTCGCACTTCTCATCGCCGTATGTCTCAACTCCATAAAGCCCCTTCAGAAGGTATTGCAGACAATATTCTTCCTTCCTTACGTAACAAACTCGATCGCAATCGGTATGGTGTTCGCTGCAATGTTCAACATCGTCGGCAACCTCGGCACAAAGGGAAACGACATCATCGTTACCGCAGGTATCATAAACAACATAATCGAATTTTTCGGCGGGCACGCAGTCAACTGGATAAATGCCGGCTCGACATACGCCGCGAATATGACGGTTATGATTATTTACATCGTATGGAATGCGCTTCCGTTCAAGATACTTATCCTCCTCGGCGGACTTCAGAGCATAAACAAGCAGTATTATGACGCGGCAAGAGTTGACGGAACGCCGAGAGCACGCGTATTCACAAGAATAACCGTTCCGCTCCTTTCCCCGATGATCGCATACGTCGTCATCACGGGATTTATCGGCGGTTTCAAGGAATATACGAGCATCGTCGGTATTTTCGGAGACACTATGGGACCGGTTCACGATTCGAAACGTCTGAACACAATGGTCGGCTTCATATATGACTCGCTCAGCACAAACAAGCAGGGAAGAGCGAGCGCCGCCGCATTGATACTGTTCGTAATAATTCTTATCGTAACGCTTATAAACCTCTATGTAAGCAAGAAGAAAGTTCATTATTGAGAGGAGGGCGGAAATGAAAAGTAATATTTCAACAATGCACGAAAGGGATATGCAGAAGGTATCGGCAAAGCAGAAGGTTGTCAAAGCGCTGGTTATCATTCTCATTTATGCTTTCCTGATATTTATGGCACTCGCTGTCCTGTTCCCCTTTTATTGGATGCTGAACTCATCCCTTAAAAGCCTTGATGAATACAGACGGAGCATTCCGACCTTCTGGCCGAACAGAATTCTCTTCTCAAACTATGCGGAGGCTTTTACAACCGCAAATCTCGGAAGACTCTTCCTCAACACCCTTTATGTCGGGCTTGTATCGACGATTCTCTCCCTTGTGATAACGGTGCTTTCCGCATTCGCTTTCGCAAGGCTTGAATTCAAGGGCAAGAACGTCCTCTTTGCCGCTCTCCTTGCGACGATGATGATCCCCGGCGAGCTTTTCACAATCACAAACTATATAACGGTTTCCGGTCTCGGCTGGAAAAACACATACACTGTTCTCATAGTGCCGTTCCTTGTCAGCGTATTCTATATATATCTTCTCCGCCAGAACTTCCTGCAGATACCGAACGAGCTCTATCTTGCCGCCAAGGTTGACGGCACGAGCGACATCAAATACCTCTGGAAGGTTATGATCCCGCTCTCCCTCCCGACGCTCATCTCGATTACGATTCTCAAAATGATGGGTGCCTGGAACTCATATATCTGGCCCCGCCTCGTTGCAAACGACGAAGCTCACCAGATGATAACAAACGGTTTGCGCAACGCCTTTACGGAAACGACGGGCGACGTAAACTATCCTGTTCAGATGGCGGCTGTCGCCATAGTATCATTCCCGCTTTTCCTCGTATTTGTATTCCTCAGGAAATACATTATGAAGGGTGTCAGCAGAAGCGGTATCAAAGGTTAAACAGCCGCAGGGCTTTTAACATAAAACAAAAATTTTTGGAGGAAAAAACCAGTTATGAAGAAGTTTTTGGCAATCATTATGCTTCTCGCTCTCACGATGACAATGCTGTTCTCGTGCGGAACGAAGCCGGATCCGAACGGAGACAAAAAAGTCGGTAACTTTGAAGTCCCCGAAGTAGGATATGACGGCAGCGACGTTACAATCACGTTTTATCACACAATGGGCTCGAATCTTACTGACGTTCTCGAAACTTATATCGCTGATTTCAATAAGCTCTACCCCAACATCCACATCGAGCACACAAAGATCGGCGGTTATGATGACGTAAGAGACCAGATAAGCACCGAGATTACAACAGGCGCTCAGCCCAACATCGCGTACTGCTATCCGGATCACGTTGCTCTTTACAACCTTGCAGGCTCCGTTATCACTCTTGACAGCCTTATAAACAGCAAGATTGAAATCACAAGAGCAGACGGCTCAAAGGAAACTCTCGGACTTACAGAGGCTCAGATAGCTGACTTTATCGAAGGCTATTACAACGAAGGCAAACAGTTCGGCGACGGACTTATGTACACAATGCCTCTTTCCAAGTCAACAGAGGTTCTTTATTACAACGCAACTTTCTTCGCAGAGCACAACCTCACCCCGCCCACAACCTGGGAAGAGATGGAAGCTCTTTGCAAGAAGATCAAAGAGATCGACCCAAAGAGCATTCCGCTCGGCTATGACAGCGAAGCAAACTGGTTCATCACAATGTGCGAACAGTACGACTCCGACTACACAAGCGCAACAGGCGATCATTTCCTCTTCAATAACGAAACAAACAGAAACTTTGTCAAGATGTTCAGAGACTGGTACCAGAAGGGCTACCTCACAACTCAGAAAATCTACGGCAACTATACATCCGGCCTCTTCACTTCGACAAACGAAGTAAAGAGCTATATGTCTATTGGTTCTTCCGCAGGTGCAACACACCAGCGTCCGACAGCAAATGCAGACGGTTCATATCCGTTTGACGTAGGCATAACGACAATCCCTCAGGTAAGCGCAACAAACAAGAAGGTTATTTCCCAGGGACCCAGCCTTTGCATCTTCAAGAAGGCAAACCAGAATCCTCAGGAAGTAGTTGCTTCCTGGCTCTTCGTCAAGTACCTTGCAACAACGGTTGAATTCCAGGCTGAATTCTCAATGGCTTCCGGTTACGTTCCCGTAATCAAGTCCGTTTCCGACAACGCGGAATACAAGGCGTTCATCGACGGCGCAAACGGCGGAACAAACATCGCCGCTCTCTCCGCAAAGGTATGTCTTGAACAGGAAGAAGCATATTACACATCTCCCGCATTCAACGGCTCGTCCAAGGCCCGCGATCAGGTCGGTGCACTTCTTGCAAAGTGTCTCTCCGCAGATGACGGCGGCGACGTTGACGCTATGATAAAGAAAGCGTTCGAAGACGCAATCGAAGAATGCGAATATTGATAATTTCCGAAAGCAAATAAACAGATGAAAACAAAAAGAGTACTTTCGCTTTTGCTGGCTCTGATAATCGTTATCCTTTGTCTTTCTTCGTGTACTCCCGGGGAAGGCGGTTCAACAACCACCTCCTCCGCCGGAGGAACGGCGCAGATTGAAAAGAAGGATTATGTATCCGAGCTGAAGCTCAATATGAATTCCGAAACGAAAAAGCAGGTCGTGACCGTAAAGACCTATGTCGACGGTGACACAACGCATTTTCACGTTCCGGAGGACGTCATCGAAGGCGGTGTCCTTAAAGCAAGATACCTTGCGATAGACACTCCGGAATCGACGGGAAAAATCGAAGAATACGGCAAAAAGGCTTCCGAATTCACAAGGGCGAAGCTGTCCTCCGCTGTCAGTATCATTGTCGAATCGGACGATGATAAATGGAATCGCGATTCGACCAACTCAAGATATCTTGTCTGGGTCTGGTATAAGGAAAGCGAGGACGGAGAATACAGAAATCTGAACCTTGAAATTCTTCAAAACGGTCTTGCCGCTGCTTCCTCAACGGGAAACAACCGTTACGGAAGCATCTGCCTTTCGGCTCTGGCGCAGGCAAGAGCGGAAAAACTCAATGTTTATTCGGGCGAAAAGGACCCCGATTTCTACTATGGCGACGCGGTTGAGCTGACGCTCAGAGAGCTGCGGCTCAACGTATCTGATTACACAAACACAAAGGTTGCTTTTGAAGGCATTATCACCCGTAACGACGGAAGAAGCGTTTATATCGAAGATTACGACTCCGATTCCGGCTTGTATTTCGGTATGACCGTTTATTACGGCTTCGGGCTCTCCGGAGCGGGGCTTTCGATAATTTCCGTCGGCAACAGGGCGAGAATCGTCGGCACGGTGCAGTATTATGAGGCGGGCGACAGCTATCAGGTCTCAGGACTTACGTACCGTCAGATGAAGCCGGACGACCCAAACAATATCAAAAAGATAAGCGATGGGCATAAGCCTGCGTTTGCTTTGGTGTCGGCTGAAAAATTTGCAAGCGGTATGGTCACCCTCGAAGACGGCGGCAAGGAATACCGTTTTGCAGAGCTTTCGCTTTACACAAGCGTTTCGATGGAAGATCTCACCGTCAAAAGCATATATACAACCTCCTCCGACGACAGCTCCTCAAAAGGGGCGATGACGATCACCTGCGAAAAAGACGGGGTAACCGTCACAGTACGCACGGCGGTTCTTATGGGTAAGGACGGCAAGCTTGTCACAGCGGAGAGATATGAAGGCAAAAATATAAGTGTAAGAGGCATAGTGGATCATTACGACGGCGAATATCAGATAAAGGTTTTATCGGCAGACGATATAACGATCAACAATTAAATTTTATGAGGAGATAAAAATGAAAAGAATCATAGCTTTCCTTTTGGCACTCACTTTTTGTGCGGTGATCTTTGCGGGATGCGGAACAAATCCGTCGCAGACAACAACGGAAGCTCCGAATATCGAAGAGGTTGACACACTTGAAAACGCAAAGCGGTATATTCGCGCAATGTATGATGCTGCCGCTGAAAAAACTCCCAGACCCTTCAAACGTGTAAGCGTTGTAACCATCAACGGAGAAACTTTTGATGTTGAATGGACAGTAAAAGTGCTTACAGGTCCCGAAGACGGTATCAAAATCGTTCCCGGAGACAAGATTGTTACAATCGAAATGAACGAAACTCCCGAAGAAGAGCTTCGTTACGAGCTCACGGCAACAATCAAAAAGGGCGAAGAGTCAAAGTCCGTAACATTTACTCATTATGTTCCCGCTGTTCCGAAGGCAGGCGGTCTTGAAGTTGTAAAAGAAGTAAAGACAGACACAGCCTTCAAGTTCGGTCTCGTTCAGGGCAGCCTTGAAAAGACTCTCTTTTTCGCAGGTTCTATGAGCGGCACCTACCTCGCAACAACAGAAGACGCTATGGCGGCAGCTGACGTTTACGTTGAAGCTGTTGAAGGCGGCTATCGTCTCTACTTCTTCGCAGAAGACGTAAAGACATACATTGATGTTTACGAATACAAGGAAGGCAAAGCAGGCGTCCGCCTCACAACAGAGCCGACCGCAGTATACACCTGGAACGAAGAGCTCCATATCTTCATCACAAACGTAGCAGGCGAAGACAGATACCTCGGCACATACAACACATACAACACGATCAGCGCAAGCGCAACATCTTATATCACAGGCGACAACGCGGCGAAGATCGGCGTTTCCCAGTTTCCCGCATACCTTTATAAGGTTGAGATCAAAAAATCCGCTATAACAGAAGTTGCAACGGATACAGCCTTTAAGTTCGGTCTTGTTCAGGGCAACCTTGAAAAGACTCTCTATTTCACAGGCGCAATGAGCGGCAACTACCTCGCAACAACAGAAAGCATTTCCAAGGCAGTTGACGTATATGTTGAAGCTGTTGAAGGCGGTTATCGTCTCTACTTTATGGCAGGCGACGCAAAGACCTATATTGATATCCACGAATACAAGGAAGGCAAAGCAGGCATCCGCCTTACAACAGAGCCGACCGCAGTATACACTTGGAACGAAGAGCTTCATATCTTCATCACAAACGTAGCAGGCGAAGACAGATACCTCGGCACATACAACACATACAACACGATCAGCGCAAGCGCAACATCTTATATCACAGGCGACAACGCGGCGAAGATCGGCGTTTCCCAGTTCCCCGCATATCTCTATGCGATCGAGTATACGAGAACAGTTGCCGAAGCTCCCGCAGCAGGCAAGGCTTATAAGTTCTCTCTCGTTCAGGGCAACCTTGAAAAGACTCTCTATTTCACAGGCGAAATGAGCGGCAACTACCTCGCAACAACAACCAGCGCGGCAGCAGCTGCCGATGTATTCGTTGAAGCTGTTGAAGGCGGCTATCGTCTCTACTTTATGGCAGGCGACGCAAAGACATATATTGATATTTACGAATACAAGGAAGGCAAAGCAGGCATCCGCCTTACAACAGAGCCGACCGCAGTATACACTTGGAACGAAGAGCTTCATATCTTCATCACAAACGTAGCAGGCGAAGACAGATACCTCGGCACATACAACACATACAACACGATCAGCGCAAGCGCGACATCCTATATCACAGGCGATAACGCAGCGAAGATTGGTGTTTCCCAGTTCCCCGCACAGCTCGTAACTCTAAGCGTTTATTGACCGTACTTTTCTTTGGAAAGAAAAGTAGGCAAAAGAAACGTTGGTTATTTGTCTGGTAAAACTTTATAAAAAGAAAACAGAGATGATTTTTCATCTCTGTTTTTGTTTTGTTATGCTTGAAAAGTAGGGCAAAAGAAACTTTAGCAATTGGTTTGTGTAAGTATTTTATTGCCTGCATATACGGCGTTGCAATGTAGGGGACGGGTTTCCCGTCCCGTCATTCCAGCTTTATCGACATACAATCCGGCATATCCAACCCGTCTCGGCGACGCCTGCTTGGCTTGCTTTCGCAAACCAGCAAATCCCTCCTCTCGGCGAGGCCTGCAATGGTGGTGCTCCGCACCCTTGCAAATCTTCCTCTGGGGAGACTTTTGACTTATGGTTTTTGTCGCTTATGACTTTTTCTTAAAATCCTTCGGCTTGAAGGAGCTGTCCGAGATGTCCTCTTTGAACCCTTCGCCGATGGTTTCCGTCGAATCGCCGAGGACGATAAACGCCTTCGGATCGATCTCCTTGGCGATTGTTTTCAACAGGAATATTTCATTCTTTTTGACAACGCAGAACACGATTTTTTTCTTTTCTTTTGTATACCAGCCTTCTCCGTCCATCATTGTTACGCCCCTGCCGATCTTCTCTGCGACAGCGGATGCGATTTCATCATATTTTGAGGAGAATATAAACGCCATTTTCGATCTGTCAAAGCCGCCGGTGACCGTTTCGATCATAAGCGAAGAAATCAACACGGAGACGAGCGAATAAAAGACGGAGAGAAAGTTTTTGGTTACAATCGCCGCTCCGATTATGACGAAAGCGTCAACTATGGCGATGAGGGTAGCCGTCGGGATGCCCTTTGCCCGTATCTTTATGAGCAGAGCGACAAAATCCGAGCCGCCCGTTGTAAAACCCCTGTAAAGCAGTATACCGATCGCCGCCCCCAGCGATATACCGCCGAAGATTGCGCAGAGAAAAGCATTTTCCTTCGGCTGCGGGAAGGCCTGCGGCAGGAAGGTTATAAAATCTATCGCAAGCGAGGTGACCGTTATTCCGATGAAGCTCTTTATGCCGGAACGGTAGCCGTAAAAAATGCAGAAGAGCAGAGCCAGCGGCACGTTTATTGCGATTATCATAAGACCTGTCGGCAGACCGAAAAGAAAATTCAGTACCTCCGCAACGCCGCCCGCGCCGCCGATGAATATTTCGCCGGGCAAAAAGAACATATTGTATGCGACGGCGAAAAGAAGTCCGCTTATGACGAGCGCGCCCGCATCGAGCAGCAGCGCCTGCAATTTTTTGCTTTTTATATTCATACTTTTCCTCCCGCAAGAATGTTTTTCGGAGATAACGAATAAGTTTATATTGCTACTCTTATTATACTCAAAATTTCGGGAGAAAACAACAGGTTTTATGTCAAGACTCAGTAAATTTGTAAAAAGCGCGCTGCTTCTGAGCGTTGTTTCGATTTTTATGAGAACGGTCAGCGTCGTTTTCAACGCCTACGTCGCGCGGGGAATAGGCTCGGAGGGGATGGGATTGTTCTCTCTTATAATGAGCGTTTATGTTTTTGCCGTGACGCTTGCGGGGTCTGGGATAAATCTCGCCGTGACGAGACTTGTGACGGAGGCGATGGCAAAGGATTGCGACGGAGGTATCATCCGTGCTGTCAGAAAATGTGTTGTCTATGCCATATGTTTCGGCGGCGGAGCGGGAATATTGCTGTTTGCTTTTTCGGGCTTGCTTGCGGAAAAGGCGATAGGCGACGGCAGCGTTTCGATGTGCTTTCGGACGCTTGCCTTCGCTTTGCCGTTCATTGCCGTTTCAAACGTGTTTTCCGGCTACTTTTATGCCGTCAGGCGATCGGCAAAAAGCGCGCTTTCCGGAGTGTTTGAGCAGTTTATAAAGATCGGAACAACGGTTCTCTTTCTCGGAAAGCTCTGTCCGCTCGGGGCGGAATATGCCTGCCTTGCGCTTGTGCTCGGGATGAGCATATCGGAGGGACTTTCATTTTCGTATCTTCTCATATTTTACCTTGCAGACAGAAAAAAGCATCTTCATCCTTCGCTTTGCGAGGGGGACAGATGCGGCAGCGTCGTTGCGATAGCGCTTCCGATAATGCTTTCGTCGTGTCTGCGCAGCGGGCTTGTGACGGTTGAGCATATGCTCATTCCGCGCGGGCTTGAAAAATACGGTGCGGACAGGGCGGCTTCACTCTCCGCATACGGCACGGTCTCCGGAATGGCGCTTCCGGTTCTGCTTTTTCCCTCCGCTCTGTGCACGGTATTTTCATCTTTGATAATTCCCGAATTATCAGAGCTTTCCGCAAGGAACGGGAAAATAAAGGGAGATAAGGAGATATGCTATATGGTCAGGCGCGCCTGCGGCGCGGCGCTACTACTCGGCATCGGCACGGCAGGGATATTTATCTGTTTTTCGGAACCGCTCGGTATGCTGATATATAACAGCTCCGAAGCCGCAAAATATATAAAGCTCCTCGCACCGACCGTACCGCTTATGTATCTTGACACAACTGTTGACGGTATGCTGAAGGGGCTTGGTCAGCAGTTGTACTGTATGCGTGTAAATATTCTGGATGCCGCTGTCAGTATTCTTCTTGTGTCCGTTCTTCTTCCGGAAATGGGCATTACGGGATATATCGTCTGCATTTATATAACGGAAACGATGAACGTTGCGCTTTCGGCGGGCAGGCTCCTGCATATAACGGGGGCAAAACTGCCTGTCCTGAGACGGATTGTTTTGCCTTTGCTCTGCATTGCGGGAGCGAGCTCGGTTTCGGCTCTTCTGATCTTCCCGATGGCATCCTCGCCCCTCCTTTCCTCTGTTTTCGGCATAATTTTGTCTCTTCTCCTTTATCTTTTCTTTCTCTTTGCAACCTATGCCATCTCTCCTGAGGATGCAAGCTGGCTCCGAAAGTTGACGGCAAAATGATAAAATCTTTCAAAACCGTTGATTTGCCGAGCCTTTTTGTGGTAAAATATATGGACAAACAATAAGGCGGAGGCGCATATGAAAAAAACAGAAAAAATTTTCGGAGTTATATCAAGGCTTATAAGCAAAACGGGAACATATTTTATGTTTATGTTTATCTTTATAACGCTTTTCGCAAAGCTCCTTTTTCCGGAACAGACGATTATGTATAACACGTCGCTTTTTGCGTATGCAATGCTCTTTTGTTTCTTGCTTTCCGCAACGGATTTTATACTCGGTATAAAGGCGCTCGGGATATTTTTTGCAAGGGTTGCGATTCATTTTGTGCTTGCGCTGGCGGAGTTTATCGCAGTATTCTGTTATCTTTCCGGATATGCGGGAAGCGGGAAACAGGTTGTGTTCCTCTCGCTTTTCTTTACGCTTGTGTATGCGGTTGTTATGACGATATATGCGGTTATCAGGGCTGCAAGGCTTCGCCGCGAAAATAAAGATAAGGAATATAAGAGCGAATTTTCCGGCACGGACAACTGATACATCGGAGGATTTATGAAGGATATAACGGAATTTGAATGCGAAAGCTGTTCAAACGAGCGGACAGATAAAATAAATCTTGCAAGATTTTTTGCAAAGCTGGACGAAGCCTTTTCAAAGGGAGACCTTGCTTCTGCCGGCAGGCTGATTGATTATTGGGAGCGGGACGCCCGCGCCATAGGCGATGAAAACGGGCTTCTTTACGTTCTCAATGAGGAGACGGGGTATTTCCGTCGCACAGGGGAGAAGGAAAAGGGGCTTGCGGCTGTAAATGAGGCGCTTGAGCTTACGGAAAAGCTCGGTATGAGCGGGACAGTCTCCGGAGCGACGGTCATCATAAACTGTGCAACGACGCTGAAAGCCTTCGGAGAGGCGGAAAAAGCCCTGCCGCTCTATGAAAACGCACGCGTAGTCTATGAAAGCTCGCTTGAAAAGGGAGATTTTCTCCTTGCCGCTTTTTATAATAATTTTGCGCTTTCTCTGGCAGACGTCGGCAGGAGCGCGGCGGCGGAGGAAATGTTTTTCCTCGCGATCGAAACGCTTGAAAAATGCGGAGGGCACGAAGGGGAGGTTGCCGTCAGCTACATAAACCTTGCAGAGCTATATCATAACTGCGGGGAAAACGAAAAGATCCCCGCTGCGCTTGAAAGCGGATGGGAAAGGCTTATGTCGCAAGCGCTTGCGCACGACGGAAATTATGCCTTCATCTGCTCAAAATGCGCGCCTGCATACAAAAATTTCGGTCAGAACGAACGCGCCGAAATACTTTTTGCCCGTTCAAAGGAGATATATGAAGGGAATTGAACTCTCTCGCAGGTTTTTTGAAGAATACGGACGTAAAATGATTGAGGACGAATTCGGAGAACAGAAGGAGAGAATCTGCGCCGGGCTTGTCGGACACGGGTCGGAATGTTTCGGCTTTGATGACGAGCTTTCCCGTGACCACGATTTCACCCCCGGCTTTTGCCTTTGGATAACGGAGGAGGATGAGCGCAGATATGGCTTTCGCCTTTTCCGCGCCTATGAAAAACTGCCAAAGGAATACGGCGGCATTGTCGCTTCAAGGAAAAGCCTTTTCGGAGGCGACACGAGAGGCGTGCAGACGATTGAGGGGTTCTATAAAAATTATACGGGCAAGCCCGGGGCTCCGGAAACGCTTTACGACTGGCTCTATACGCCGTCGTTTTATCTTGCGGAGGCAACGAACGGCGAGGTATTTTATGACCCTCTGGGAAAATTCACGGAGGTCAGAAATAAAATTCTTTACGGAATGCCGACGGATATAAAGCTGAAAAAGCTGGCTTCCTGTCTGTTCATTATAGCGCAGGCGGGTCAATACAACTTTTCCCGTTGCCTTTCTCACGGGGAAAAGGGAGCTGCCGTGCTTGCGCTTACCCGCTTTGCGGAAAAATATATCGAAGCGGCATTTCTCATCTCCGGAAAACATTGTCCGTATTATAAATGGTCGCTGCGGGCTATGAAAGCGCTGCCGCGCTTTTGCGACTGCGCCGAAAAGCTGGATATGCTTCTTTCCTCCGGCACTGCGGACGAAAAAGGCTCTGCGGCGGCGATCGAGGAGCTTTGCGACAGTCTCATAAAAGAGCTTATAAAGGACGGACTCTGTTCCTCCTGCGGGGACTATCTTGAACCTTACGCATATAAGATAAGAGACAGAATTTCAAGCGGAGAGCTCCGCAATATGCCGATAGTCGTTTGACTTTTGCCGACGGAACGCTGTTTTCCGTCGGTTTTTTTCCTTGCTGCGGACATTTTCAAAAAAATGTATTGACAAAAGCCTTTTTGTGTGATAATATGTTTAGGCACGAAAAAACGCCCCATTAGCTCAGTAGGTAGAGCACATGACTTTTAATCATGGTGTCCGGAGTTCGACTCTCCGATGGAGCACCAAAAAACCGCC
>ERZ808278.95-NODE-95-length-75894-cov-4.651710_pt1 | contig 75894 bp, 62 predicted proteins | sample MGYA00521239_ERZ808278 | MGnify/ENA primary metagenome ERZ808278 (study PRJEB31516, sample SAMN03275600) | gut metagenome | biome: mammalia-associated habitat; material: feces | host: Papio cynocephalus | place: Kenya | collected 2012-07-17 ...
TAGTAGGGGAGAACGAGATGAACAATGGTTCTATTGCCTTAAAGTGTATGGAAACCGGCGTTCAAGAAAGTCTCACAATTGAAGAGGTGATTGCCAAGTTAAAATAGACGATGCCTATTCTAACGCAATCTTCGTCAACATGCCCAAAATATAAATAAGGAAGAATGGAACAAGCAAACGACTGCATTTTTGAGAAATTGCTCAACTTGCCTTTGTTTCAAGGCATCACCAAAGACACGCTTTCAACTTTGGTGGAGAAATTTCCTTTCCATTTTTTAAAATATAATATTGGCGAAACAATCATAAAGGCAGGCGAAAAGTGTACACATATTCGGTTTGTGGTTTCTGGAAGCGTAAGCATCACTATTTCAAGTCCACAAACAAAAGTTGTGCTAAGGCAAATATTAGATTCACCAGAAGTGATTGCACCCGACTATCTGTTTGGCAGGTCTACCGACTACCCCTGCATGGTGAAGGCTGCAAACACCTGCGGTGTGCTACAAATAAAAAAAACCGACTATATAGCAATGCTTCAATCTGAAAGGGTTTTGCTTTTCAATATTCTGAACTATCTGTCAAGAAATTCTCAGAATAGGCTATGGACATTCACGAGCAAAGCAGGCGGAAAGTTCACCATTCGTCTTGCCTTGATGATATTCGAATTAACTACGCGCAAATCAAGAGAAATAAACCTAACATTCAAGCAAAAGGACTTGTGCGCGCTTTTAGGCGTAAGGCGTACCACACTGATTATGTCGCTTGAAGAATTGAAAAGAAACAAAATTATCAGTTATAGCCAAAACGGTATCACAGTTTTGGACCGTAGAGGTTTAATTGATATTATACACGGATAAAAATAATGGCACAATCGACTTATTACACAGAAGGCACTTGCTCAACACAAATCGACATTGTAACAAACGACAACGGAGAAATTGAGAAAGTACAATTTTATGGTGGCTGCAACGGAAATCTTCAAGGCATTTCCACACTTGTAAAAGGAATGAAGATTACCGATGCTATCAAAAAATTAGAGGGCATCAAATGTGGAGCGAAAAACACCTCTTGCCCAGACCAATTGGCAAAGGCTCTGAAGAAAATGCTATAATTCGTTATGCAAATTTTGATACATAATAAATAGGGGTCTTGTTTTACGAGGCCCCTTATTTATTATATGTATATGAGTATCATTATACCGGCAACTAAACCTGGTGGAAAAACATATGTAAGACTCTATTTGTCATTTTATCATTTAGGTACAACATTGTATTAAAAAAAAATAAGAGTCCCGAATCTCGAGACCCTTATATATGTTTATTGAGCAATAATCTGCTGATTATTTTTCTTCGGGTTCCACACCCCACTGCTGTTGTGCAAGGCGACGGTAATTATTATATCGCCACTGCGCATTTTCCTTAGCAGCGTGGAACAACTCTTCTGCCTCAGAAGGATACTGCTTCATCACAGATGCGTAGCGAACCTCACCCTTCAGGAAGTCGATAAAGTTATCCCAGTTAGGTGCTTTACTGTCGAGTGTAAATGGATTCTTACCTTCTGCCTCAAGAGCAGGATTGTAGCGCCAGAGATGCCAATAGCCACAAGCCACAGCTTTTGCCTCCTCAGCCTGGCTCTTACCCATACCAGCTTTCAAACCATGATTGATACATGGGGCGTAGGCTATAATAAGAGAAGGACCATCATAGGCTTCGGCCTCCCGAATTGCTTTAAGAGCTTGAGCATTATCAGCGCCCATAGCAATCTGAGCCACATATACATAGCCATAGGTAGAGGCTATCAGACCTATATCTTTCTTTCTAACTCGCTTACCTGCTGCCGCAAATTTAGCGATAGCGCCAATTGGGGTTGCTTTTGAAGCCTGACCACCAGTGTTAGAATAAACCTCTGTATCAAGAACAAGAATATTAACGTTCTTGCCTTGTGCTATCACGTGATCGAGACCTCCGAAACCGATATCATAAGATGCGCCATCACCACCTACAATCCATTGTGAACGTTTAACCAAATATTTGGCAAGGCTCTTCACCTTCTTGTTGCACTCCACATCACTGTCGGCGATAGCTTCTTGAATCTTGTCGCTCAGCTCGCGGCTCTTGGCTCCGTCGTTATAATTATCGAGCCACTCTTGATAAAGAGCCTTAACATCGGCTGTCACGCTGTCGCAAGAGAGTGCTTCTTGCACATAGCCCTTGACACGTGTACGGAGTTTCTCGTCGCCGATAAACATACCGAAACCAAACTCACAGAAGTCCTCAAAGAGAGAGTTAGCCCAAGCAGGACCATGGCCTTTAGCATTGGTTGTCAGAGGTGTGGATGGAACTGCCGCAGTATAGATTGACGAACAGCCTGTGGCATTAGCCACCATTTCACGATCGCCAAAGAGCTGGGAAATGAGTTTGAGATAAGGAGTCTCACCACAGCCGGAGCATGCGCCATTGAATTCAAACAGCGGAGTTGCAAACTGTGAGTTCTTAACATTTTGTTTAGTGTCGATAAGGTGCTGCTTTGAGGTCACATTCTTAATACAGTAATCCCAAAGTTTTTGGTCTGCTTCATGTTCCAAAAGCGGAGCCATTTCAAGAGCCTTTGCGCCTCTCTTGCCTGGACAAACATCTACACAGTTACCACAGCTTAAGCAATCGAGCACGTCAACCACCTGAACAAACTTAAGTCCTTCAAGTCCTTTACCGATAGCCTTGAGTTTATCTTCTTCTTTAAACGGCGAAGCTGCTGACTCCTCCTCATTAAGAAGGAATGGGCGAATAGCTGCGTGAGGACACACATAAGCACATTTGTTACATTGAATGCAATTTTCTGCATTCCAAACTGGTACAAAGTTTCCTACACCGCGTTTCTCGTATGCCGCAGTACCATTTTGCCATGTGCCATCTTCGATTCCCTTGAAAGCACTAACTGGAAGAAGGTCGCCGTCTTGTGCATTAATCGGACGAACAAGGTCGCGAACAAATTCTGGAGCATCATCTTCAACCACGCTGTCGGATGGCAGGCTTGACCAAGCTGGGTCAACAGCAAGTTGCTTATACTCTCCACCTCTATCCACTGCCTGATAATTCTTATTCACCACGTCTTCACCCTTTCGGCCATACGACTTCACGATGAATTCCTTCATCTGTTCTACAGCAAGATCAACAGGGATAACGCCAGTAATACGGAAGAATGCAGACTGGAGAATGGTGTTGGTACGGTTACCAAGACCAATTTCCATAGCAATCTTGGTGGCATTGATATAATAAACAGTGATGTTGTTGTCTGCAAAATATTTTTTTACGCGATTTGGCAAATTCTTCGCAAGTTCTTCGCCTTCCCAAACCGTGTTAAGCAAGAATGTGCCATTCTTTTGCAGACCACGGGTCACATCATACATGTGTAAGTAGGCCTGAACGTGGCAAGCCACAAAATTAGGAGTGGTAACAAGATAAGTGGAGCGGATAGGCTTATCGCCAAAACGAAGGTGAGAGCAAGTGAAGCCTCCCGATTTCTTAGAGTCATAAGAGAAATAGGCTTGGCAATACTTGTCGGTATTATCGCCAATAATCTTCACAGAGTTCTTATTGGCACCCACAGTGCCATCAGCGCCAAGTCCATAGAATTTAGCCTGAAACATACCTTTGCCACCAAGGGCAATTTCCTCTTTTTGTGGAAGAGAGGTGAATGTAACGTCGTCAACAATACCTATTGTAAACTGGTTCTTTGGCATTGGCAAAGCGAGATTCTCATACACTGCCATGATTTGGGCTGGTGTAGTGTCTTTCGAACCGAGACCATAACGGCCTCCAACAATAAGAGGAGCATTTTCTGTGCCATAGAAGCAATCTTTCACATCGAGATACAGAGGATCTCCATTAGCGCCAGGCTCTTTCGTGCGGTCAAGCACTGCGATGCGTTTCGCAGTGCTTGGCACTGCTGAAAGGAAGTGCTTTGCAGAGAATGGACGATACAAGTGAACAGACACAAGCCCCACTTTTTCACCCTTTTCTGTCATGTAGTCGATAGCCTCACGAATAGCTTCTGTTACAGAACCCATAGCTATGATCACACGGTCGGCATCATTTGCGCCATAGTAGTCAAACAAACCATACTCTCGTCCTGTGATAGCATTAATCTTATTGATATAATCCTCAACTATCGCAGGTATTGCGTTGTAATATTCATTGCAAGACTCCCGGTGCTGGAAGAACACATCAGGGTTCTCGTTTGTACCACGGGTGACAGGGGCGTCGGGATTCATTGCGCGCTGTCGGAACTTGGCAAGGGCCTCGCGATCCAAAAGCGGTTCAAGTTCTTCCTGAGTGAGGGCCTCAATTTTCTGGATTTCATGAGAAGTGCGGAAACCATCAAAGAAATTCAAGAAAGGCACGCTCGACTTGATGGCTGCAAGGTGTGCCACAGCCGACAAATCCATCACTTCTTGCACAGAGCCTTCACACAGCATGGCAAAACCTGTTTGACGGGTTGCCATCACATCCTGGTGGTCACCAAAGATACACAATGTGTGTGATGCCAACGTACGGGCGGTTACATGAAATACGCCAGGCAGAAGTTCACCGGCAATTTTATACATATTAGGAATCATCAGGAGCAAGCCCTGCGATGCCGTGTAGGTTGTGGAGAGAGCGCCTGCTTGAAGTGAGCCATGAAGTGCGCCAGCGGCACCAGCCTCGCTTTGCATTTCCTGAACTGTAACAGTTTCGCCAAAAATGTTCTTACGGCCTGCAGCAGCCCATTCATCGACATGCTCAGCCATAGGCGAAGAAGGTGTGATAGGGTAGATAGCTGCCACTTCTGTAAACATGTAGCTAATATGAGCAGCGGCGGTATTACCATCACACGTCATGAATTTTTTTTCTTTACTCATGAGTTTGATATTATGATTAAATGAATTAGTTGTTGTGTATGCAAATATATGCGAAGTTACAAAAAATCTGCCGTTTCACAAACACGATAAGCCCCGAATCAATACATTATTTAATCATACAAAAAAAAAGATGAATTATCGGGGTGAGTATAAGTATACAATGACTTTTTTTTCGTAATTTTGTCTAAATTATAATTACTATGCATTTTCGCAATGAAATTTGATTTAGATATTTTAGGCAATAAAGCGGTCAGCGACTATACGGTTTTACCGTCTGACGACAATAGTAACAAGCTATATATTCTTTCAAGCAACCAAACTCTCGCAAGTGAAATCTACAATGAAATAGTTACATCGCACGATTTAAATAAGCATTTCGCAACAGAAGATTTCAATGAGATTATCGATAACCTAAGTGCCGACAGCAAAACAGGGTTTAAGAAATCTGATTTTCTGATGGTAGCATACAATTCCGCAGGATGCTTTGTGGCACAAACAGGAAACACGAGAGCCATCCAGATCCGCCCCGATGAGCAAGAGGTTGTGTTTGACACTCGGAATTTGGTACTTGACATCTACAACTCAAAGGCAAAAGTATGTCAGCTCACCGACTATCAGCAAGGCGATATTTTACTTTTGAGCTCAAAGGAAGAAATTGACGCAAGCCAAATAAGGCGGATACTGTCAAACCCCGCAATCTCCTTCAACGAAAAAAACGACAAAATAAAAGAGTCGAAGGATTTAGCGAAAACTTGCTATGTGCTCATTAACGCCACCAATGTGCAGACCTCCTTTTCCTTTGATTTTCTCAAAAAGGTTAAAATCAAATACCTTGGCTACACTTTACTTGTTTGCATCATCTGTGCACTCGTTGCATGGCTTATGGTTTCCAACCCATTAAAAGGCTCTGATGGCGGTACGGTCGTAGATGAAGACTCCATCGTGAATGTGAATCCGCCCCATAATGCAGACACCACGATCGTAAAACAAGAGGAGTCGCCAGCAGTACAAGTCAACGACTCTGTAAAAGCTAACAACATTAAGACCGTTAGCAAAGTGAAAACAGAAAAAACTAACGCTGAAACGCCGAGCAACTCCACTGCCGAGCAAGGTGGCACAATAGGAGAGCAAGCGCCTGCAAGTCAGGAAAAAGCAGCAAGTGCGCCAAGCGCAGAGCAAAAGCCTATGCCTACGCCTGCACCTGAGCCCACTCCCAACTCAAACGGTGATTAATTCTATAAGCATTTGCAAAACCGAAAAGACAAACTCATTTTTTCTGTTCGTTCATTTTTTAAATCTTAAAAAATTGAGCGGCTGGCTTTCAATGTGACTAATTTTATTTCAAATAATGATTATAACAAACAACTTAGGTATTCAATTCGGGAAAAAAGTTTTGTTTCAAGATGTGAACCTGAAATTCACACCAGGGAACTGCTACGGCATCATTGGTGCAAATGGAGCAGGAAAAAGTACGCTAATGAGAATGTTGAGCGGACAGCTCTCGCCAACGCATGGAACCGTCACGCAAGGTCCAGGTGAGCGTATGAGTGTGCTCGCGCAGGATCACTTTGCATTTGACGACTACACCGTAATCAACACAGTGCTTCAGGGCTACTCTGAATTATGGGCTGTAATGAAGGAAAAAGACGAAATATATGCTAAAGAGGATTTCACCGACGCTGATGGTGTGAGAGCCAGTGAACTGGAAGAAAAATTTGCTGAAATGAACGGCTGGAATGCCGAAAGCGATGCTGCAGCACTGCTTAGTGGCCTTGGGGTGAAAGAGGAGTTTCACCACACAATGATGAAAGATATGCCAGCAAAGGCAAAAGTGCGAGTGCTTCTGGCACAGGCTCTATTCGGCAACCCCGACAACCTGCTGCTTGATGAACCGACCAACGACCTCGACCTTGACACTGTTTCTTGGCTCGAAAACTACTTGAGCAACTGCGAAAACACTGTTCTTGTAGTGAGCCACGACCGTCACTTCCTGGACGCCATCTCCACTCACACACTGGATATTGACTACCATAAAATCACACTCTATGCCGGCAACTACAGTTTCTGGTACCAGAGTAGTCAATTGGCCTTGCGTCAGCAGCAACAACAAAATAAGCGAGCCGAAGAGAAGAAAAAAGAACTTTTAGAGTTTATACGTCGCTTCAGCGCCAACGTGGCTAAATCAAAACAGACCACAAGTCGCAAGAAGATGCTCGAAAAGCTCAATATAGAAGAAATTCAACCATCCTCTCGTCGCTATCCAGGTATTATTTTCACACCAGAACGTGAGCCAGGCAATAAGATCCTTGAGGTGAATGGACTATCTGCAAGCATTGATGGTGAAATCCTGTTTAAGGACTTGACATTCAATGTGGAGAAAGGCGACAAAATTGTATTCTTGAGTCGCGACCCACGTGCCATGACCGCATTCTTTGAAATCATCACAGGCAACAGGAAGGCTGATTCTGGCACATATGAGTGGGGACAAACAATCACATATTCTTACCTCCCGCTTGAAAGCGACAAATTTTTCCAAAACGAGTATAATCTCGTAGACTGGCTTGCGCAATACAGCGACGACACCAGCGAGATTTACTTGAAAGGATTTCTGGGCAAGATGCTCTTTAACGGTGAAGATGTGCTGAAAAAAGCTAAAGTGCTATCAGGAGGAGAGAAGCGCAGATGCATGATCTCCAAAATGATGATGACGAATGCCAACACTATCATTCTCGACACACCTACTAACCACCTTGATCTTGAATCAATTCAGGCGTTCAACAACACGCTGCAAGCATTCAAAGGCATTGTTTTAATGTCGAGCCACGACCATGAGTTTATACAAACGGTCTGCAACCGTGAAATTGAACTTACTCCAAATGGTATCATCGACAAGATGATGGACTACGACGACTATATTACAGACGAGAAGGTACTGGCACTCCGCGAGCAATACTATCAGCAGAAGTAAAAGATTTACATCTATACAGAAATAAAATAGTGAAGGCTATCGAAAATAATTCGTTAGCCTTCACTGCTTATAGTGGAGATGGAGGGGATTGAACCCTCGTCCAAACGTGGAACTAATAAGCTTTCTACATGCTTAGTCTTGACTTATTTTTCGTCAATAGGCAGGATCAAGACCACCAACCTAAAGCTTATTCTCTAAAATTCGCCAAATACTCGAGACTCGAATCCAGCTATTCCCGATATTCCAGCACCACCATATCGAAACGCCTCGGAAAAAGGGCAATCGGGTGATGTCTCGTTGCTACCTCCTTGGGTAGCAATAAAGCCAACTTACTGTACTTCGGTTAGGCAGCGAGAGCGTAGTTGTTTTCGCCAGTTAAAAATTTTAATGACTGAGATTATAGAGCATTGCCATCATCGCTCTGCATGCTTACCTACCACCTCTACACGCTGTCAAAGCCATGTCATCCCCTTTGGTTATGTGATAAGTGATGCAAATTTAATTCAATATTTTGAAAAAGAAAAATTGGAATACAGATTTTTGATAAAATTCAGCAAAAAAGCACTAATTTTGCGCTGTGAAACTCAATAACGCAATATTTGGCTTACTTATGACCGCTTTTTGTTCGAGTTGCAGCAACGACTCGAACATGGCCTACTACACACTGAATGTCCACTCAGATTTGGCAAAAGCCGACAGTGTAGAATTATTGGTTTATGAACCTGAATACAATAGTTTGAGAATGCTCAACTCGGGCCAACTAAAAAAAGGCACATTGGTTTTAACTGGTCAGATTTGTCAATCTTTAGTCGCTTTAATCAAAATTGGTAAAAGTGAACCGCTTCCTTTCATCCTTGAAAAATGCGAAACGGATATCAACATCAGTAAGGAGCGCGCAATTGTTTGGGGCGGTATAGAGAATCATGCCTACATAGAGCAATGCACACGAATCTACAATTTTGAACGGCAAATCAAGAACATCGAACTTGAATATAAGAGAAGAATTGCTGATTCCACTCTTAATAAAAATAGCGAAGGGAGACTTTTAAGAAAACACAACGCATTAGTAAACGCTATGCACAAAACAATCTCTAATGCTATCAAGAGCAACGACAATGCCTCTCTACTGATAAAGGAGAAGTTTATCAATAAGCTCGACAGCACCTCATTCACATCACTTCAATACAAATAAACTGTAACAAATGCGACAGAATACAGGAATGGTATTTTGACAAGAGAGCTTCTGCGTTCCATATGAGCAAGTATAACTTTCACTAAAAAATCATTATGCAATGCCATTCTTAATATATTGCTTGCAGAAATAAAAAAAGGTCACTCAACTGGGTGACCTTACAAATTTATATCAAATTATTGATACTCTGAATTATTCTGTGGCAGCTTCTTCAGCCGGAGCCTCTTCAGCTACTACCTCGAAAGGAATAGCCACTTGCACTTCTTTGTGAAGTTTAACGATAGCCTCGTATTTGCCAAGTTCCTTAACTTGATTCTTGATAGCGATAATCTTGCGATCAATGTTGTGACCAAGTTTCTCAAGAGCTTCTGCAATTTGAATGTTGGTGATTGAGCCATAGATTGTGCCCTTGTTGCTCACCTTTGCAGTAAGTGTAAGAGACACATCCTTCAAACTTTCAGCAATAGCCTCAGCATCTGCTTTGATTTTAGCGAGTTTGTGTGCGCGTTGACGTTGGTTCTCAGCCAAAACCTTAAGAGCGGATTCAGAAGCAATCACAGCCTTACCCTGTGGAATAAGGTAGTTACGACCGTAGCCACTCTTTACTTCTACAACATCATCCTTGTATCCAAGGTTGTTGATATCTTCTTTTAAAATAATCTTCATATTATACGTTCCTCCTTTTTTAATTATTTCATCAAATCGGTAACATAGGGGAGTAAAGCCAAGTGACGAGCGCGCTTAACGGCTCTGGCAACTCTTCTTTGGAACTTCAGAGAAGTACCGGTGATGCGACGAGGAAGAATTTTACCCTGCTCGTTCAAGAATTTCTTCAAGAACTCAGGATCCTTATAGTCGATGTACTTGATACCGCTACGTTTGAAACGGCAATATTTTTTCTTTTTAGTGTCCACTGAAAGTGGAGTGAGATAACGGATTTCTGATTGTTGTGCCATAATAATTAAACCTCCTTCATTAAGCGTTGTTAGATTCTTCAGCTGGAGCTGCTTCTTCAGCCTTTACTTCTTTAGCACCTTTTTTTAAGCCGCGACGCTTAATAGCGTATTCATGAGCAAACTTATCAAGGTGGAAAGTGAGGAAGCGAAGCACGCGTTCGTCACGACGATAAGCTGTTTCGAGTTTTGCGATTACTGTTGGCTCAGCATCGAATTCAAGCAAATTGTAAAATCCGGTAGTCTTCTTTTGAATTGGATAAGCGAGCTTACGCATACCCCAATTTTCTTCATTAACAATTTCTGCACCATACTTAGCGAGAACTGCCTTGAATTTCTCTACCGCTTCCTTCATCTGTGGTTCAGACAAAACGGGAGTTAAAATGAAAACGGTTTCGTAATGATTCATATTACTTTTATTGATTAAATATTAATAATTTGCCCTTTGCCACGCAAAAAGCGGTGCAAATTTAGTTATTTTTTCGCTAACGCACAAATATTCACGACCATAAACACTTGAAAAAAGCAAAAACAGTTATAAAAACGCTTTCACGTGTCACACTCTGTGTTTATAGATCACTGATGTTCCGGGCGCAGGAGGTCGTTGACCGTCTTAACAGGATTGAACGTGTCGATTGGCACTTCAACAAACACTGTGATCCAATCACTCATTGAACCATTCCATAGTCCCGGCAACTCCAAGGCTTTAATATCCACGCCTTCTTTCGATTTCATACTGATAAGTCCAGTCTCTGGATCAACAAACTCCTTCAAATTGAATTTATTCCCCTTATAGTCATCTATATAGCACACTAAATCAACGGGGTTGAAGTGTGTACCGCTTTTCATCAAAGCTACTGCATCTGGATTAGATGAATCAATCTGTGCCGACTCAAGTATTTGTGGTGAACTGGTTCCATCAGGGTTATAGACAAGGTAAGGACCACCACCGGGCTCGCCCTCGTTTTTCACTACACCACACACCCGAATTGGACGATTCAATTTTCTTTTAATATAATCAGAAAGCTCGTCATGGTTCATTTCACCTGTTGTGGAGGAGTGTATCGACAGGTCGTCCTCTAAAAAGGAAAGCATCAATTTCAAATCAGCATCTGTGCTTTCTCCGGTCTCAAGCTGGCGGAGCATAGACGCCACTTTTGACTGTATCTGCACAAGGTAGCCAGCAATCACGCGTTTATACTTGACTGTGACAGCACGATACTTTGATGGCACAACATTGTCAATATTCTTGATAAACACCACATCGGCATTCTGCTCATTCAAATTCTCAATCAGAGCGCCATGGCCAGCTGGGCGGAAAAGCAATTCTCCATTAGCACTTCTATATGGCGTGTTGTCCACTTTCACTGCTATGGTGTCGGTTGATGATTTTTGCTCCGACATAGTCACATTATACTTCACGCCCCACACTTGCTCGTAAACATGGAGCTTGGCTGCTAAGTTCTTCTCAAAGGAAGGCCTATGTTCGGGAGATACAGTAAAATGCAAATTCACCACATGGCGTTTGTCGGCTGCATACTGCGCGCCCTCTTCCAAATGCTCTTCAAGTGGTGTGTGAGTATGTCCACCTGCTGCCTTGTGAAATTTCAGTAGCGCTTTTGGAAGCGCCCCGTAGTTTAAGCCTTCTTCATCCAGCATCGCTTTCACCACATCAACATATCTGCCAGCGGTAAGCAACTCCTGAACATTTAATTGATAGAGTTTTATGCATGATTTATTCAAATCTGGATAAAAGGCAAATTTGGCTATATTGTTAAAAAAGTCATGTTCAAACTCTGTCTCTGGCATAGTCCTTCCAGAATTGACGAAAGCAAACATATTTTTAAACATTCTGCTTGCTGCGCCAGAAGCAGGCACAAATTTTTCAATGGAGGAGTCGGTATTTTGAAATTCTTTCCAGGATTTCACACAGTCGGCAATTTCAGTATCAGTAAAGCGCTTGATGCCGTTTCCAATGGTAGCAACCGACTTTATTTTCAAAAAAGGGAATCCTGCTTTAAAACGTGCCAATTGACTTTCTATCATATCGGGAGTGATCCCTTTTTTCTTCACAAATTCCAAATCAGCTGAGGTTAACATAGCAATAATTATCTTTTAATAAATAGTTAGGTTTTTAATAAAATGGTGTAAAAGAAAATATAATTTCCTCTCGACTTGTAAAGTTAAGCATTTTATTTTAATTTTGAGGAGAAATTTAGACATCAAAATAAAGCAAATGAGCGCAGACCAAAAATATTTCAGCGACCAGGAAAAGACTAACGTCATAGGCCACATCAAGGCATTGCGAGCGATTTTAGGTCCAGAACTTAAAGTTTCCGACTTTCATAAAGTTCGCCATATAATCACCAATGGCATCAATGCGGAATACTTCAAGCGCGACAAGTATGGGATCAACCCCGTAGAAAGGAGTTTACGCACCGCGCAGCTTGTGAATGAACTTATCACCCCCGACAGAAATATCACCATTGCCACCATCCTCTACAATTTGTCGAGGGAGGGTTTCATTACTGAAGACGAAATCAAGGCAATGTTTGGTGAGGACGTTGAGAAACTTGTGCACGGGCTTATAAATGTGTCTAACCTGTATAAGAAACAGGCAGCGGTCGAGAACGACAATTTTCATAAACTTCTAATGACTTTTGCCGAGGATATCCGTGTGATCATCATCATGATTGTGGACCGCCTGGGGCTTATGCGTAAAATCAATCATCACCCCAACGAGAAGTTCGTGCGCGACATTTCTTCAGAAGCGCGCTACCTTTATGCGCCACTTGCTCACAGACTGGGATTATATACAATTAAATCAGAACTTGAGGATTTGTCGCTTAAGTACCTCAACAGGAAAATGTATAGCCAAATTGCCGAGATGCTGAACGAGACAAAGCGGCAGCGCGACAGCTATGTGACAAACTTCATTGAGCCTATTAGGAAACGCCTGGACAGCACGGGGCTAAAATATGAGATAAAAGGGCGCACGAAGTCAATCAATAGCATTTGGAATAAGATGCGGAAGAAACATGTTGGCTTGAATGAAATGTACGACCTTTTTGCAATTCGCATCATCCTTGACTCTCCCATAGAACAGGAAAAAAAGGACTGCTGGATTGCATATTCCGTGGTGACGGACATCTACACAGCAAATGTATCGCGCCTGAAAGACTGGATATCGATACCTAAGTCAAACGGTTACGAATCGTTACACATCACCGTTCGAGGCCAGGACGACAAATGGGTTGAGGTGCAAATCCGGACCAAAAGAATGGACGAGATTGCCGAACGCGGACTCGCAGCCCACTGGAAATACAAAGGCATCAAGAGTGAAGGCGATGTGGACAAGTGGATGAACAATGTGCGAGAAGTGCTCGAAGCTGGCAAAAATGGCCAAATGGAACTGATTCGGGAGATGAATATGAACCTTTACGACAAGGAGGTTTTTGTGTTCACTCCGAAAGGCGACCTCTTCAAACTGCCCCAAGGTGCCACAGTGCTTGACTTTGCTTTCCATATTCACTCAAAAGTGGGATGCCAATGCATAGGAGCAAAGGTTGATGGAAAGAATCAAAAGCTCAACTACAAACTAAAAAGCGGCGACACGATTGAAATTCTCACGGCTTCCAACCAGTCTCCAAGGCAAGACTGGCTTAATATTGCAGTGACCTCAAAGGCGCGCAACAAAATCAAGCAAGCCGTCAATGAGGAGAAACTCAAAAAGGTGGAGATGGCGAGAGAGCTACTAAATCGGCGATTAAAGAACCGCAAAATTGAAGTTGATGAGGCATCTTTCTCGAAATTCGTGAAAAAGATTGGATATAAATCAATCACGGATTTCTATGTGGAAATTGAGCAAGGCGTTATTGATGTGGGCAATGTTATTGAAAAATATATCGACTTCACAAAGCCTGTGGAGCAAACTCCGACACACGAAACTGCCGATAAATTCGTACTACAACCCAGCAACCAGCCACTTGAAGCGGCGGACAGCGACATCTTAATTATCGGAAACGACGTTAAAGGCATCAACTACAAATTCTCAAAATGCTGCAACCCCATCTATGGCGATAAAATTATGGGGTTCATAGCCAGTGATGGCGCCATTAAAATACACAGAATGGACTGTGGCAACGTAAAAAACCTAATGGAAAAGTATCCTTACCGTGTAATCAAATCGGAATGGTCAGGGAAACTTGGAAATCAGTTTGCTGTCACATTAAAAGTGGTAGGCCAAGACGACATCGGCATCGTGTCAAATATCACATCGCTAATCAATAAAGAAGGTAATGCCATATTGCGGAGCATCTCGATAAATTCCAATGGCGGACTTTTTGAGGGACACCTAATTATTGGCATCAGCAGCCTTGACCATTTGTCTAACTTAATGAAAAAAATCAAAAACCTAAAGGGTGTGAAAGACGTAGTCCGGTCATAGTCCTGCCACAGGAATTTCTCCGAATCCCAGCTATGGAATCTTTCTACATTTTCATCAAAAATATCACAATATGACAAGTATGAAGACAATCGTGAGCGTTATCTGTGTCTGCGCCATTTCTTTTACTGTACTAGCAGCAAATGCCGCAAAAATATTTGGAAAAGTCACAGACTACAACGGCAATCCTATCGATTCCTGTACGGTGCTTATCTACAACCCGGACTTCACCGAAGCTTACCAATCTTTAAGTGACACAGATGGCGACTATTGCCTTGACAGCATTCCTAACGGACGATACGCCGCCATAGCCGCTATGCGCATCAAAGAATATCCCCGAATGCTACAGGTTCCCCAACAAAATATGAAATTGGAATTTTGGGCATGGAACGTGATTGTCAACCATGACCTTCTATTGAATATCCGATACGACAAACTGGAGCTATATGGCACCACAGCATTTTTGGAATATGGAGGAAGACAAGAATTGCTTATCTACACTCGTCCGATGAGCCTGGCAAAAGTTGTTGCTTACCAAAATTTCACAAACAAGAGTGATGCAGAAAAGAACTCAATTGTGACGGTGGAGCCTCAATACATGAGTTTTGAAGTGTTTGTAGATGGAGCACCGATGAAAATATACTCCGTTCAACCACTTACCATGAAAAACAAAGACAACAGGGTAGGAGACGACATGTGCTACATGCTACAAGTGGAAATGCCTCAAGGCATCTATTCACACACCACGCCCTATGAGGTAAGGGTGGTAGGGCACAACTCTAAGGACAACGAGCATGGTGAAAGCGTATATTACCTCGAACCGCCAAAATACACTTGGAAAAGCAATTGATTTTCTCACATACAATCTTCATTGTCTCCCTATTTAAAGTGTAACATTTGCTCTATATAATATTTTTTATCAAGTAGTTGGTGTTTTGAAGGCATTTTGAGGAAATTTGGCATTTTATTACTAATTTTGAATTAAAATTTAGAAATTGATGAATTCAAATACATATTTACCCGCCGAATGGGCTAAGCAAGATGCAGTGCTTCTGGCGTGGCCACATCACGAAACCGATTGGCACTATATGCTTGAAGATGCCATTGGATGCTATAAGCAAATAGCTGAGGCAATATTGCAAACTGAGGCATTAATTGTTGTGACCCCACAGGTGGATATGGCAAAGGCCGACTTATATGAAATAGAGTACAAGGCAGCGAACAAGATTCACTACTATCCAATACCCACTAACGACACGTGGGCGCGGGACTTTGGCCCGATAACCGTAGTTCACGAAGGAGAATGTGTGCCCCTCGATTTTAAGTTCGACGCATGGGGTATGAAGTTTGCCGCCGATAAAGATAATTTAGTTACTTCCCGTCTTGATTTATGCGAGCTGTTTATCACCTCACCTGTCAATCATCGCGGTTTTGTTCTTGAAGGTGGCTCGATAGATTGTGATGGCAAGGGCACTTTGATGACGACTTCAAAATGCTTACTCTCTCAAAATAGAAATGCACAGATGAACAAAGAGGATATCACGCATTATCTTAAATGCGTGTTTGGGGTGTCGAATGTGCTATGGGTTAATCATGGTGAAATGCCAGGCGACGACACGGATTCACATATCGACACATTGGCAAGGTTTGCGCCAAATGATGTAATTCTTTACAATGGACCAGTATGCCCTGATGGAGATGTACCAGATTCGATAGCTCGCCCTCTTTTGGCAATGGAGGCAGAGCTAAAGGAATTCAAGAACGCGGAAGGACATAATTATCATTTGATCCAGCTTCCTATTCCTGCACCTATTTATGATGAGAGTGGCGCCTTGCTACCTGCCACTTATGCTAATTTCTTGGTTGTGAATAAAAGGGTTCTGGTCCCTATCTACAATCAGCCTCTGACCGATGACTTGGCATTGAAAATCATTCAAATATCGTTCCCTGAACATGAGATAGTAGGTATCGACTGTAATGCGCTTATTAAACAACATGGATCGTTGCATTGTGTGACGATGCAGTTTCCAAAAAACACTTTGAAATTATGAAAATAGGAATTATCCAGCAGCACAACACTACCGACATATCCGACAACCGCAAACGGATAGCGCAAAAGACTAATAAACTAGCAGCTAATGGTGCAGAATTGATTGTGCTTCAAGAACTTCACGACTCTCTTTATTTTTGTCAGGTAGAAAATGTGGATCTCTTTAATTTGGCCGTGGAAATACCCAGTGATGTAACCGATTTTTACTCAAATTTGGCCGAACAAAATAAAATTGTATTGGTCACCTCCCTATTTGAAAAGCGGGCAGCTGGTCTGTATCACAATACGGCTGTGGTTTTTGACCGTGATGGCTCTATGGCTGGAAAATACCGAAAAATGCACATCCCAGATGATCCGGCATATTATGAGAAGTTTTATTTTTGCCCTGGCGACCTTGGCTTTGAACCCATATCCACCTCTTTGGGCAAATTAGGCGTGATGGTTTGCTGGGATCAATGGTATCCTGAGGCTGCAAGGCTTATGGCATTAAGAGGGGCAACTTTACTTATCTACCCTACAGCCATAGGCTACGAAAGCACCGACACGCCAGAGGAACAAGAACGCCAGCGTGAGGCTTGGACCACCGTTCAGCGTGGGCATGCCGTGGCAAACGGCCTTCCCGTGATTTCTGTAAACCGGGTCGGTTATGAGCCGGATCCATCTGGCCAGACTAATGGTATCACATTTTGGGGCAGTAGCTTTGTTGCTGGTCCACAAGGAGAACTGCTTTACCGCGCATCTAAAGACGTCGAGGAGGAAACGATCGTAGAGGTGGATATGCAGCGAAGTGAAAATGTGCGTCGCTGGTGGCCTTTCCTTAGAGACCGACGTATTGAAAACTATGACGGGATCACCAAGCGTTTTATAGATTGAAGTTTAACACTATAAAATAAATTGATATGGGCGGTGTTGATAACATCGCCCATATCATTTATGATGAAACTCTGTGTCTTTTAGAATGTGAAGTGAAGCTGTATTCTTAAGCCACTTTTATTGGCTCCTGGTGTGTCGCGATATGTGAGACGCCACACATAGTCCACTCGTAAGAATGTGAAAATATTGTCTAATCCTGCACCGATTTCCATATATGGGGTTTTCCCTAACCCTTTACAGCGAGTCCCTATTGGAAACTGATACAAGTCGGTGCTGTATGCTGGATCGTTTTTTTTACTAAGTGAACCATAAAGTCCTCTGAACGATACCACCTCACGTAGCTTTAATTTTTTAAGTATGGGCACATAGTTGAGTAGTGCGCCATTTAACCAATATGTCATATCCCATGATACATATTGATCGTTGGCAAATTCCATAGCGTTCATAAGAGTGTAGCTTTCTGGCTGTATGGTGTATGAAAGGTTGGCATTTGGAATCAGCAAGTCGGGATAAGCTACCTTGCTCCATATTTTAGCGGCTTTCACAATCACATCGGTATATCCCCACGCCGAGAACCAGAACCTTTTCTGCACACCGATCTCTGTTTTATTCACTTCGTATGCGCTGCCAAGAAAACCCTTTGGCAGATAGGTGTGGCTTAATGTGATAATAGGATTGTCGATATTAATTGGAAATCTGAACGATCTTGTCTGGACAAATTTTTCTCCTGGGGCGTATCGCAGCGTCACGTTAAATCCTGCTTCTTTATAGTTGCTCCTGCTATTCCCCAAAGCGTCAACAAAAGGAAGAAACACAGATGCCTCGTGGATATTGTGCTCAAAACCAGCACCCACGCTGAATCCATTCTCCAATTCAAGTTTGTAGTCAAACTTAGTTTGGCGAAGATATTGAATTTTGTCATCTTTTTTTCTCTTAAGCAGCAGAAACACGTTGTCTTTGCTGGTGTAGAGGTAATGTTGGCCAAGCTGGTCCACATCATAGCTGTGATAGAGCTTAAGCGAGTGAATCGGGAACTCATAGCTATGGTACTTTTTGTTCCGGAAAGAGTATTCAAGTTCGCCTTGATATTTAAATTTCTCATCTCTGAGACCGTAGGCTACATAAAAACGGCTGAAAAGGCGAGGATGCAGGTTGGCTGTGGTCATGCCACCAATGCGAAACCTCGTTCCTTCAAGCTCATCGCCACTCACAATGGTGTTGAGCGGGCCAAAATCAAATTTGCTTGGATTTCCTGTTGGAACGTAGCCTTTAGCCATGACAGATACAAATTTCTCACCCCAGTAAAACAGCTTTGAACTTCTGAGCTTCTTGAGCAACGCTCGCATCATATTTCCATCTTGCGCCAAAGCCACAGGGCGATTCTCTTTGAAATACTCATCGGCATACTTGTTGGCGCCTGGTGCTATGATTTGTTCTGCTTCTTGGTTGAATATGGTCATATCTGAAGGCTCGCTGAAGTTGTGACCACTATAATACGTGCTTCTTCTGGCATACAGCTCAGGGCCTATCACTTGAAATTCCATAACAAGGTCGTCGATCACTTTGAGTCGGGAACCGTCTTCCGCCTTCTTGAATTCTTGATTAATATAGAGATGCTTCAGATAGTTCACATTGATAGATCGTGGCACGTTCATTGACAGTTTTTTTAGAAAACATGTGCTGTCGTTCACAGGAAAATACATACGGCCAATGAATCCAAACGATGCGCTATTGTGAGGCACAAAGTCAATTTCCACACATTTCTCACCGTCCACAATGGTGGTGTCGTTGAGATAGAATTTGTAAAATGTGGTTCCGATATTCGACAAAGGACTCACAAAGCGGTTCTGCATGAATGTGATATCGTTTTGGAAAATATCAATTTCACGGAATGCGTCGTCCATAAATTTCTTGATATTTTCTGGGTCAAGCGATTCGTCAAGTCCTGCGTGCTGCTGGGCTTCCACGTATTCCTTATGCGTGTTAGGATGTTTTCTGAAATACTCCGTACTGAACTTTTCATTTAGGGATATTGTCAGTATTTTCTTGTGGGTCACATCAGAAGAGTCAATGAATTCCTTGATTTTGTTATATTTTCTTGAAAGTTGCTTAGTATCAGATGCTGTGAGATCGTTAAGTCCGTAAGTGAACCGTTCATATTTGTCATAAACGAAATACTGGTGGTTCTTAGGGTCGGTTTCCTTCATTTTTGCCCTCACTTTATCGATATATTCCACTGCAGGGTTGCCTTTCTTTTTGTATTTTTCGCGGTGTTTTTTTACCACCACTTCATCGAGGGTTTTTGTGGATGAGGAAAGATATACCACATTGTCAGCTTCATTGCCGCTTTTCAGCTTTACCACTTTATTAGCGTAGCCTACAGCTTGCAATCTCACTTCCACTTGCTTCGATTTTGAATGAAAAGAAAATTGGCCATTCACACTTGCTACCACACCAGTTTTGGTGCCAATCACATATATTGAGGCATAAGGAATGGGTTCGTCAGCAATGGAGTCTTTGATTACACCCTTATATAGATAAGTGGTTTCCGCATACGAACAGATAGAAATAGCGTAGAAAAGTAAGATGGTGATACAACGTAATGTTTTCACTTTTTAAGATAATAACGTTTAATATATTTACAATATCATTTAATTTTGCAAAATTAGAAAAAATAGGAAATCTGCCAATGGCATAAAGTTCTGATTTTTTGGTCGATTATACAAAATAATTCTAAAATGCAACAAGAACTTGAATATAAGTATTTAGTAAAAGACTATTCATTTCTTCAATTAGCCACAGATTCACATGAAATTCGCCAAGGCTATCTAAGCCGTAGCACTGGACGCTCGGTAAGGGTTCGCATTTGCGACGAAAAAGGCTATTTCACGATCAAGGGGCCTTTCATTGAGAGTGAGGGTCGCGATGAATTTGAATTTGAAATATCCTTAAGCGACGCGGAGGCCATGCTGGCGTTATGTCCTATGCCTGTAATATCTAAAACGAGATATGTGGTGACGATAGAGGACGATGTATGGGAAGTGGATGTGTTCCATGGCGAACTTACGGGATTGGTGACAGCAGAAATAGAAGTGCGTTCAAACGAGCACCCCTATAGTTTACCATCGTTTGTTGGAAGAAGTGTCACCAATGACAGCCGGTTTAAAAACACCAACCTCACCACTTATGAAGCCCTAAAATCTGCGCTGTAGGCCCACCACATTTTCTACATGCTGTGTATGGGGGAACATATCCACCGGTTGTACCTCTACCACTTTATATTTGGGATCGAGCATGGCTAAATCGCGAGCCTGTGTGGCGGGATTGCAGCTTACATACACTATGCGTTTGGGTTCTGCGTTCATAATTACGTCAACCACATCTTCGTGCATTCCTGCACGGGGTGGGTCGATAATCATCACATCTGGCACTCCATGTTTTTTCACGAAATCGTTGGTGAGAATATCTTTCATGTCACCTGCATAAAACAGAGTGTTGTCGATATTGTTGACGGCGGAATTTAACTTAGCGTCTTCTATGGCCTCTGGAACATATTCTATGCCGATGACTTGCTTTGCATTTCTTGCCACGAAATTCGCGATTGTGCCTGTGCCGGTGTAAAGGTCGTAAACAAGTTCGTTGCCTGTGAGCCCAGCCATACCTCTTGCCACTTTGTAAAGTTCGTAGGCTTGGTGAGAATTGGTTTGATAGAACGATTTGGGGCCAATCCTAAATTTTAACCCCTCCATTTCTTCCTCTATGTAGTCCGAGCCTTTGTCAAGAACGAATACTTGGTCGTTTAGAGAGTCGTTCACCTTGGTGTTGATCACGTGCATCAAACTGGTAATTTGTGGGAAACGTTTAGCCACTGCACTCATTATGTCACTCACAGCCACTGCGTTATCTTCGCCAAACACAATCACGAGCATAATGTCGCCGGTGCTGGTGATTCGCACCATCATCATTCGCATGAGTCCCACATTGTTTCGAATGTCGTAAAATGTGTAACCCATGCTTTTTGCATAATAGCGAATAAAGTTGCGCATTTCGTTCGAAATGTCGTCTTGAAGCCAGCACTTGTTGATGTTCAGCACCTTGTCGAATGCTCCGGGAATGTGAAAGCCCACGGCGTCTCTGTCTGGAAATTCTTCTCCACTGTTGAGTTGCTCGAAAGTGAGCCAGCTTTTGTTGGAAAAAGTGAACTCCATTTTATTGCGGTAGTGGAAAATTTCTTTCGATCCCAGTATGTCGTTGATTTTGGGTAGCTCAATTTTCCCAATGCGTTCGAGGGCATCGGTCACTTGCTGTTGTTTAAATTGCAACTGGTAGCTGTAAGGAATGTGTTGCATCTTACATCCACCGCACACGCCAAAGTGCTCACATTTAGGCACTATTCGAATTTCACTTGGCTTGATCAGTTTTTCGATATGCCCTTCACAAAAACTGTGTTTTTTGCGGTCGATTTTCACATCGGCAATGTCACCTGGCGCTCCAAAAGGAATGAACACCACTAAATCGTTCCAGCGTGCTATACTTTTCCCTTCAGCCGCCATCTTGGTTATCTCAAGCCCTTCAACAACGGGCAAGTTTTTTCTTTTTCTGCTCAAAACTGTTTTCTATTATTTTTTTGCAAAGTTACGAATAACATTTCTTATGGAAAGTAAGATGATTAGCGTTTTTTATCTTCATCTGGTGGGTTTTTCTAAACTGATAAACTTCTAAGCTCCCTCTTTTAACTTTTTAACTATAATAAATTGCGCATTTTAAAACAAAGTGTGCAATAAATATGGCTTTGTCATAAATTTTCAGTAATTTTGCAGTTCAAAATCAAAAGTTAGTTAACTGCAATTCTACAATCTATAAGGCGCTTGTCGCTTTCATTATTTTGATTTTGTTGAGTTTCAAATATTTACTATATATAATCCAATAGGTTAATGAAGACAATTTACACATTTGGCAATGGTAGTGCTGAAGGACGTGCCGACATGAGAGAACTCCTTGGCGGCAAAGGTGCCAATTTGGCTGAAATGAACCTTATCGGTGTTCCTGTTCCTCCTGGTTTTACAATCACTTGTGATGTATGTAAAATCTACAATGAACAAGGCCGAGAGGCAGTTGTGAATCTTATTAAGGAAGATGTTGTTAAGTCTGTTCGTCATATTGAGAGTCTTACAGGGTGCAAATTCAATGACCCGGCAAATCCTCAACTCGTTTCTGTACGTTCTGGTGCGCCAGTTTCGATGCCAGGTATGATGGATACTGTGCTCAACTTGGGTATTAACGATGAAGTGGCTGCAACACTCGCAAAGAAATCAGGCAATGAGCGTTTCGCTTGGGATAGCTACCGTCGTTTCGTGCAGATGTATGGCGATGTGGTGCTTGGAATGAAACCACAGAACAAAACAGATATCGACCCATTTGAGGAAATTATTGAAGCGGTGAAAACTGCTAAGGGCGTTAAGTTTGACACAGAACTCGATGTGGATGACTTAAAGCAACTTGTCAAGTTATTTAAGAAAGCAGTGAAGGAAAACACAGGCAAAGACTTTCCGACAGATGCTTGGGAGCAACTTTGGGGGGCTATCTATGCAGTGTTCGACAGTTGGAACAATGAGCGCGCTATCCTTTATCGTCAAATGAACCAAATTCCAGAAAGTTATGGCACAGCTGTGAATGTTCAGGCTATGGTTTATGGTAATATGGGGGCTTCGTCTGCCACTGGTGTTTGCTTCTCTCGTGATGCTGGTACGGGTGAAAACCTTTTCAACGGTGAATATCTTATTAATGCACAAGGTGAAGATGTGGTAGCAGGAGTTCGCACTCCACAGCAAATCATGACCGAAGGCAGCCGTCGTTGGGCAAAACTGCAAGGAATCACAGAAGAGGAGCGTAGAGCAAAATACCCGTCACTTGAAGAGACAATGCCTGAATGTGCCGCGCAGCTTGTTGATATCCAAGCTCGCCTTGAGAAGCACTACAAGGATATGCAGGACATGGAATTCACCATTCAAGATGGAAAATTATGGCTGCTTCAAACCCGCAATGGTAAGCGCACGGGGGCTGCCATGGTAAAGATTGCCATGGATCTTCTCCGCGAGGGTGAAATTGATGAAAAAACAGTAATCAAGCGTATGGAACCCGGCAAACTTGATGAGCTTCTGCACCCTGTGTTTGACAAAAGCGCTGTTGCCAATGCGCAAGTAATGGCAAAGGGCCTTCCTGCTTCTCCTGGCGCTGCCACTGGTAAGATTGTTTTCTTTGCCGATGATGCAGAGGAATGGGCACATCGCAATGAGAAAGTGATTATGGTACGTATTGAGACTTCTCCAGAAGACCTTCGTGGTATGACGGTGGCTCAAGGAATTCTTACCGCTCGTGGAGGTATGACTTCACATGCGGCTGTGGTAGCTCGTGGCATGGGCAAATGCTGTGTGTCGGGTGCTGGCGAAATCAAGGTAGACTATAAGGCCAAGACCGTGAAGATGGGCGGAAAAACATATCATGAAGGTGATTGGATTTCAATCAATGGCTCTACTGGTGAAGTTTATGATGGCTTGGTTTCAACAGTAGACGCAGACATCAGCGGCGACTTCTCTGCTATTATGACCTTGGCAGAAAAGTACTCTAAGATGAAAGTTTACACCAATGCTGATAGTCCACGTGATGCAAAAGTGGCTCGCAAGTTTGGCGCTGTAGGTATCGGACTTTGCCGAACTGAGCACATGTTCTTTGAAGGCGACCGCATTAAAGCAATGCGTGAAATGATTATTGCCGACTCTGTGGAACGCAGAAAAGTGGCACTTCAAAAACTTCTTCCTCTTCAGCGAGGCGACTTTGAAGGAATGTTTGAAGCGATGGATGGTTGCGATGTAACTATTCGTCTGCTCGACCCACCATTGCATGAGTTCGTTCCTCATCAGCTCGAGACAATGCGCGAACTTGCTAACGACACTGCTATGTCGCTTGATAAAATTAAGCAAATCTGCTCATCGCTCGAAGAATTCAACCCTATGCTTGGACATCGTGGTTGTCGCTTGGGCAACACTTATCCAGAAATCACAGAAATGCAGACCCGTGCCATAATTGAGGCTGCGCTTAATGTAAAGGCACGAGGCATTGATGTGCATCCTAAGATTATGGTGCCACTTGTGGGTGTAAAGGAAGAAATTAAGCGTCAAGCTGATATAATCAACAGCACCGCAAAACAAGTGTTCGCAGAGCGTGGCACAACTGTTGCCTATAAGGTGGGCACAATGATTGAGGTGCCACGTGCAGCTCTTGTAGCAAATGAAATTGCAGAAATCGCCGACTTCTTCTCGTTTGGCACTAACGACCTTACTCAAATGACATTTGGCTATTCGCGTGATGATGCGCCTAAATTCCTTAATCAATACAAGCAACTGGGCATACTCAAAAATGATCCATTTGAAATTCTTGACCAGGATGGTGTAGGCCAACTTGTGAAGATGGGTACAGAAAGAGGCCGCTCCACAAAACCCGAGCTTAACGTTGGTATCTGTGGCGAGCACGGCGGTGAGCCTTCTTCGGTAAAGTTCTGCGCATCACTCAACCTTGACTACGTGTCATGTTCACCCTACCGTGTGCCTATTGCACGCGTAGCTGCCGCTCAGGGAGCTCTTGAGCAAGAATAAGAAAGTGCTGAAATATAATATCTAAAGAGGCTGCGCCAATTTTTTGACACAGCCTCTTTTATTTACAATTATTGCTGTCCACTAAAAATTTTCGGTCGTGATAAAATTGTATTTGACGATACAAAGGAAGACAAATTTTGCACAAAAGGAGCGATACGGCACCCTCAAAATCTCAAAACGCCAACTAATTGATAAAAAATATATAGAGCAAATGTTACTTTAAGAAAAAAACACTAAATTTGTAATAATACAAATTCACGTATTATTATCTAAAATGAGAACTATTAAAATCTGTTTGGTGCTGATGCTTACGCTAAGCATATATTCATGCTCCGACATCAACAAAAATCTTGAAGAAATGATCCCGTCAGACAGTAGGGGAGTCGTTCGTATTGACGTGAAAAGCGTTGTTGAAAAAGGAAACCTCATGGATGATGACGGAAATATCATTTTCCCACAAAAGTTGAAAGATCTTATCAACAACAGCGACTCATCTACAATTTCTGATGCCATCTTACTTCTAAAAAAAATCAATATTGACACCGATGCTTGCATTTATTGCTTCATTCCTAAAACGACATACGATTTCGCAACCCTTGTGGCAGTAAATGATGAGGACAACGCCAAAGAGGAAATAGAGAAACTATCAGGGCAAAAATTCCAAAAAACAGGGAATGTGCATTTCTTGCGCAACGAATCCACCAGTTACGTCATTGACGGTGACTATTTGTTTATTGGACATGAAGAAAAAGAAACTTCTGATGAGACACTCGCCCTCGCCGCACAAGGCTTTCTTCATAAGACGTACGCAAACATAACCGACGATAGCGACATCACAGAATCCCTTCACAAGAAGAACGACGTGAATGCTTATTTCTCAATGAATGGCATTAAAAACGTGATTTCAAACTCAGAGTCACTTACAGAAGGTGTCAAGAAATTTCCTGTCGTCACACTGTTCACCGACTCCGACATCAAGGCACTAACATTTCACATGAATTTCGAGAAGGAAGGCGCTAAATTTGAAGCATATGTTAAAGCAAATTCCCAGAGCGATTACATGAAACTTTTAGATGCCACATTGGCGAAACCTGATGCTTCTTTCTTAAAGGTGATTCCTGTGTCGATGAGCTACATCGTGTCGATGAGTGTGAATGGTGAAAACATAATGAAGCTCGACCAAATCAAAAAAAGTGTTAATCTTTTAAGCAACCTTCCAGCCATGGACAAATTGGATTTCCGCAGCATAGTAAGCGCTATTGATGGCCCTGTGGCTATTGCGTTAGGAGCAGGCGACGGAGTGAACATTTCCTCTATAGCCAATGACAACTGGAACATAGCCATTGCCGCTAAGACGAAAAATGCAGCAGACATAGTCAACAGAATTGTCAGTTTTGCTTCTGCTATGGGGCAGGATGACTACATAAAGAATGGACGGCATCTTTTCAGCTATGAAGGAATGCCAGTGTATCTTGGCCAGCAAGACGGCGTGGTATATGCAATCAGGCTTGACCATGAACTCGAAGAAGATTTTTATTATGATGTGCCCGACGTGCGCGAGCGCTTTTCCTCTTGTCCTATAGGATTATATGCCAAAATCGCCGACCCTAATGGTGAGTCATACTTCAACTTCGGTTTCAAGAACAAGACCAACGGTGAAGGAATGTTCTATTCGATGCACAACGAGAATCCGGTTATAACATTCCTTGAAATCTTGTGCCAACAGAATATACCGACAACTGTGAACAATCAACAATATAATTAACCCAAAAACCATTTATTTATGAGACTACTGAAATTTTCATTATTAGCAGTTTTGCTGATTGCGATCACATCATGCAATCAAGCCAACAAAAAAATGATGGAATTAATCCCAGAAAATTCCACTTTTGTAATGGCAATTAACCCGTCTAAAGTTATCGACCATACTGGAATTAAAGTAAGCGACGACGGAAAGGTGGAGCTACCTGGCGCATTCAAAGACCTTGTTACTGGCGAGCACAAACAAGAGTTTGACAAGGCTATGGCAAAGTTCGCAAGTGCAGCAATGGACCCGACCACCAACGTATATGTATATTTCAATTTCGCCAACAAGGAGAAGGTATCCGGTGTGTTGCTTGCCACAACGAAAGATGCCTCAAAAACAAAAACCGCTATTGAAAAAGAACTAAATTTGAAATTCAAGACAGCCAACGATATTGAAATGCTCTCATACCACGATTTTAACATTGCGATTAAGGACGATATTTTGGCTATGTTTGGCGGAAAAGACATTAATGCTGACGAATATGTAAAAGAGGTTTTCACGAAGAAAGAAAAAAGTGTGCTCGACAATGACAACATTAATAAGGTGCTAAACGATGATAGCGACATCAACTACTATGTGAATGTTCCGTCATACATGGAATTTCTCACCGGACTTCAACCTCAAGCGTCGCTCCTGTCTGGATTCTTGACTGGCATCTACGGCGGTGGTGTGAATGTAAGCCTCGCCGATAATGAAATTAGCACCAAGTCGGAACTCTTTGCCGATGACAATTCCGACATAATGAAGCTACTCAACGACATTCAAGGCGATGCCTCTTCTGATTTTCTCAAATATATGCCCGCAAATGCCCAGTTGATTTGTGGCGCAAGCATTAAGGGTGACAAGCTGGCTGACTTCGCACAGGTAAAGAGCGCCCTACAAATGGCTTCCAACAACCCAGCTTTCGGCAATGCCGATATGGTGGGCTTGGTGAAATCTATCAATGGTCCAATCGCTTTTGGCTTAAGCTGCGACATTAAATCACCATTAACAACCCTTGCAGGCACATTTGTTATCACCACCGCAAAGGCAAAAGAATGGAAAAGCTTAATCGACAACTTACTTAAATTACAAGGAGGCTCAGCTATTAATATATCGTCAGAAGCAAAATCTGATGTAGTGATTATTCGTTTTGGCATGAACAGCAACCTCGCTCTTGACGCAAGTAGCAACGTAGATGCTAAAAATCTGTTTGCCGAAAACTTCTCTGGAGCATGGATTGGCTTAAACATAGATGGCATGAATATGTTTATCACCTCCGGAGCTAAAGATCTGAAGCACGCCACAGGAAAATTCTATATCAATGGTAAAGATGGAAAGAAAATGGCTTTTGGCGATTATCCAAACTTCTTTATGTCGTTAAAATCATTAATGCCTGCGCCATACAGCAGTTCTTATGAGGCAGAGCCCGACAGCGACTTTGATTATGAGGACTATGACACCGTAGCGGTAGATACTACAGACTATTAGCCTTTATCCCTTCTTATAAAAGTAATAGCGACAGTGTAACTTTTTTTATCACTGTCGCTATTATTTATATGGATCTGTTAAAAAACTCATTTAAATAGGTTCATAGCTTCTGCTAACGTTTCGGGTTTTCCCACATCAAGCCATTTATAGTCTGCCGATGGTTGATAACCATAGAACTGATAGTCGTGACACATTTCCGTATAAAACGGAGTGATAGAAAAAACTTGACTATCGGCATATTTATCCAAAATTGGAAATACAGATGGCGATATTACGTGAACGCCTCCAAACGCAAGCGCATGCGCCTGTTTGGGGTTATAAACAAAACCTTTTGGTTTTGTTTCACCCGTCTTAATATTCACCCATCCCTTTAACCGCTGGGCATTGTCAAATAGAAAATATCGTTGCGTTTCGCGCTTTTTAACCAGCAATGTGGACAAAGCATCATGCTCCAAATGGAAGTCATACATGGCTTTTAAATTCAAATCAGTAAGGATATCCGCATTATGAACGATGAACGGATCGTCACCATCAAGGTATTTACGCGCTTTCATCAAACCGCCACCAGTGTCGAGAAGCAAGTCTCGTTCATCACTAATATGAATATTGAGGCCGAAATTATGGTTTTCTTTCAGATAGTCAATAATTTTACCACCAAAATGATGGATATTTATGGTAAAATCATCCACTCCACATTCTGCCAAGTGAGTTATGACACGTTCAAGCATCGTCTTTCCTCCCACTTCTACAAGAGCCTTCGGGCGATCGTTAGTGAGAGGACGGAGACGCGTGCCTAAACCTGCCGCAAAAATCATTGCCTTCATATCGGTTATTTCTGAACTGGAGTGAAAACTTGCTCAATATTTTGTTCACGATGCACGAGTTCCACTTTTACATTGAATTTCTTGTGAATATGCTCTGCCATGTGCTGTGCGCTGTAAACAGAACGATGCTGGCCACCAGTGCAACCAAAGCACACCATTAAATTAGTAAAACCACGCTCAATATATCGCTTAACAGAGGCATCAACCAAAGCATAAGCATGGTCGAGGAATGTGAGGATTTCGCCATCGTCTTCCAAAAATTTGATTACAGGCTCATCTAAACCTGTATAAGGCTTATAGCGGTCATATTTTCCAGGATTATTCGATGCTCTACAATCAAACACATAGCCGCCCCCATTGCCAGAATTGTCGTTAGGAATTCCCTTCTTGTAGGCAAAGCTCATCACTTTCACGGTGAGCATGTGCTTTTGCAAATCATCGGTAAACTGCGACATGTTCACAAGGTTTTTCAAAACACTTGTCAAGTAGGGATATTCAACATAGGGCTCATGCAAAAGAGCGCGTAAATTATTAATTGCATATGGAACGCTCTGCATAAAATGCGGTTTTTTCTCAAAATAGCCACGGAATCCGTATGCGCCAAGCACCTGAAGCGTGCGGAACAGCACAAAGTGACGAAGCTGTGAATAAAAATACTCGTCATCCACAAACTTATACTTTTTCAGCTCGTCGATATATTCTTTAAGTAATTCCCGGCGCAGGCTATCGGGAAAATTTGCCTTTGCCTGCCATAAGAATGATGCCACATCATAGAAGAACGGCCCTTTACGACCTCCCTGAAAATCAATAAACATTGGCTCGCCATCTTTAATCATCACATTTCGCGACTGGAAATCACGATACATAAAGGTGGCGGAATTGCTGCGAAGCAGTACATCAGACAAGTGCTGGAAATCGTCTTCAAGTTTGCCTTCGTTAAACTCAAGTCCAGTGGCTTTAAGGAAGCAGTATTTGAAATAATTCAAATCCCAGAAAATTGAGCGAGAATTAAACTCTGGTGCTGGATAGCAATACGAAAAATCCATTCCATCAGCCCCCTTGAACTGGAACTCACACAGACGGCGTATAGTTTTCGAAAGCAGTTTCTTTTCATCCTCGCCGTAAACACAAGTCTTACGTGCCTTTTCAATGGCGTTAAACAGAATAGTGTCACCTAAATCCTCTTGGATATAAGCCATTTTATCATCGCTCTCTGCAAACACTTTTGGCACAGGCAAGCCTTGCTCAAAAAAATGCTTGTCCATATAGAGAAATGCCCGATTTTCCTCTGGGAGCTCGCCAATCACTCCTATAATGGATTGAGGGCCTGTCATTCTAAAATAATGACGATTAGATCCCGATGCCGGCAGTTGTACCACCTCCAAAGGTTCACTACCTACGTATTGAGTATATAGCTGTTTTAAAACATCAGTGTTCATAATGATATGATAATAATATTTATGGCAAAGTTAGTTCAAAATCATTTTCAGAACAAATTAGCCAGAATTAAAATTCAGAAGTGAAATGGAATTTGAGCTTGGGAAAGTCCTGCTGTGCCATGTCAAGCACATAAGAAGAATCAGCCAAAAACACATCACGACCTTCGCGGTCCACCGCCATATACTGCTGTTTCCTTCGCTTAAACGCCTCAAGAGCATCTTTGTCGTCACTTTCAATCCAGCAAGCCTTATATAAATGAATAGGCTCCCAGCGACAGCTTGCGCCGTATTCGTGCAGCAAGCGATACTGTATCACTTCAAACTGAAGCTGCCCAACTGTACCGATAATTTTACGGTTGTTGAACTGATTGACAAACAACTGAGCCACTCCCTCATCCATCAATTGCTCAATACCTTTATTTAGCTGCTTAGTGCGCATAGGGTCAGTGTTGTCGATATATTTGAACATTTCCGGAGAGAAACTTGGCAACCCCTTGAAGTGAAGCTGCTCACCCTCTGTGAGCGTATCACCAATCTTAAATGTTCCATTGTCGGGCAAACCTACTATATCGCCAGGGTACACATCATCAATGACTTCCTTTTTTTGAGCCATGAATGCCGTAGGGGCTGCAAAACGAACCTGTTTATTGCTTCGCACATGGTGATAGTATTGATTACGGTGAAAAACGCCAGAACAAACCTTTACGAAAGCGATGCAGCTACGGTGATTTGGATCCATATTGGCATGAATCTTAAACACAAAGCCGGTAAACTTTTCCTCGGTAGGCTCCACCACACGTTCCACAGCTTGCACAGGGCGAGGGGAGGGGGCTATGCGAATGAAGCAGTCAAGCAGTTCTTTCACGCCAAAGGTGTTCAACGCAGATCCAAAGAATACAGGCGCGACTAATGCTTCAAGATAATCGTTCACATCAAACTCTGGATACACCCCGTCTATCAACTCGATGTCGCTACGCAATTTTTGCGCATCATCAGTTCCCACGGTCTCATCAATAACGGGGTCGTGAATGTCGCTAATATCGACTCTGTCGGAAACGCGCTGCTTATCAGCGGCAAAGAGGCTCAAGTTATGCTCGTAGATATTATATACTCCTTTAAAGTTAGCGCCTTCATTGATAGGCCAGCTCAAAGGACGAACAGAAATTTTAAGCTCGCTCTCTAATTCATCTAAAATATCGAAAGGATCACGTCCTTCACGGTCCATCTTGTTCACAAAAATAATAACAGGAGTGTTACGCATACGGCACACCTCCATCAGGCGGCGGGTTTGTTGCTCCACACCTTTTGCTGCATCCACCACGATAATCACACTGTCAACGGCTGTGAGTGTGCGGAAAGTGTCTTCTGCGAAGTCCTGGTGTCCAGGGGTGTCAAGGATGTTAATTTTATAGCCTTCATATTCAAAGCCCATGACAGATGTAGCAACCGATATACCGCGCTGCTTTTCTATCTCCATCCAGTCGCTTGTAGCTGTTTTCTTAATCTTATTCGATTTAACAGCTCCTGCCACATGAATGGCGCCGCCAAAAAGAAGCAATTTCTCAGTAAGAGTGGTTTTACCCGCATCAGGGTGAGAAATAATTGCAAATGTGCGTCGTTTTTTAATTTCTTCTAATAAGTTTGCCACTGTATGATGTGTTATTTAGTTTCAATTCTGTTTATACAATCTCTTAAACTGTCTTCCCAATAAGGAATCGATACGTCGAAGGTGGTTTTATATTTCGACTTGTCAAGCACGCTATAATGTGGACGGGTAGCCTTAGTGGGGTATTCCGCGGTGGTGCATGGTGCCACATTGCATGTGGTAATGCCTGCTATCCTATGAATGGCCTTGGTAAAGTCGTACCAAGAAATAGCACCTTCATCGCTGAAATGATAAATGCCGGCATGCCACTGCTCTGATTTCAAAACAAGCATAATGGCATCAGCTAAATCTTTTGCATAAGTAGGCGTGCCCACTTGGTCAAAGATTACTTTCAAGCACTCCTTACTTCGTCCTAACGAGAGCATTGTTTTTACAAAATTTTTCCCAAAAGGGGAATAAAGCCATGCCGTGCGAAATATCACAGCATCGGGCAATAACTTAAGCAGGCGCTGTTCACCTTCAAGTTTGGTGCGTCCATACACTGAGCGAGGAGAGGGAATATCGTCTTCACGATAAGGACGGCAATTACAACCGTCAAACACGTAGTCGGTGGATATTTGAATCATCTTGGTCTGATGGCGTTGGGCTGCGTCGGCAAGATACTCCACAGCGTCGGCATTAAGACGCATACATAATTGGCCGTTGTCCTCTGCATTGTCCACATTAGTGTAGGCAGCACAATTCACCACATAGTGAATTTTGTGATGCTCAAAATAAGAGTCGATAGCATCTTTTGAGGTGATATCCAATTCTTGGACATCTGTAAAGATAGGGGAGAACCCTAAACTATGCTGAAGGGCTAAACGCATTTCATTGCCCAGTTGGCCATTGGCGCCTGTAATAAGAACTGTTTTATCCATCAAGTAAAATTATATCATGCTTTTATTCATCGTCGTCGCCGAATAGAGGCTTCTCTTCATCTTTTTTATAGTAGGCGGCAAGCATCCCAATAAAATAGGATATTTGTGCCACGGCCTTCTGTGTGCCTTCTGAAATTTCTTTGCCTTGCAGGCGCAACATCAATATGCCATATAGGGCATTAAAGCAGGTTTCAAGTTCTCCAACTTGTTCAGAGCACTTTGATTTTGCTCTTAACTCTACAATGTAGGGAAGTGTTTGGTAGAATTGAGCGCCATACTGTGGATATTTAGGCGATTTAAGAAGTTGAAGATGCAAATCATTCAGGCGTATAAGCACATTCTTATTAATCTGCAAATGTCCTTTATCTTTCACATGCTCAAGTTCCACCATCTTGATGAGAGACTCATACCAGTCCTTAATTTCTGCTTTTTTTGCTTCACCAACTGGATATTTTGATATGATGTTAGCGTAAATTTTATCTATATCGAGCTGATAAGCTCTAATCAAATCCTCCACTTGCCACATATACAAAAGATATTCGGCAATGTTCTCTTTTCGTTTTTGTTGGGCGATAATCATAAATTAACCAAATTTACTAATATTGCGCAATGCCTCTGGGTTAAGAATCTTAATCCTGCGTCCGTCCACTGTGATAATGCGTTCCTGGCTGAACGCAGACAAGGTGCGGATAGCGTTGCTTGTGGTCATATTCGACAAGTTGGCCAAATCTTCGCGGGCCATATATATTTTAAGTGTTTCGCCGTCGTCCTCAAACCCGTAATTGTCGGTCAACGCAATAATGGCCTCTGCAAGCCGGCCACGAATATGTTTCTGGGTGAGATTCACTATTTTGGTATCGCTGCCACCTAAATTCTTTGAAAGTTCGTGTATAAAGAACCATGCCAAATCTCTATTTTGGTCAATCAGCTCTTTCACAAGAGTCATTGGAATAGCGCCGAGTGTGGATGGTTCGAAGGCTGAAGCGCTGGAAACGTAAGGCTCGTCAGCAAAAGAAGCCCTATAACCAAAGTATTGTATAGGCCGATACAAACGAAGTATCTGCTGCCGTCCGCCCATTCCGTCCTTAAACAATTTCACCTTACCTTTCAAAAGACACCATAAATACACGGGGTCGTCTTTCTCGGCATAGATAATCTGATTTTTCTTAAATGTGTGAATATGGAAATTATCAGCAATCAATCTTCTTTCATCTGGAGCAAGTATCGACCAAATAGCGGCCAAATCTTTACTGATAATATCCTCAAGTGTACTTTTCTTTAACATCTGCCAAATAACAATGCTTTATAACATACAAAATTACGCAATTCTTTGGAATTCAGCAAATCAAAAAAAATCATCGTGAAATGCGGTAACATTTGATGACAGTATTCGTAAAATAAATAAAAATGACCGTCCATTATGCAGGACGGTCATTTTTATGTTTAGAAATCAGTAATGAAAATTACTTGATAACTTTTACAGAACTGTGAGTGCCATCAGTATAAGTAGTAACCACGATGTTTACGCCTTCAAATGGAGTAGAAGAAACCACACCTAATGTGTTATAGTACTTAACGCCGGCAACGGTCTTGTTCACATTCACATCATTAACACCTGTGGCTGGTGAAGCATCAAAGATATACTTAGATGGAGTAGCCACCTCTTGAGCATCCTTTGGAAGAGTTACGCCAATCAAACCATTCTTAGCATCAGCAAAGAAGAGGTTGCCAGCCTTGTCGAAATGGATTTGGTTGATAATTGACGAACTACCAGTGTATGCATCAATTGTGTATTGGAGTTTCAGTGAAGGAACATTGTCATTCCATTCTACATTGTAGATATTGATATATGGATAGCCTGTAGCCACTGCCAATGTAGTCAGGTCTGGAGTAATTGCAAGACCTGCGCCATAGCTGCCATCAAGATCTTCAATATCACCAGAGTTTAAAAGAATGTTGTCTTCGTAGTCTGTGTAAACGAAAGCAGGCACACCTGTGGTATTATTTCCTGTACCACGGATTTGTGACACAAACATACCTTTTTCCAAAGGTACGATCTCAACATTAGTATTAAGCATCTTGCCAGATACAGTTGGAAGTGTAGTAACCGGAGCTTGGTCGGTAGTTACATTGTTGCCAATATTGTAAACAGACACGAGGTTGCTTGAGTTGCCCACAGGACAGTCTTCCTGGAAAGAAATCAGTTTAGTGTTTTCACCTTCACCTACGAAAGCAACACTTGTAGAGCTACCGCCGATGCCTACACCAGCAGCATTCTTGATAAGGCCAGAGCTTTCACGAGTGCCATCAAAGAATGGTGTTGCAGAAGCTGGTTCAGCTGGGTTCATCACAAAGATACCACTATGCGCGTCGCTCCAGTCAGCAATGTAAACATAGCCATTGTTCGGATTCACGCCCATACGGAATGGAGATGCAGTATTGCCAGTAGCAAACTCATCAGTGAGATATGGAGCACCATCATTCACCACTTCAAGAGATGGGCTGATTCTATAGATACCCTTCTTTCCATAAGGATTAGAAACGTAGATGCTCTGGAAGAAGTCACTCATTGGGTTCTGGTCAATTGCCAAACCACGTGAGCAGTTGGCAGCGCCATCATTAGCAGGCTTGTAGTTGAAGATCTGTGCGACAGTTGGAATAGAAGTGTTGTCGAGAACAACTTTCCAGTTGTACTTACCGCTATAATCACCCTTGTTGAGAACCACTTCGTTGTCGCCCTTAACAATGTTTGTGAGAGGCAAGCTAATAGCTTCACCACCATCAACTGGAGAAAGAACTAAGGAACCAGTAGCCACATCGCCAGTAGATTTGTACTTAACAGTATAAGTATCCTTAGTTTCTTCGTAGCTCAAATCATAAGCATATTCACCACGGAAGATAGGTTGTTCAACACCACTTGTTGTAAACTTAACAACAGTGTTGTTGCCTGCAAGGTAAAGGTTCATATCTGTACCATCAACACTTGCACCAGCAGCTGTAAATGCAGCAGCCATAACTGGAGCCTTCTTTGCTACAGAGGTTACAGCTTCGAGTTCTGTACCGATAGTGGTCACCAAAGAAGCATTTTGAAGACCATCTGTAATATCATATACCTTAAGGGCTGTGACATTGGTGCCATTGAATACAGGAGCAGCCATAAGCGCACGCTTAGCATACTTAAAGAATGCTAATCCTTTTGATGCATGGCCAATTGCTTCGTCGTTGAATGTGCCAGTCACCTCACTATCGGTATTAGATGCAGCAGCTGGTTCAAATTCAAATGGAGCGCAAAGACTACCATTAAGAATATAACGGTGGTCGTTAAGAGGTGACACATTGAGTTGGATATCGTCGCCTTGTTTCACAAGTGTGAATGTTCCATCTGCAGAAAGTGTATTTTCAGTGAAACGCTCAGATACCACTTCATTATCATTCACGTTAACAACATAGAAGCGAACAGCACGAGAGCTTCCGCTTGTTACACCTGTAGTCACAACCTCACAATCTTTTGCAGGACCGCTCACAGCAAGTGTAGCACCCATATCTGCACGATAGAAGTTTGCAGAGCTTTGGCTGGAGAACCATACTGTTGGATCAGCATCCAGAGTTTCCCACTTATAGAAGTAAACAGTACCACGCTTGTAGCCTTCATCAACTTGGCTATTGCTATATTGGCAACGAACATTGTTCACACCCACAAGCTGGCCATCGGCAGTGAAAGCAATATCGCTCAAACTGCTGTATGAGCCAAGATTTTCTGCATCAACAGGATTGATACCTTTAAGGCTAAGTTGCTTTACGAGTGTCATGGTCTTGTTGTTGATAAGATAAACGGCTGGAGCATCAGTAAGAACAACAGTGCTGTCGCCCCGAACGATAGAACGCTTAACAGTGCCTTGCAATTCAAAAGCAGTGCCTGCATCTTGTGTGAACTTGTATGCATCAGCAAGTTTCAAGTAGCTTGGCTGAACAGGAGTAGGATAGTTTTCATAAACAACCTCTTCTGGCACATAGTTTAGGTTCTCGAGATGGAGCTTTGCGTAGCTTGTTTCATTTGCAGTTACTGTGATAGGCTCTTCTTCAAAGATATCCTTATAACCTTCACATGAAGCACTCAAGGTATAGTTGCCAGGGGCAACTCCTTCAAACACAAACACACCGTTCCAGTTCTGGTCGCAAGTGTATGTTGCCACCACTTGGCCATCCTTCTTCAAGGTAACCACTGCGCCATTAAGTGGCAGCCATTGGTCATCAGTGCCTGGAGCATATTTGTAAAGGCTATTAACGATTTTCTCGTGGAGGTCTTTCACTGTGCCCATAATGTAACCAGTGGTTTCTTGTGTTAATCCGAAATAATCACAAATGCCACGGGCGTAGCCCACGCCTTCCATATGGCAATAATCCATATTCAGCGCACGATGACGGGCTGGCTGATATGTATGGAAGAAGCCTTCCACCAGGAAACCAGGAGTGCCATGACGAAGTACGCCGAGGTAGCCCTCGAAAGTGCCTTTACTTGTCGTAGTTTGGTATGACGAACCATAGAACGAAATATCACCACGAATATTCATATTTGTACGGCTATAGTATGAATGAGGATCTATCTCATCCATATAGTGGCGAGGCCAAGAAGCTTCACACATTGCGTAGCTACCAGCATTACCTTCATTGCCCTTACCGTCAGTACCACGATAGAGGTAAAGTGGATAGTTAGTGGTAGTGCCATCTGCAGCAGCATTTGAGTGAATAGAGATGAACATATCCATATTGTTGGCATCCACCTCGCGGCAAATTTCTGAGAGATTACGGTTATACTTCTCTGCATCTGCAGCACCTTTCACATAAGGGTATGGGCCATTCTTAACGCGAGAATACATGATATTTTCATGTTTCACGCCCATCTTTTCAAGTACAGAACCCAACTTTAAACCTTTCCACAAGTCGGTGTTCGACTCATAGAAGCCACAAGTGTCGGGCATACCTGTTTCTTGAAGGTTTGGATAAGGGATAGTGGCGCATGGGCGGTCGTTCGGCCCCCAGCTACCATGACCAGGATTGATGTAAATACGCACTTCATCTGCAGTTTTTGCCTGCATTGCGCCAGCTGCCATGATTGCAGCCGATGCGAGTAAAAATATCTTCTTCATAGCTGTAATCATTATTTAGCAACGTTAATAATATATGCTTCACCAGCAGGTGTTGAGAAGGCGATTTTGCCGCTTGCCGCAGAAGCAAATGGATACATGGCGATAGTGTCGTCGGAAGTGAGGGCCTGCATCACACCATCAAGTGTGACTGCCACAATCTTTGACGAAAGAATAAATTCACCATTGTCAACATCTTGCATACCCACCACAGTATTGTTATCGTACCATTGTGGAGCACGAACAAGACCAAGCGACTTAACATTCTGACCATTGAGATCGCAGACAAATGCGCCTACACCACAAACGAAATAGAGCGCCTTTGTGCCATCAGGAGAAACTGATTGCCAAATATAGCTGAAGTCTGTGCCATTAGGCGAGAATACAGAGGTTTTGCCATTGCGGGTAATCATCAGCTGACGATTGTTGATAGAAAGCACTGGCACTGTAGCCTTGGCAGCGTTAGCACCAAAAGCCTTTGCAGAAAGTTTGCCTTTGTTCACAGCCAAAGCTGTAGCACCCTGTACAGCCACTCCCTGAAGGTCGCGTGTTGGGGCCACGAGGTTAGAAACTTCTCCTGAGGAGAGGTCAATCGACTTTAATGACACTTGGCGAAGGTGGTTTGAAGTGAAAGAGTTCTCACGATAAACGACAGTGTTGCCGTCTTGTGATACTTGCACATCGAAACCAGCGCCAGGCGCATCAGTAATTTTTTTGGCTTGATTTGTGCCCAAGTCAAATTTAGTCAGACCTTTGTTGGCATTATCGGAGAGCAACAAGTAGTCGCCCTTTGGACTAATAGCAGCAACAGTGGCCATAGGGTTTGCAGGGGTGTTCACCTTCTCAACAGAGGTGACTTTCAAAACCTGTGCAAACCCACTAAATGACATACACAAAGCCAATGCTAAGAAAACTTTTTTCATAAAGCATCCGTTTTTAGTTAGTGTAATTTGTTGTTAATTAATTAGTTAATATAAATATAAATAACCATGTATTCTGAAGGTATCTATCTTAGTTTCAAAGTTAATAATAATCTTAAAAATTGGCAACAAATATCAAAAGTTTTTCACATGACATTAAATTACGCTGTAAAATGTGTTCAATATTCATCAGTTCTGTATGATGGGTTTAAATTTCATCTCTTTATACAATTCATATTTGCCAATCTTTTTATAACTTTGATTGAATTTAGTAAAAAACCAATTAATTCTTCATTCTGGAAATGGTAGATATTAAAATCATTGACCGCATCTGCTTCATTAAAATGCAGAACTCTGCCCACATGAATTGTTTAAGCACCGAAATGTGTGAAGCTCTTATCGATGCCCTTTTTTATGCCTACGACAATGAGTGCGTAGGAATCGTAATCAAGGCACAATGCCGTAGAGGCGTATGGAGCGCTGGACACGACATTAGGGAATTGCCAACCGACGGAAATGACCCTTTGGCCTACGATGTGCCTATGGAGAAACTGCTCCGTACCGTGCAGGACATTCCGATACCTGTGATTGCCTACGCCAACGGCACAGTTTGGGGTGGTGCGTGCGACTTATGCGTAAGTTGTGATATGATTGTGGCGACCGACGACGCCACATTTGCAATCACTCCTGCTAAAATCGGTATCCCTTACAATGCCTCTGGCATCATGCACTTCATCAATCAGCTGGGCATCAACAAAGCTCGAGAGATGTTTTTTACTGCCATGCCCATTACAGCCCATGAGGCTCTCAATGTGGGCTTCGTTAACCAGACTGCACCAGCCGACAAGTTGGAAAGTGTGCTCAACGAAAGAATACTCAACCCTCTGCGGAAAAATTCAGTGATGTCGATTAGTGCTATAAAGCGCCAATTCCGAATACTATCAAAAGCTGCATCCACACTCTCATCGGAGAGCTTTGAAAAAATCAACGCCTATCGCACAATGGTATATAACGGTCACGATTACAAAGAGGGCATCAATTCTTTCCTTGAAAAGCGTAAAGCAGAATTCACAGGAAAGGCGGCAGAGCTCGACACCACACACCACGTAGTAAAGTAGCGATAAAGATAATGTAAGTCTTTCACAATGCGTGTGCTCAAAACAAGGATGGCCAGAAATTCTGGCCATCCTTGTTTGTATGCTGATATGTAAAATATCTTACTTAAATAGATAAAAATTGCTGATTGGCTGATTATTGTTGATGCAGTTAATCGTATTTGCAAAAAGCTCTGCTATACTGATTACCGACACCTTGTCGCACTTCGAGGCATCAAAAGGGATGGAATTGGTGAGCATCACTTCCTCTAGTGCGCTTGAATTAATACGTTCCACAGCAGGGCCGCTCATTAAAGCGTGTGATGCGAGGCAGCGAACTGAGCGAGCGCCATTTTCTCTCATCAAATCAGCAGCCTTACAAATTGTGCCGGCAGTGTCGATCATATCGTCAACCAACACCACATCCTTTCCCTTCACATCACCAATAATAGTCATGTTCGCAACCACATTGGCTTTTGCACGTTGCTTATGGCAAAGCACCATTGGGCAATGGAAAAATTTAGCATAGCCATTGGCACGTTTAGCACCGCCCACATCAGGAGAGGCTATCACCATATCCTTCAGTTCCAGCGACTGAATGTAAGGGACAAAGACTGATGAAGAGTAAAGGTGGTCGACAGGGACATTGAAGAATCCCTGAATTTGATCGGCATGAAGATCCATAGTAATCAAGCGATCAATACCTGCTGTCGTAAGCAAGTCGGAAACAAGCTTTGCAGCGATAGAAACACGTGGCTTATCTTTGCGGTCTTGACGCGCCCAGCCAAAATAAGGAATTACGGCTACGATGCTTCTTGCTGAAGCACGTTTTGCCGCATCAATCATGAGGAGGAGCTCCATCAAGTTGTCGCTATTAGGAAAAGTGGACTGAACAAGAAAAACGTCACAACCGCGTACCGACTCCTCAAAAGAAACTGCAAATTCCCCATCTGAAAAGCGCATGGTGTTCATTTTCCCCAATTCAATACCTAAATGCTTACACATTTCCTCTGCCAGATAGCGAGAATTGGTACCTGAAAAGATTTTGTACGAATTGTTCATAATGTAGTAGGATATAAATAACTATAATACAAAGTTACAATTAATAGTTGAGAAACATCTACTTTTTAAGGTGAAAATCAGTCGGCAGTTTTCACAATTTTCCACACCACACCATAATGGGGCGGAATATGAAGCTCAAAATTGCAATCGGGGGCAAATTCCGTCGTTTTTTGCTTTCCTGAGACCAATTCCTTCATAAAGCAAAGCCCACTCTCAATGCCCATAACATCGAAAGCATGCTGTGGCACACAAATTTGTGCCGAGCATTCGGCGGAGTCAAAATTCACTGCTATCAAGAGCGTTTCAGTGGCGCAGTGGCGCAAATAAAGGTACTGCCTCTCTGGGTTAATGTTTTGAAAATTCACATACATAAGGTCGAAGAAGGCTCCTTCTGATATGGATTTTTCAGTGTTGCACATTCTGAGTATTTTTTTATAAAATGCTCTGATTTTTCGTTCCTTATTGTTCAGTTTCAGCAATCCGCAATCACCCTTGTTATACCACCGTTGCAGTGTGGGTATAGCGCAGTAGTCGAATATGGAAGTGCGTCCATCATCACCGGAGAATCCCATTTCACCCTTTGCATCTTCGCCAAGCTCCTGACCATGATATAACATAAATGGAGCTGTGGACGTTGTGGCCGAAACGATCAGTGCCGGGAATGCCTTCTCTGCCGAACCAAACAACTGTGGTGATGCCACGCGAAGCTCATCATGATTTTCCAAAAAATTGAGCATGTGTGGCTGGAGTCCGTCTATTTTTTGCCAGCACTGGGTTAAGCATGAAGCTGGTGCTCCATATTTTACGATATCACAAAGTCTGTCGTAAAGATTCACTTTGTCGTAAAGATAATCAAAACCTCCGTAGTGAATATAGTTGCGGTAAATACCCTCATCATAGAGCTCTGCTATGAAAATAACATCTGGATATGAAGCTTTCACTTTTGTTATGGTCCAATGCCAAAATTCCACGGGCACCATGTGAGCCATATCGCACCTAAAGCCATCTACGCCCTTAGAAGCCCAATAGAGGAGTATGTCACACATTTTATTCCATGTGGATGGAACAGGACTGAAATGACGGCTTCCATTCCATGGGTCCACGCCATAGTTCAACTTAACGGTTTCATACCAGTCGTTCACGCCTGGGTGTTCATTAAAGCAGTCGTTTCCAGTGGCTTTAGCAGGCATTTCGACATACCGGTCATCTCCACTGCCTAAGTACACTTCAGGAGCAAATGCTTTACCTGTTATATAGTAGAAATTGTTTGACGGAGAGAAAAACATACCCTTATCATCGGCAGCGCCAAGGTCTTCCACATTAGTGGGCTTCGCATCTGAGAGGTATTCTCTGGCCACATGGTTAGGCACAAAATCTATAATCACCTTCAGACCCTCATGATGTGTTCGCTCCACAAGGCTCTCAAATTCCTTCATACGGTTCGGCACATCTACGGCTATGTCTGGGTCAATGTCGTAATAATCCCGAATGGCATAAGGAGAACCAGCATTACCTTTCACCACATGCGGATTAGAGGACTGAATGCCGTATTCAGTGTAGTCTGTTTTAGTGGCGTGCTCAATCACCCCCGTGTACCATATATGTGTGGCGCCTAAATTTTTGATAGATCGCAACACGAGTAAGTTGATATCATTCATTTTACCCACACCGTTTTGCGCAATAGTGCCATTGCAAATATTTGAAGGGTTAGTGTTGGTAAACAAGCGAGGAAAAAGCTGGTAGATTACGGACTTATTATTTTTTCTCATCTCTAAGCTGCTTTAACAGGGGGGAATTAACCAATACTTTCATAGCGGAAAAATAACCTTCTTTCGCATTTTCTTTCATATATGCAAAGCCGAATGTGCCACGTCCTTTCATTGAGTCCACTGTTATCACCTCGTCACAAATGCGCATATCTTCATAGGTGTTACGTGTGGTCATCAGTCTATAGGAGCGATAGCCGATGTCGGCAAGTGTATTTTTAAACGGTGACTTGTTGAGAGGACTTACCACGATACCTAACACAAATTGACAGCAGTCTCGAAGCGCGAAAGCTGGAAGATTGTGAAGCACACCTCCATCCACATACGTTTTGCCACCAATTACAGTGGGCTGAAAAACCACAGGCAGACTGCATGAGGCAGTTATGCACTTTGCCAATGGGCCTTCTGTAAACGCCACTGCTGAATAAGTGTCGAGAGAGGTGGCTGTGATGATATTCGGGAATGGCAAATCTTCAATGCGATCATAGGGTAAATTTCGTTCAAGAAACACTTCAAATTTTGAGAGAGAAAACAAGCCCGAAGTAGGCAGCGTGACTTTGCCGAAGGTGGATTTCTTCACTTCACTAAACACATTTATAATATCGTCAGCACTGAAGCCAGCTGAAAAAAATGAGCCAACAATACTGCCAGCACTGCATCCTGCAATAATATCGGGCTTCAATCCAAAATCCTCAAGCGCCCGAAGCACACCTAAGTGAGCGAAACCTTTTGCCCCACCGCCGCCAAGAGCCAAACCTAACCGGTATTTTTTTGTATCTGCCATGAACCTCTCGCAAAATTATTAGATTATATATTACAAAGTTACAGAATGCTTCTGTATAAATAAAAAACATGGGCGGAAAAATTCCGTCCATGCCTTTATAAATAAATAATGGTATCTTATTAGCCCAAGAAACTGAGGAGAATACCGGCTGCCACAGCTGAGCCAATCACTCCTGCAACATTCGGGCCCATTGCATGCATGAGCAGGAAGTTGCGAGGGTCTGATTTAGCACCCTCCGTCTGGCTAACACGTGCTGCCATAGGCACAGCACTCACACCAGCAGATCCAATAAGCGGATTGATTTTCTCTTTCAAGAAAAGGTTCATAACTTTTGCCATAATCACACCCGATGCAGATCCAATGCCAAAGGCAACAACACCTACGCATAGGATTCCAATGGTCTGGAAATTCATGAATGAACTTGCTGAAGCGGTGGCTCCCACAGTAAGCCCAAGGCAGATAACCACAATATTGTTCAGCTCATTCTGTGCAGTTTTGCTCAGACGCTCAACCACACCACTTTCCTTCATCAAATTGCCAAGCATCAAGCAGCCAATCAAAGTGGCTGCAGAAGGCACGATCAGCGACACCACTATAGCCACGATAATAGGGAAGATGATTTTTTCCTTCTTACTTACCACACGAAGCTGTTTCATACGGATTTTGCGCTCATTCTCAGTAGTGAGCATTCGCATAATAGGTGGTTGAATCACTGGCACTAATGCCATATAGCTATATGCAGCCACCGCGATCGGGCCAAGCAATTCTGGTGCTAACTTTGATGTCAGGAAGATTGCCGTCGGACCATCAGCGCCACCAATAATGCCGATAGATGCAGCCTGTGCTGGTGTGAAACCAAAGATTGGAATATCAATCTGGGTAACAAGGAATGTGGCAAAGATGCCAATCTGCGCAGCAGCACCGAGCAAGAGGCTCTTAGGATTAGCAATAAGCGGACCAAAGTCGGTCATAGCGCCCACGCCAAGGAATATCAAGCATGGATACACACCTGCCTTCACTCCAATATAAAGGATATCGAGCAACCCGCCATGCGCCATAATGTAGCCGTAGTCGTGGTAATGAGCACTGCTTTCATTAAGGAACTCGTTGTTCCACATGTTTGTATCAAATAGCCCGGCACCAGGCAAATTGGTTAGAATCATACCAAAAGCGATGGGCAAGAGCAGCAATGGCTCGTATTCCTTCTTAATGGCTAAATAAAGAAGGAAGCAGCCGATGGCAAGCATCACAAGATTTTTCCAGCCTTCACCAAAGAAGAATGCAGCGAACCCCATTTCAGAAGTGAATTTTTCAATACTTGAAGCCAGACTAAAATCTTGTGCAAATAAAGGTAACGCAAAGACCACAAGGGCTGCGAAAATAAGAAGTCTCTTGAAATTCTTTGTTTGCATTTTTTGAGTCAACTATTAAAATTAGTCAAGTTCAACGAGCGCTTGTCCACATTGCACTTGAGCACCGACTTCAACCAACACCGATTTTACCGTGCCAGCGAATTCTACTGTGATACTATTTTCCATTTTCATAGCCTCCATCATGCACACTGTGTCGCCAGCATTCAATGCCTGACCAGGCTTAACAAGCACTTTAGTGATGGTGCCTGGCAGAGGGGCTTCCACAACTTTTGCGCCAGGAGCTGCTTTAGGAGCGGATGGGGCAACTGGTGCAGGTGCAGCTTTAGGTGCAGGTGCAGTCTTAGGTGCAGATGCAGTCTTAGGTGCAGGTGCACCAGCAGGAGCAGCCACAGCGTCAGCAATCATTTCTACCAAAAGGTCACCTTGGTTTACACTTTGACCTTCTGACACAGCTATGCGCTGAACAGTACCTTCCACCTCAGAAACGATATCATTGGCCATTTTCATAGCCTCAATCACCAACAGTACATCTCCCTTCTTGACGTGCTGTCCATTAGCAGCAACAATCTTAGTGACTGTGCCAGGAAGTTCAGAGTTCACATTTTTAGGTCCACCGGCTTGAGCAGAGCCTGAAGCTGCGCGAGCCATTACAGGCGCTTGTGCCTTTGTTTGAGGCACTTCCACTTGGTAGGCCTGACCATTAACGGTAACTACAAGAGAGCCTGCGGCTTGTTCGTCAACAGAAGCGCTGTAGTCTTGACCGTTTATTTTAAATTTAAAATCTTTCATTTTTTTTGATTCAACAAAATTGTTAGTTTCCGATGATTACAATCTCTCATTAAGCTCAGCATGCCAAGCTGATGGTGCCATTTTGATAGTTAGGACACCGCTCTCTTGATCGCCTTTACTCGCTTGATAAAGATAAACAGCTGTGGCAACTGCTGCTTTATCGAGTTCACTCGCTTCTGCCACATTCTTAACAGAGTTGTCTGCAGATGAGGCACTATCGGCTTCAACTTTTGACGACTTGTTTGCCACAAAATTAAATATCTGGAGCACATACACAAGTATGACCAAAATACAGAATACCACCCCGATTCCGATACCAGTCATCAGCCAAGCGTCACCCCAATTAGTTAATAAAACCATATTTACAGATATTAAAAAGTTTAGAGTGGAATATTGCCGTGCTTCTTAGCTGGGTTAGTGAGTTTCTTGTTGGCCAACTGTGCGAGAGCACGAATGATACGGAAACGAGTATTGCGTGGCTCAATCACATCATCGATATAGCCATATCGAGCGGCATTATAAGGATTTGCAAACAAGTGAGTGTATTCATCTTCCTTCTCCTTAATGAATGCCTTAGCCTCATCAGCCTTTCCAGCTTCCTTGAGTGCTTTGGCATCTTTAGCGTAAAGCACAGAAGCAGCGCCAGAAGCACCCATAACTGCGATTTCTGCTGATGGCCAAGCATAATTCAAATCACCACGAAGCTGCTTACAGCTCATCACGATGTGGCTACCACCGTAGCTCTTACGCAATGTAACGGTCACTTTTGGCACAGTAGCCTCTCCGTAAGCATATAGTAACTTGGCTCCGTGGAGAATCACGGCATTGTATTCTTGAGCAGTTCCGGGCAAGAAGCCTGGCACGTCAACGAGTGTAACGATAGGAATATTGAATGCGTCGCAGAAACGCACAAAGCGAGCGCCCTTGCGAGAAGAATTGCTGTCGAGCACACCTGCCAACTGCTTTGGCTGATTTGCCACAATACCCACGGACTGGCCGTTGAAGCGAGCAAAACCAATAATCAAGTTCTTGGCATATTTTGGCTGAACTTCGAGGAATTCTCCGTTATCCACAATGCCTGCGATAACTTGGTACATATCATAAGGCATGTTTGGATTCTCTGGAATAATTTCATTCAAGAAGTCTTCCTTGCGGTCAATAGGATCGTTGCATTCTACTGCTGGAGCCTTTTCCAAGTTATTCTGTGGAATGTAGCTAAAGAGACGCTTGATAAGAGCAATGGCCTCTTCTTCATTAGCGGCAGTAAAGTGTGTAACACCAGATTTGGTGGCGTGAACTGTAGCGCCACCAAGTTGCTCTTGAGTCACAACCTCACCAAGTACAGCTTTCACTGGGCCAGGACCTGTAAGGAACATGTAGGATGTGTTTTCGCACATCAAAGTGAAGTCGGTAAGGGCTGGAGAATACACAGCGCCACCAGCACATGGGCCCATAATGGCAGAGATCTGTGGAATCACGCCAGAAGCCATAATGTTGCGCTGGAAAATTTCAGCGTAACCAGCAAGCGCATTTATACCTTCCTGAAGACGCGCGCCACCTGAGTCATTAAGACCGATAACAGGTGCACCCACCTTCATTGCCATATCCATCACCTTACAGATTTTGGCGGCAAGCATTTCCGACAAAGAGCCTGCGCTCACAGTGAAGTCTTGCGCAAAAACGTAAACAAGGCGACCAGCGATTGTACCAGAACCAGTAACCACGCCATCGCCAAGGTAACGTTTCTTCTCCATACCGAAGTTGTGGCAACGATGCTCCACAAACATATCCATCTCCTCAAAGCTGCCTTCGTCAAGCAGCATGGCGATGCGTTCGCGAGCAGTGAATTTGCCCTTGCCGTGCTGTTTGGCAATCGCTTTATCGCCGCCACCAAGACGCGCTTTTTCACGTTTGGCAACGAGCTCTTGTATTTTTTCTAATTGAGTGCTCATTTTAATTAATAATATAAATGTGTCTATTTACTGAAAAAATTATTTGTTTGGATTTTCGCATAGTTCAACCAAAGCGCCGCATGTGCTCTTTGGGTGAAGGAATGCGATTTGTAGGCCGTCGGCTCCTCCTCGGGGGGCTGCATCAATCACACGGTCGCCGTTTGCCTGCACTTCGTCCAGCGCTTTCTGAAGACCATCTTCCACTGCGAATGCGATGTGCTGAATGCCACCACGTCCACCATTCTTTGCAATATATTTTGCGATTGCGCTTTCTTCACTTGTAGCTTCAAGAAGTTCAATCTTCACTTCACCAATCTTAAGGAAACCCGTGCGTACGTGTTGGTCTTCCACTTCTTCAATTTTGTAGCACTTGGTGTTCAACAATCTTTCATAAAATGGGATTGCCTGCTCAAGAGATGTAACAGCGATACCCACGTGTTCAATGTGTGAAATCTGCATAATTTTCGATTTTTTAAAAATTAGTTATTGAATATTTAAATAGTTGTTAATTATTAGTATAGTAGTGGAAACGCTCTCGTGCGCAAACCACTTACAAACACACAAAATTACTACAAATAATTGAAACAAGATAAGAATTTAAAAGAAAAACTAAACCTTAATTTATTAAGGCACACTGCCGGAAAAATTGATAAATAACAAATTCTTTTACATTATTATATTAAATAAAATTATATAAACAGGTGAAGATAGAATAGAGGAGCGCATATGACTTTCATAAAACTCAAAGTGGCAAAATGACAAATAAAAGCGGCACAAACACAATAGCCATAAAACGACACCGCCATTCTGTCAGTACATTTGGCAGTTTCTGGAGGTTTCACAATTGGCACGGCATTTGCATATAGTAAGGTCGGAATTGCGCAACAAGCGGTTCTAATAAACTTGATTAATAACTAAAAAATATAAAGAATTATGGGAAAAATCATTGGTATAGACCTCGGTACGACTAACAGTTGCGTTGCTGTACTTGAAGGTAACAATCCGGTAGTAATACCTAACAGCGAAGGTCGCAACACCACTCCTTCAGTTGTTGCATTTGTTGATGGCGGTGAGCGCAAAGTTGGTGATCCTGCAAAACGTCAGGCAATCACAAATCCTACTCGCACCATCTACTCTATCAAGAGGTTCATGGGTGAGACAATGGACAAAGTGAGCCAAGAAATCAGCCGTGTTCCTTATAAAGTGGTGGACAATGGCAACAATCAGCCACGTGTGGACATCGATGGTCGCCAGTACACTCCTCAAGAAATTTCTGCAATGATTCTTCAAAAAATGAAGAAGACCGCAGAAGATTACCTCGGACAGACTGTGGACAGCGCCGTGATCACTGTGCCAGCATACTTCGACGACTCACAACGTAAGGCTACTAAAGAGGCTGGTGAAATTGCCGGCTTGAAAGTGGAGCGTATTGTAAATGAGCCTACTGCTGCCGCTCTTGCATATGGTCTTGACAAAGGCACAGACGACAAGAATATCGCAGTGTTCGACCTCGGTGGTGGTACATTCGATATTTCTATTCTTAATATGGGCGACGGCGTGGTGGAAGTAAAATCCACCAATGGCGACACACACCTCGGTGGCGATGACTTCGACCAGCGTATCATCGACTGGCTTGCTCAAGAATTCCTCAACGATGAAGGTGTGGATCTTCGTAAAGACCCTATGGCTTTACAGCGCTTGAAAGAAGCAGCAGAGAAAGCAAAGATTGAGCTTTCAAGCTCTACAAGCACAGAAATCAACTTGCCATACATTATGCCTGTGAATGGTGTTCCAAAACACCTTGTTAAGACATTGACCCGTGCTAAATTCGAGCAACTTTGCGATGACCTTATCCAGAAGACCATTGCTCCATGTCGTAAGGCACTTGAGGACGCAGGTCTTTCAACAAGCGACATCAACGAAGTGATTCTTGTAGGTGGTTCCACCCGTATTCCAGCTGTTCAGGAAATCGTGAAGAAATTCTTCGGCAAAGAACCTTCTAAGGGTGTAAATCCTGATGAAGTAGTGGCTGTGGGTGCTGCAATCCAAGGTGGCGTGGTTACTGGTGAAGTGAAGGACGTGCTTCTTCTTGATGTGGTGCCATTGAGCGTGGGCATTGAGACACTTGGTGGCGTAATGACCAAGCTTATCGAAGCCAACACCACAATTCCAACCCGGAAGAGCCAAGTGTTCTCTACCGCAGTTGACAACCAGCCATCTGTAGAAATCCACGTTCTTCAAGGTGAGCGTCCAATGGCTAAAGACTGTAAGACCCTTGGTAAGTTCCACCTCGATGGTATAACTCCAGCTCCACGTGGTGTACCACAGATTGAAGTGTCGTTTGAAGTAGATGCCAACGGTATCATGAACGTTAAGGCTATCGATAAAGCCACCAATAAAGAGCAGAGCATCAGAATTGAGGCTTCCAGCGGCTTGAGCGAAGAAGAAATCAAGCGTATGAAAGACGAAGCTGAAGCCAACGCAGAAGCAGACAAGAAGGAAAAAGAGCGCATCGATAAGATCAACCAAGCCGACAGCATGATTTTCCAGATTGAGAAGAGCTTGAAAGAAGTGGGCGACAAGATTCCAGCCGACAAGAAGAGCGAAATTGAAAGCGCACTTAACAAGTTGAAAGAAGCCCATAAGAACCAAGACGTCGCAGCCATCGACGCCGCAATGAATGAACTTAACGAGAAGTTCCAAGCTGCCTCTCAAGATATCTATGGCCAGCAGGGCGGTGCACAATCAGGTACCAGCCAGAGCGCCGGTCAAGGTTACCAAGGCGGTCAGCAAGGCGGTGGTCAGCAAGACAATTCGCAAAACGGCAATGCCCAAGACGTGCCTTTTGAAGAGGTATAACAAGTAGCATCATAAAACCACGAAAATCCCAACTCGCGTAAGCGGTGTTGGGATTTTTTGTATGCCCACATTCTCAAACCACAGAATATTATTCTTATTTTCTTATATTCATCAAATGATTGCACCATTATCATTTCGGTAAAATCCAAATGAAGGTGTTAATATGTTTTTTTTTACTATCTTTGCACATAAATAAAATAACCATATAAATGTTCGACCTATTATTTGAAACGAGTTGGGAAGTTTGCAATAAAGTAGGGGGCATCTACGCTGTGCTTTCAACAAAAGCAAAAACACTCCAACAGCAGCATAAAGACAAAGTGATTTTTATAGGTCCTGACATTTGGACAGCCGACAACAAGTCGCCTTTTTTCACCGAGTCCAAGTCGCTGCTTTGCGAATGGAGAAACTTCATATGCCTACCAAAAGGTGTGACTGTAAGAGTTGGAAGATGGAATATTCCCGGCAAACCCATTGCCATCCTTGTCGGCTTCAACGCCCTTTATCAATATAAGAATGAGCTGTATGCAGAAATGTGGAAAAACTACCGCGTTGACTCCCTTCATGCTTATGGCGACTATGATGAAGCCTGCGCCTTCGCTTATGGCTCTGCGCTCGTGATTGAAAGTCTGGTGAAGTTCCTGAAACTTGGAGAAAAGAATGTCATAGCCCATTTTGATGAGTGGACCACAGGAATGGGACTTCTGTATGTTAAAACAAATCTGCCAAAAGTGGCAACCGTGTTTACAACGCATGCCACAAGCATCGGAAGAAGTATATGCGGCAATGGGAAACCGCTCTATGATTACATGAGTGGATACCATGGCGACCAAATGGCACAAGAGCTAAATATGGAGTCGAAACATTCGCTTGAAAAGGCTGCCGCACAAAATGCCGACGCATTCACCACTGTAAGCGACGTTACCGCAAAAGAGTGTGAGCAACTTCTTGAGCGTAAGCCGATTGTAACGCCTAACGGATTTGAGCAAAACTTCGTTCCGAAGGGTGCAAAATACACTGAAATCCGCGAGACAGCACGCAAAAAGCTACTTATTGTAGCATCCGCTCTCACAGGAGAAAAATACAGTGACGACACGTTCTTACTGGCCACCTCCGGACGGTGCGAATTCAGAAACAAAGGCCTTGACATGGCTATCGATGCGCTCAATGTGATCCGCTATGAGCAGAACAAGAAGGCCGAATGCAAACGTAAAACCATTGCATTCATCACCGTACCAGGATGGACCGACGCCCCAAGAGCCGATTTCAAAGAAGCCATAGAGAGTGGCAAATGCGACTCAAAGCTGTTCGACCCAGTTATCACCCACAGCATTCATAACTTCGACACTGACTGCATTTATGGTAAACTCAATTACTTAGGACTCAGAAATGATGAATGCGACAATGTTAAGGTGATTTATGTTCCATCCTATCTCAATGGCAATGATGGCATATTCAACATGAGCTACTATGATTTGCTCATTGGCTTCGACTTGACAATCTTTCCATCCTACTATGAGCCTTGGGGCTATACTCCGCTTGAAAGTGTGGCCTTTGCAGTTCCCACCATCACCACAGATTTGGCTGGTTTTGGTCAATGGGTGAGGGCATCGAATGGGGCCGATCCAAAAAACACTGGTGTGGAAGTAATACACAGAACAGACTCTAATTATAGTCAAGCAGTAATGGCTTTAGCGCAAGGCATTATGAATGTGTATGAGCTTAAGCCTTCTGAATGGCGGAAAATGAGCCATTGCGCACAGAAAACTGCAAAATTGGCACAATGGAGTAATTTTATTAAATATTATTACACTGCTTATGAGCAAGCACTTGATTCCGCAAAGAGCAGGCAGCAATAGCTCGTGCCATACTTTTTATGAGAAAAAACAGAGAGGGAAAATTTAAAGAAACTAACATATTATATATATGAAAATTAAAGTAAATAACACCAACGCCCCAACTTGGAGAAACATTATAGTGAAGTCGGAGCTTCCTGAAAAGCTGAAAAAGCTTGACGAGCTCTCCAAAAACTTATGGTGGGTATGGAACAGTGAAGGAAAAACTTTGTTCCACGATTTAGACCGTGACTTGTGGCGCTCAACCGGAGAAAACCCAGTTTTGATGCTTCAAAAAATGTCGTCGGAGCGATTCGATGAAATCGTTGCCGACAAGGTGATGCTTGCACGTATCGACAGCGTGTATGACAATTTTAAAAAATATATGGCAGTGCCAATGCGCACCGATCTTCCATCAGTATCATATTTCAGTATGGAGTATGGCCTGTGCAGTGCGCTTAAAATCTATTCTGGAGGTTTAGGCATTTTGGCTGGCGACTACATCAAGGAAGCCTCAGACCGCTGCGTGAATATGACTGCCGTGGGCTTTCTTTACCGTTACGGCTACTTCACTCAGACTCTTTCGATTGATGGACAACAAATTGCCAACTATGAGGCACAGAATTTCAACCAACTTCCCATTGAACCTGTTATCGATGAAAATGGTAAGCAGATGATTCTTGAAGTGCCATATCCAGGCCGAATCATCTATGCGAATATTTGGCGTGCCAATGTTGGACGTATGAAGCTATACTTGCTCGACACCGACAATGATCTGAACAGCGAATGGGATCGTCCTATTACGCACCAGCTCTATGGAGGCGATTGGGAAAACCGCATTAAGCAAGAGTATCTATTGGGTATCGGTGGCGTGCTGATGCTGAAAAAACTCGGCATTAAAAATGATCTTTACCACTGCAATGAAGGCCACGCAGCACTCTTAAATCTTCAGCGTCTTGTGGATTATGTGCAAGATGATGGCCTCAGTTTCAACGAAGCCCTTGAAGTGGTAAGAGCATCCTCTCTTTATACTGTGCATACGCCTGTTCCTGCAGGTCACGACTACTTTGACGAAGGCCTTTTCGGAAAATACATGGGTGAATATCCGGCAAAACTTGGCATCTCTTGGGCAGATCTGATGAACATGGGCCGCGAAAACCCTGACAGCCAAGAACGCTTCTCTATGAGTGTGTTTGCCTTAAACACTTGCCAAGAGGCAAATGGCGTAAGCTGGCTTCATGGTGAGGTGTCAAAGAAAATGTTCCAAGGGGTATGGAAAGGCTATGCTCCAGAAGAATCGCATGTTGGATATGTAACCAATGGTGTGCATATGCCCACATGGGCGGCTTCTGAGTGGAAAGAATTCTACAGCAATGAATTTGGAAGCAACTTTACTGAACACCAAGAAGATGAAAAAACATGGGCCCCTATTCTTAAAACCCCTGACGAAGAAGTTTGGAATATGCGCCTTCGCTTAAAAAATAAATTTATCAACTTTGTTAAGCGCGACTTTAGCGAATCATGGTTAAAGAACCAAGGCGACCCTACACGCATTATGTCTATCGTTGATAAAATCAATCCCAATGCGCTGCTGATTGGCTTTGCACGCCGCTTTGCCACATATAAGCGCGCACATCTTCTTTTCACCGACCTCGACCGCCTCGAAAAAATTGTCAACAATCCTCAATTCCCCGTACAATTTATCTACGCGGGCAAAGCACACCCCGCTGATGGCGCAGGCAAGGATTTGATTCGTAGAATTGTGGAAATTTCAAAAATGCCGCAGTTTCTCGGAAAGATTATATTCCTTGAGAACTACGACATGAAGGTATCAAAGCGCCTGATCACCGGTGTGGACATTTGGCTGAATACACCAACACGTCCTCTGGAGGCTTCAGGTACTTCTGGCGAAAAAGCCGAAATGAATGGCGTGCTCAACTTTTCTGTGCTAGATGGTTGGTGGTATGAAGGCTACCGTGAGGGTGCTGGTTGGGCACTCACCTCAAAGCGCACTTATCAAGACCAGGCGCAACAAGACAAGCTTGATGCAGCCACTATCTACTCTATGCTTGAAAACGAAATCATTCCACTATACTTTGCAAAGAATTCTCGCGGATATTCTCCTGAGTGGATTCAATATGTGAAGCGTTCTATTGCCACAATTGCTCCACACTACACCATGTCGCGCATGATTCATGATTATATCAACCGCTTCTATACAAAAGAGGCTAAACGAAGCAAATTGCTTAAAGCCAATAATTTCGCGGAAGCAAAAGAGATTGTGGCATGGAAAGAGAATGTGGTGAACAAGTGGGATAGCGTGCATGAAGTAGACGTTCAGCTCAGCGATTCTCTAAAGAGTTCGACCAACGACGGAGAGCCTATTGAAGCCACTATCAAGCTCGATACTGCAGGATTAGGACGGGATTTGGGCATTGAACTCGTGGTGTACCGCGAAGAAGATGGTGAGCAAAAATTCCATTGTACCATTCCATTTGATATTGTGGCAGAAGATGGCAATATCCTCACTTACCACATGAAACACAAGACAAAAGATTCTGGCGTGTTCCGCTTTGGCTTCCGTATCTATCCTTGGAACGACAAGCTGCCGCATCGTCAAGACTTTGCATATATGAAATGGATTTAACTTGCCGAGCAAGTAAATATTAACAGTATTGCATAAATAAATCGGGGTGACATATGTCATCCCGATTTATTTATGGTTTATCTGCCATGGAACACAGCAGAGGCTTTACTGCTTTGGCACCACAATGCCATTCATAATTGCATATACACTTAAGCCCGAAACACTTTTTATGCCTAATTTCGCTGTAATATTTTTTCGATGGGTCAGCACTGTATTTACACTGATGTTCAATCTATCAGCAATTTCCTTATTAATAAGTCCCTCAACCACGAGCCTTAGCACCATCACCTCTCTTTGGGTCAAGCGGTTTTGACTGCAATCTTCCACTTCTTGATGAAAGAAACCTTCTAATTTTGAGGCGATCACTGCTTCATCGTCAATCGGAGAGACCACATTGTATCTTTCATCACTTAATGTGACCGACACTATTACTGATTGATCGTTGTGAGGCATAAAAAAAGATAAGTTTTTTAGAAACTCGCTCTCAGAAGTGATATAAAGTTTAAACTTTTCACGCTGTTCTTCTGGCACATCGCCAAGAGTGGAAAAGAAGGCGGAAGTGGCATCAAAATGGGCGGATAAAATATGCGACACCCCCAACGCTTCCAGCCTATTACACATAATTATTGCAACAGTCTTTACCATAATGCGTTCACTCAATAAAAAGCGCTTTGGAGAAAGGTTTAAGAATACGGTTTCGAATACGATTATTCTGTTTGATGTCTTTTTTGAAATTCACCAATGAAATCAGCACTGCCTGGCACAAGTTATGATCGTAAACGCCTTTAAGATGGATAACGAACATATTAATCAAATCATCAATTTTATCCTCCACCGAATCGCTTTCATCAACCGTTTCTAAATCAGCAAACAAGCTAATATTTGGATTTTTAGAATATTGGCTTAGAAGCTGAGGAAACCAATTTTCCCTGTCGGCATAAATTCGTTGCAGCAGCTCATTCTTCGCCTCTTCAAAAAATCGCATCATTAACGACAAGTTGCTATTGTCGGACTCCGACTTTTTCAGCAGCAATCCGAAGTGGCGTTCAATATTTGGAATCTGAAAGTGCTCATAAAACATATTTGTCTGCGAAAGATAATTCACAATGTCAGAGGCAGAGAACTTCTCCACTTTATTCTGCGGAAAATAGGAAGGATACAAATAGGTGTTTAAAATAGCAAGAAAGAAGTCAATACTTATACTCTTTGACTCACAGATAGAGTCTACTGTGTTTTCTGACAGTCCCAGCTCTATTCCAAACCTATAGAGCACAGTCACAATAGTGGGGTCGAACAGCACAATTTCGTGCAATTTAGTGTCTTTTTTTATCTCTTTCATATTTTGCTATTTTATGATTATCTTGTTAGATGCTGTAAGCACTGCGTCTAACGTCACATCAAAAGGCTCGACAGGAACAGCTGGCAACAGCTGACAATTCAAAGCCACGCCTATCTTATAGGCTTTGCTACACTGTGGCAGCAAACGATCGTAATACCCTTTCCCTCTGCCAAGCCTATTGCCCTTCGTGTCAAGTGCCACGGCTGGCACTATCACCAAGTCTATGAGTGAAGGGGATACAGAAGGGGATACTGGCTCGCCTATTCCATATTTACCCGGAATGATGACATCGTCAAATTTTGCTACCTCTAAATCATTGCCTACAACTCTTGGCAAGTAAATATTCTTGATGGACGACCATTTCTCCACGAACTTGTGCGTAGGCAGTTCATCTGGCAAAGAATAATATAGCAATATAGACTTTGCCGATAAAAAGCACTCCATCAATTCAATTCCAAGGAACACATTCTCAGCCTCTTCCAATTTCTCAGCCACACAAAGAGACAGCTTTCGCTGCTTAATGATTTTCCTAATTAATGCCTTATCCATACTGTCAGTCTGCAGTTATGGGGAATGCAGCTTGATGTTTATTAAGCGCTTTGAGCGCTGCCTCAATAGTCTTATCGTGGCGGTTATAGATGGGGTAGAACGCATTCTGGCCCAGCAAGTCTCTTGCGATAAAAGCTTTCAAGTCGTTGAGAATCAGAACTCGCGATTGGTTAATGTAATACCACCTGGCTGGCACTTTATGGGCTGATGCGAAATTCACAAAACTATTCAGCAACTGGTTATTGTCGTTCAGCAAGCGAATCACATCCTTGTAGTCTTTCACTTTTTTGAATTTCGCCTTGTTTGATGCCACGTATTTCAGCACATAGTTCTGTATGAGCCCCTCATTTACCACCGCATAATAATACGATGTAAAGCCTGTGGTGTCTCGAGGCACAAATATGTCAGGGATAATGCCGCCGCCGCCATACACGATTCGACCGTGAGGGGTTTTGTAAGATTTCGACTTATCCACCTTTATGCTGTCGCGGCTGTCTAACTCTCCATTGTTAAAGCGATTTAGAAGCTCACGCTCATAGGCAGCCTGTCCCAATTTATAGTCCTTTTGAATGCAGCGGCCCGTAGGTGTATAATAACGGGCTATTGTCAAACGAATGGCGCTATTGTCAAAAAGTTTGAACTCTCTCTGCACCAGCCCCTTTCCGAATGAGCGAGAGCCAATAACCAGCCCCCTGTCGTTGTCCTGAATAGCACCCGCAAAAATCTCACTTGCACTTGCAGAAAATTCGTTGATTAGCACCACAATCTCTGCATCTTGATACGACCCGTTGCCATCACTGTAAACGGAACTGTCAAATTTCTTATAGCGCCCTTTAGTGGACACTATAAGGCAGTTCTTAGGCAAAAACTCGTTAGCCATAGCCACCGCTATTTCCATATAACCGCCGCCATTGCCTCGAAGATCCACTATATAACGCTTTGCACCTTCGTTCTTGAGCATTGAAAGCGAAGCCACAAACTCATCGTAAGTGTTTCGGCCAAACTGGTTCACCTTCACATATCCAGTGTTTTTCTCTATCATATAGGCGGCATCAACCGACTTTATCGGAATATCACCTCGAGTGACAGTAAAATAAAGTGTTTTTGGGGAAGTGGCACGCTTTATACCGAGCTTAACCACCGTGTTCTTTGGACCGCGTAATTGATCCTTCACTGAATTAGGGTTAATCTTCTTTCCCGTGAAATTCTTTCCATTCACACTGATAATTTTGTCGCCATTGGCAATGCCCACCTTCTCGGAAGGACCGCCAGGAATCACCTCCACCACATTTATGGTGTCTTCCATCACCTGAAAAGAAATGCCTATGCCGCAGAAATTTCCATTTAGCTCCTCATTGGCTGAATCATAGTCTTTAGCGGATATATATGAAGAGTGAGGGTCAAGCTGTGCCAAGATGTCGGGAATCGTCAGCTCCACCAGACTGTCCATATCCACTTTCTCCACATATTCGTCGGCTATAATTCCTAAAATGTTATTTATCTTTCGGTCGAGGTCGAGCGTCTTCTTTGACGCAAACCGACTTCCAATAAAAATACCCACCACAAGTGCCAACGCTATCATCACTGGCACATACGCAATGCTGGGTCTTTGATTATTAAACAACCTTATCATAGAACTTCTTCAATAAATTTCCCTTCTTTTTGGTCGATTAGATGCACACATTCCACACCGGCTCTTTGGAGCAGTTCCACACCGTCGGTAAGGCGATAGAGTTCAGAAAACACCACCCGTCTAATTCCCGACTGGATAATCAGCTTTGCACATTCTATACATGGTGAAGTTGTTACGTACAAAGTGGCGTCCTTGCTGCTATTACCGCTTTGAGCCACCTTCGTGATGGCATTGGCCTCGGCATGCAAGACATACGACTTTGTATGACCTTCTTCATCTTCACATATATTTTCAAAACCTTGCGGCGTGCCATTAAACCCATCGGATATAATCATCTTGTCTTTCACAAGCAATGCACCTACCATACGCCGTTTGCAATAAGAATTCTCTGCCCAGATTTTCGCCATGCGCAGATACCTTGAGTCCAACAAAAGTCTCTTTTCTATCATTTCTGACACATACTGCTTCAAACAAACTGATTTTCTGTATGTTCCGCTAATCGCAGCAAGCCACATTTTGCGGAATGAATTAACATACAAAATTAAACAAAAAAAGTAGAAAAAAATAAGTGGCAATAAAATTTTATTGCCACTTAAATGAAAAAATATATTCCAGACTTTATTTCTTTATGCCATCACGCTTAAGCAACGCATCAATTTTAGGTTCTCTTCCTCTAAATTTCACATAAAGCTGCATTGGATCTTCAGTAGAGCCTTTCGACAGCAACTCTTGGAATTCTGCAGCAGTCTTGGGATTGAAAATGCCTGTTTCCTCGAATTTTGAAAAAGCGTCGGCATCAAGCACCTCTGCCCATTTGTAACTGTAATATCCTGCTGCATAGCCGCCAGAGAAGATGTGACCAAATTGAGGCGACATTATACAGCCTTCCACTGGTGAGAACATACTCACATCTTTAGTGGCGTCAACCTCAAACTTGAATGGGTCCCCCTCAAAGGGCTTGTCGATTGTGTACCACGCCATATCCAGATATCCGAATCCCAACTGACGCAAACAAGCATAAGCTGCTCCATATTGCGATGATGCCACAATCTTTTTCACGAGGTCCTGAGGTATTTTCTCCCCCGTGATGTAATGCTTAGCAAAACTGTCAAGAAACTCACTCTCTGTCATAAAGTTCTCGTTGAATTGTGAGGGAAGCTCCACAAAATCCCTATATACATTAGTGCCAGAAAGTGTTTGATACTTGCATTGCGACAGCAAACTGTGAAGAGCATGGCCAAATTCATGTGTAAACGTCTCCACCTCATAAAAAGAAAGTAGCGATGGCTTGGTGTCGGTGGGTTTTGTGAAATTCATTGTCAATGTCACCAACGGACGGACATCTTTTCCATTCTCGTCTAAGTACTGTTCACGGAAATTCGTCATCCATGCACCACTTTGCTTGGTGGCACGAGGAAAAAAGTCGGTATATAGCATGCCCATGAACTTCCCATCCTTATCTGTCACGTCGAATACCTGAACATCAGGATAAAACACTTGGGCATCAAAGTTTTCCGTGAAATGAAGTCCGTAAAGTTTCGTAGCCAAACCAAAAACACCACTTATCACGTGCTTCAGTTCAAAGTATGGGCGGAGCAATTCATCATCTATGCTATAATTCGCCTCTTTTTCTTTATTGGAGTAATATGAATAGTCCCATGGCATAATTTTCATCGGCTTCCCCTCAAGTTTTGTGGCGAATTTTTCCAAGCGCTTCATATCAGATCGCTCCACTGGCAAATACGCTTTCTTCAGTTGGTCAAGCATCGCATACACATGCTTAGTGTCCTTTGCCATCGTATTTTCCAATTGATAGTCGGCAAAGGTTTTGTATCCAAGCACGTTAGCTATCGCTAATCGTGTGTTGGCAATTTCCTTAATCACGTCCACATTGCTATATTCGCCACTGGTGCATTGCGTGTTATACATCTTGTATAGCTTTTCCCTCAAGTCGCGACGTGAAGAATACTTCATGAATGGGGAGTAGCTCGGAAAATAAAGCGTAATCAAGTATTCACCTTCACGACCCTTTTGCGCAGCCTCCGCCTCCGCCGCTTCAACCACCGTCTCTGGGAGACCAGCCAAATCTTCTTTTTTTAGCCACAACTCATGCAGCGCCTTATCTTTTAGGCAGTTTTGTTCGAATTTAAGAGTCAGTTCTGTGAGTTGAACAGTCAGTTTCCTATATTTCTCACGAGCTTCCCCCTGAAGAGCGGCCCCACTTCTCACAAAAGATTTATAGGTCTTGTCCAAAAGCATTTTGTCTTCTTGTGAGTATTTTGAGACATCGAAACCCTCATACACGGCATTAATTCGTTTCCACAAGTTCTCATTCAAAGATACAAAATTGCTGTGGGCGCTGATAATAGGGGATATGCGCGTAGATACGGCTATGAGAGAATCGTCGGCATTTGCCGAAAGCATCGGATAAAAAACACCCAGCACTCTATTCAGCGTTTTACCCGAGTATTCAAGGGCAAGAATCGTATTTTCAAATGTCGGAGCATCAGTCTGGTTAGCAATATTGAGCACTTCCTGTTCGTGCTCTTTAATAGCCTGTAAAATAGCTGGTTCATAATCAGCTGTAGTGATTCTGTCAAACGGAATTGCACCATTTGTGGTTTTAAACTCTTTCAAAAAAATATTATCAGCTTTCATTTGGTTGAATAATGTGATAATTAGTAAAAACGTTAATAAAACTTTCTTCATAAATATAATCAGCTGTTGGTTATCTTTTTTACAGCAGCCTCTTTAATTAAGGCTGCAAGGCTTGCCGACACTCCTTTCCCGATTAAAATTGGCACATCGGCACTATACGACGAGATGAAACTCTCAAGTTTGTCACCGCTGCCATCAGCAGCCTTCACATAGTAATTGACTGCGTTCTCAAGCTGTCCTTCTACAAGCAGAAGGTGGCCATAATTTAAAAAGTCTTGGGGCGTGGCTAAACCATTTTCAATTAATTTCTTGTAGAAGCTCTCGCTTTGCGAAAAGTGGTCAATCAAAAAATCCGACCATGCGAGCGACCGCCAAACTTTTGGATTTGAAGGAGCTAAGTAATCAGCCTTATAGTAAAACTGAATGGCTTCTTCCACTCTATTCAGTTCAAGCAAACAATGGCCAGCATTTAAGCAGAGTGATAAGGTTGTATCCTTAACCTTCAGCGCTTTCTCATAATATGTGAGGGCTTGCTCGTACTGCCGCAACTGCTTGTAGCATGTGGCGATGTGTATATCATTCCACACACTGGCATCATTAACCAGCTCATAGCGCTGATAATACTTGATAGCCTTTTCATAGTCGCCCAAATTTTGGTACGCAAACCCTGTTTTTTGAATCGCTAATGGTTCTACATCTGAATATCGTGCTTGAATAAACTCAAAATACAATACGGCTTCTTTATAGAAGCCCTTCGCCAAATAATACTCCGCAATCATATGAAATAACGGCTTGCCGACTCCTAAAAGCTCCATAAATGGAAGCTTAGTGAAGTCCATAGCTGATGAGAATATCGAACGGAAATCATTCCGTCTCGAGAACAGGGTAAAGAATCTGTAAAGCGACTGAATATAGCTGTTAATGGCACTGTCACGCACCTTCGTCACATCGTCGGAAAGCTCGGAAGCCTGAATTTCTTGTAAGTCGGCATGATGTATATCCATCTGTCCTAACATGGCTTTTTTTTGCGACTCTGGGACTGAAGCCAATGAGAAACAGAAAGAGTACTTGTCACTGTCGCACAAGAAGGGAGCAAACTTGATGACTGAAAGCATCTTTTGGCTATTACCCTGAAATGCGTCGTCGAAAGATGAGTGAGTGGGGTAGAAAGGCAAAAACCAGTTTGCCAGTGTATTAAAGAATGGAAAAGATTTCAATTTGGAAAAAGCAGAAACAAACACATCCTCTCCCTCCGACTGGAGTTTGTTCAGTTCCTCCATCTTTTTACTCACACCACTCTTGTCGAGCCACTCTTGCCACTGTGGATTGCCCTCCAGATCCGATGGGTCGATTGAACTTTTCCCCTTCAATTCCGACATCAGCCCGGGATCTATATTCATAATGCCAGGCATCAAATCGTCACGCATCAGCTTTGAGACATTTTTTGCATTTTGCGAGCGTACAAGGCGCAGCATTACCGACTCCACATCTGATTTAAAGTGCACACACTCTGAAGCATCTTGAAGCAGACTTTTCACTAAAGCAGAGCAACTGACACGTTTTGAATACAGCAGCATCGACATCACCACGCCAGCCAAGGCTCGTGTTTGCGTGCGGAAATTCTTGGCCGTGATATATGCTTTTATAAGAATGGTCAGTTTCTGCTCATCGTAGAATTTGGTGAGGCCTAAAAATAGTGCCGACAACATCAATTGTTTCACATATTCCGGTGCGCTGTCAAACAGTAAACTTAAAGCATCAGAGTCCTCTTTTGTCAAAGGAAACAGACTCCACACTTTATTAAACATATCCACAGCCACACTCTCCATCTCTCGTTTAAGGGAATTGATGGCACGGGTGTTTTGACCTTCATATGGCACCGAAAGCAGCAAGTCGCTTTTTTTCTGAAGGGAGCAATAATCCTTTACCAGCACTTCTATGGCGATATTTTGAAGCACTGAGGCCTTCGTATAAAAGAGTTCAAATGACTGTTTAGTCGAAAGCGCAATCACACATTTATCCAATATAAAATAGAGGTTTTCTGTGATTTTTGCGAGCATATTCTCACGGCCTTCATCTTTAACGCCAGCTATGAGATATTGTAGCAAATAATCATAAGATACCTTTGTGCTGCCGAAGTGCTCCTGCAAATCGTAGTCGGTCACCTGCTCCACCACAGGCTTCAACTTGATGATGGCCTCGTAAAGGCGGCCTTCATCAATCATCTGGCTCACTTCTTTTTGATATTGGGATATTTCTTTAAGTGTCATTATTTTCGAGATAATTTGTGTAAAAGAATTCTTTACTACAGAAGATAATCTGTTACGCAAAAATACTCAATTATTTAAAAAAATGGCGTATTTTTGCAGACAATAAATTATTATATCATTTAATAACTACTAATCACTATGGTTTTACAACGATTGCAATCACTGTATTTACTGATTGCAGCTATCCTTTTAGGAATTTTCAACTTCACCACATCCACTACCATAACAACGGCTGCGAATGAAACAATCGTCGGCGCAATGGCCTGTGGAAACGTGCAGCATGCTACTCCCAATTATGTGCTATGCGTGCTGAATACCCTGAATGTAGTGTTGGCTATTATCACAATATTCAAGTTCAAAAATCTTAAACTGCAACTTAAGCTATGCTCTATCAGCATACTGCTCTGCATTGTTTCTGCCATCTCCATTGCCATTCTCACTTTTCAAGAAATGAGCGCAGGCAGCCAATTGCATATATCTCCTCAAAATATCTACCTTGTGCTCTCCATTGTGTTTTTCTACATGGCACACAGAGGAATTGCACACGACAAGAAGGTGCTTCACGACAGCGAAAGCTTCAGATAAAAGCATTCTGACCATAAAAATAACTCGGCGCCTTGCTAACTACTTGGTTAGCAAGGTTGCTTTATATATTCACATCTCTTTTAGCCAAGCTTTTCCTTGAGAAACTGTCCAGTAAAGCTATTTTTACACTGAGCTATTTGCTCAGGGGTGCCTGTTGCCACAACGTATCCTCCATTAGCTCCACCTTCTGGTCCAAGATCTATGATATGGTCGGCACACTTGATAATATCCATATTATGCTCAATAATCAGCACCGTATGGCCTTTCTGAATGAGCAAGTTGAAGGATTTCATCAATGTATTGATGTCGTGGAAGTGAAGCCCGGTAGATGGCTCATCAAAAATAAACAGGGTGTGGTTTTTCTTGTCGCCACTCATAAAGTAGGCAAGTTTCACACGCTGGTTTTCGCCGCCCGAAAGAGTTGAAGATGACTGTCCGAGTTTGATATAGCCCAAGCCGACATCTTGCAGTGGCTTAAGTCTGCTCACAATCTTTTTTTCATTATAGCGTTGCTCTTTAGAAAAAAACTCAATAGCCTGATTCACAGTCATATCCAGAATATCAGAGATGGTTTTCCCGCGATACAGCACATCAAGGGCACTTTGTGAAAATCGCTTACCCTTACAGGCTTCGCATGTAAGGGTGATATCGGCCATGAATTGCATTTCAATAGTGATAACACCTTCACCTTTGCATTCTTCGCATCGGCCTCCGCCCGAATTAAAGGAGAAATAACCCATATTATAGCCCATCTGTTTCGACAGCTGCTGCTGGGCATAGAGTGACCGAATCTCGTCAAACGCTTTAAGATAAGTGGCAGGATTACTCCTTGACGATTTGCCAATTGGGTTCTGATCCACCATCTCCACGCCTGAAATCAGGCTCAAGTCGCCTTCCAACGATGCAAATGTGCCTGGAGCATCCACATTTCCCCCGAAATGGCGCGACAATGCCCGATAAAGTATATCGTCAACAAGTGTAGACTTTCCCGAGCCGCTCACACCCGTCACCACAGTCATCACACCTAAGGGAAATTTCACGTCGATACCTTTCAAGTTATTTTCAGCGGCACCTTTAAGCATAATATAGTTACTCCACTTTCGCCTGGAAGTGGGCACTGGGATCTCCAACACCCCGGTAAGATACTTTGTAGTGTAGCTGTCGGGCACCGAAACAAGAGAATTCACATCTCCCTGATAGACAATGTGGCCGCCTTTACGCCCTGCCTCTGGCCCCACATCTATCAAATAATCAGCGGCTCGAATAATTTCCTCATCATGCTCTACCACCACCACCGTGTTGCCAGCTTTTTGCAGCATTCTGAGCACCTTAATCAAGCGTTCGGTGTCGCGTGAATGTAGTCCAATGCTCGGCTCATCTAAAATGTAAATACTGCCCATTAGCGTACTTCCTAAAGAAGTGGCCAAATTAATGCGCTGACTTTCACCGCCTGAAAGCGACGACGACAAACGATCCAAGGTAAGATAGCCTAACCCCACCTCCACGAGATACGTCAAGCGGCTATTGACTTCCTCAAGAAGACGCTTGGCCACTGCCAGATCTGTTTCGTCAAGATGAATCTGTTCGAACCACGCTTTCAACTCGCTTACAGGCATAGCCACCAGCTCGTGAATAGTTTTGCCATCTACCTTCACATAAGATGCCTCTGGCTTTAAACGGCTGCCTCCGCACACCGGGCATGTGGTCTTGCCTCGATATCTTGCGAGCATCACACGGTACTGAATATTATACGATTTACTCTTCACCCAGTTAAAAAAACCGTCGATGCCAGGGAATCCATCAAACCCATGCCACAGCAAGTCTTTTTGTTCTTGAGTTAGACGGTAGTACGCTCTGTGAATAGGAAATTTCACTTTCGATGCCACTCTTATAAAGTCGCGCTTCCATTCTCCCATCACCTGTCCTCGCCAGCACATTACAGCATCATCATAGACCGACAAGGTTTTATTTGGAACCACCAAATTTTCATCAATGCCAACAATTTTCCCAAAGCCCTCACATTCTGGGCAAGCTCCGATGGGATTGTTGAAATTAAACATCAAATCAGACGGCTCCATGAATTGCATTCCATCGGCCTCAAATCGCTTGGAAAAACTTCGCTCCGACACAGCTCCATCGGCACTCCACACCTCCACCACACATTCATCATGCCCTTCGTAAAAAGCGGTCTGCAACGAGTCGAACAAACGCAAATCGTCTTCCTTGTTGTGAGTGACTGCCACGCGGTCGATGAGCAATCGGTAAGAGTCAGGTGATTCATTATAGCCCTTTACCCCAGAAATCTGAAAAAACTTTCCATCTTTTTCCAGTCTTGAATATCCGCCTTTTGACAGCACATCGAGTTGTTCATCAAAAGTTCGGCCTTCTGGCACAATGATTTCTGTCAAAATGGCAACCCTCGTCCCGTCGGGAAAAGAGTTGATATAATTAACAACATCTTGCGAAGTATGCTTTTTCACGAGTTCACCAGAGATAGGGGAGTAGGTTTTCCCAACCCGGGAAAACAGCATCCTTAAATAATCATATATCTCTGTGGAAGTGCCCACCGTGCTCCTTGAATTCCGGGTATTCACTTTCTGCTCGATGGCGATAGCTGGCGGGAGCCCCTTGATGAAGTCGCAGTCGGGTTTTGACATTCGGCCCAAGAATTGGCGAGCGTAGGACGACAGGCTCTCCACATACCTACGCTGTCCTTCAGCATAAAGCGTGTCGAACGCCAAGGAAGACTTGCCGGAGCCAGAAAGCCCTGTTATGACAACAAACTTGTTGCGGGGAATGCACACATCCACATTTTTGAGGTTATTGACGCGCGCACCTTTTATAATAATGTCGTTTGATTTCATTGTGGTTTGAAATTAAGTTTACAAAATTACACATAATGGCTCACAAAAAAAAGTTGGGCTTTTCACTCAAATGCTAATATTTTTAAATTTTATATTGATTTTTTGGAAATCAAAAAAACAATATCTAATTTTATACCACAAATAGGGCATATGCGCTATTTCACGACAACATTAAAACTATTATTAATCATTAACTCGATATTAATTATGAAACCTATCAACATTGTTATGGCTGTGATTGGTGGCGTTGTAGCTGGCGCTGCTGTCGGTTTGCTTTTCGCTCCCGACAAGGGTTCTAACACTCGTACAAAAATTGCCGACGCGGTAAAGAAAGCGGGCATTAAGCTCAACCCAAAGAAGATGGAAGAACTTGTTGACGACATTACAGAAGAAATTGAAAAAGACCTATAAAAATCATTCATTATGAAATCATTACTATATTCATTTTTAGGAGGAGCACTTGTGGGAGGAGCACTTGCCATCCTTTTCGCTCCAGAAAAAGGCGAGGACACTCGCAAGCGAATAAAGGATTTGCTGAAAAAGAAAGGCATCGACTTCACTGATGATGAAGTGGAGCGTCTGGTTGATCAAATCAGCGCACAAATCGAGCAGTAAAACAAGACTGGCGCTGGCATATCTGAAGAAGACCGGCGGCAATAAATAAAAATATGGCGTGGCAGCCACTTACAAGCATAAGGTGGATTGCCGCGCCTTTAAATTCAAAAATAACGCGTTATGGCAGACATTGATTACAAATCTTTAATAAGCCAAGCGAAAGCATTCATCGCTGCAAAATACGATTATTCTAAACTCTCTATTGCTGAAAAGCTATCCATTCTTTTGTCTTATTTGGTGATGTCAGCGATTGGTCTGCTCATAGGATTCTGCGTATTGTTGTTTCTCTCTGGGGCTTTAATAAGTGTTTTGTATGATTTAACGAACAACGAGGCTCTGTCCTACATAGTTGTGGCAGGGCTATGGGCTATCATGTTGCTCCTGGTGTTCGCTTTTAAGACCACTCTAATCGTCAACCCTGTAACACGATTTGTAACAAAACTAATGTTTAACCCAAATAATGACAATAACGACAAGCAAACACTATGAGTAAGAACATCAACAATAAGGGCATGACATTAGAAGAGCTGAGAACGAAGAGGGCAAAGGCTTTGATTATGTCGGAAGTGACCAAAGCACAGCTTTTATCGTCATACAATGTGATAAAAAATAAAACTGGCAACCACGGCATTCGCGCATTCCTATTCAGCAACAGCGTGGTAAAAAGCCTTAAAACCGCCGACTATATTTTTTTAGGGGCGAAAGCAGCCATGCTCGGATTCAAACTTTGGAGAAACAAAAAAAATAAACCGATTTTTAATAAATGAAAAAATACCATTTTTATTGGCAATAATTTTGAAAAACATACTAATTATTCAAGATAATTAATATATATTTGCACGACAAAAGTATTAATCATCAAAAAATATAAACGCCTATCGACAAACATCTACCTATTTAAAAAGTAAAATAGAATAGTGATGATAACATTAAAAGAGCAGAGCGACGAACGCTTGATCGCTTTATATGTTGAGGGCAACAACGATGCTTTTGACGTACTAATTGACCGTCACAAGGATCGTGTATATTCTTACATCTTACATCTTATCAAAAGCGAAGAATTAGCTGACGACATCTTTCAAGAGACGTTTGTTAAAGCTATTATGACTATTAAGCAGAATAGGTATGTGGAAAACGGACGTTTTTCAGCCTGGATCACACGCATTGCACACAACCTCATATTCGATCATTTCAGAAAGGAAAAATCAGAGAATTGGCAATCAACCGACGCCTGCGAAATCGACATACTCAACAGAAAAGAGCTGTGCGAATCCAATGTGGAGGACCATCTGATATCTTCACAGATAGAAACCGATATTCACCGCCTGATTCTGGCTCTTCCCGAAAACCAGAGAGAAGTGCTCACGATGCGCTATTTTAAAGAGATGAGCTTCAAAGAAATAGCCTGCGCCACTAATGTAAGCATTAACACTGCACTTGGCAGAATGAGATACGCAATTCTCAATATGCGCAAAATGGCAGAGGAAAACCATATCACGCTCACACTTTAATATAAAATAACCACATAGAAAAAAAACAAAGGCGTTTCCGCTCTGGCAAACAGAAAAAGCCAAGGCGGAAACTTTACTATAATGGTATTGGCATAAAAATTGCTTCCTTTAAGGCTGTATAATGCACAATGTGTATAACGCTGAACAAAAAAATGGACTTCAAATTTGCCTATTGCACAGAATAGCAGTAACTTTGTAAGCTAAAAATCAAAAATAAATAGAAAACTACAAAATTAAATAACAAACATTTTACCACAAAAGATGAACGTTACATTCGACAAACAAGGTAATGTGTATGGAATTCTTTCCATCGCAATCAAAGAAGACGACTATCAAGCAGAAGTGAAAAAGGAATTAAACAACGTGGGCAGAAAATACCCTATTAAAGGTTTCCGTCCAGGCCACGCTCCTGCTTCATTACTGAAAAAAATGTATGGTGAAGAAGTCCTTGCTCAGGTAGTAGAACGCCAAATGGGCCGTGCGCTCAACAATTATATAGTGGAAAACAAACTTGACATTCTTGGCGAGCCTATGGTGACAGAAGACACCAAGGTGGATTTCAAGAACGACAAGGAGTTTAACTTCAAATTCGAGCTCGGTCTCTCTCCAGAATTCGACCTCAAACTTGACAAGCGTGTAAAAATTCCTTTCTACAATATTGAGGTGAGCCAAGACATGATCGACAAGCAAACTGACGCCTTCAAGAAACGATTTGGCAAGCAAGTGCCAGGTGAGACAGTTGTGGATGACGCCCTCGTGAAAGGTGAAATGGTTGAGCTCAACGCCGATGGCACGCCAAAAGAAGGTGGACTAAAGGTTGAAAAAACCATTCTCTCTCCACAATACTTGAAGAACGAAGACGAGAAGGCGAAGTTCATCGGCAAAAAAGTTGGCGACTTGGTTGTGTTCAACCCATCCAAGGCCACAGACGGCAACGCTACTGAACTTGCCTCACTTCTCAACGTGGACAAGGAACATGCCAACAATGAAAGTGACTTTCAATTCCTTGTCAATGAAATTCTTGTGAACCAAGACGCTGAAGTGAATCAGGAATTCTTCGACAACGTTCTCGGAAAGGATGTGGCTAAAGATGAAAAGGAATTCAACGAAAAAATGAAAGAGATGATTGCCGCACAGCTGAAAAACGACAGCAACTACCGCTTCACACTCGACGCTGAGCGTGTGCTTCGCAAGAAAGTTGGCGACCTTGAGCTTCCCGACGAATTCCTCAAGAAATTCCTGGCCGCTCGCAGCAAGGAAGAAGACGCAGCTAAGAGAGTGGAAGAGAACTACGACAAGACTCGCGCTCAAATCCAATGGCAGCTCATCAAGGAAAAAGTTGCACACAACTACAACGTGAAAGTGGAAGAGGAAGACTTGCTCCGCCTTGCACGCTTCTATGCAGCACAGCAATTTGCTCAATACGGTATGTCGAACCTTCCCGACGACATCATTGAAAAATACGCAAAAGAGCTCCTTCAAAAGGACGATGTGAAAAACGACATTCAAAACCGCGCATTTGAAGACAAGGTATTCGCCGCTATCCAAGGCGCCGTCGCTCTTGACGAGAAGAATGTGAGTGTGGAGGAATTCAACAAGCTGTTTGAGGCTGCAAAATAACTCCTTTGATATAAACGCTATATTGTGGAGAGCGGCAGCGTTTATGCTATGTCGCTCTCTACATATATTATAATCCAAAAATTATATATATAATAGTAAGTCATAATAAACATGAACAACGATTTTAGAAAATTTGCAGTTAATCATCTTGGCATGAACGGCCTCGCATTAGACCAGTACACAAGCCAGATTAACGACAGTTATATATCGCCCACAATCATCGAAGAGCGACAGCTAAATGTTGCGCAAATGGACGTGTTCTCGCGCCTGATGATGGACCGTATTATCTTCCTTGGAACACAGGTCGACGACTACACAGCCAACGTGATTCAAGCCCAGCTTCTTTACTTAGACTCTGCCGACCCAGGAAAAGACGTGTCGATCTACATCAATTCTCCAGGCGGATCTGTTTATGCCGGCCTTGGCATCTACGACACAATGCAGTATATACAAAGCGATGTGTCCACCATCTGCACGGGCATGGCGGCATCAATGGCTGCGGTTCTTCTTGTGGCTGGCGCAAAAGACAAGCGATTTGCACTCAAGCACTCTCGTGTAATGATACACCAGCCCATGGGAGGCATACAAGGTCAGGCTTCAGACATAGAGATCACATCTCGCGAAATTCTGAAACTGAAAAAAGAACTCTACACCATCATCAGCGATCATTCCGGCCAGCCTTACGACAAAGTTTACCAAGACAGCGACCGCGACTATTGGATGACTGCGGAAGAAGCCGTGAATTATGGCATGATAGACCGTGTGCTCGTGAAAAACAGCTCGATTGACAGTTCCAGCGAAAACAGCAAAGAATAATAGACACTTATGGCAAAAAAAGAACAAGAGCTGAGATGCAGTTTCTGTGGCCGCTCGGAAAGCGAAGTGCAGCTAATGATGCCTGGCATAAACGGATGCATCTGCAATGACTGTGCAGAACGCGCCGACCAACTGGCAAAAGAGTACCTCGACAAGATGTACAAGACCGAAAGTAGCGACATCGACTACAAATCACTTCCTAAGCCAAGCGAAATCAAGGACTACCTCGACCAATATGTGATAGGCCAAGACGAGGCAAAAAAATACCTGTCGGTGGCAGTATATAATCACTACAAACGCTTGGCGCAGAAAAAGTCGGACGACGACGATGTGGAAATTGAAAAATCAAACATCATCATCGTGGGCCCAACAGGAACCGGCAAAACACTTCTCGCCAAAACAATAGCCAGGCTGCTAAAAGTGCCATTCGCCATTGTTGACGCCACAGTGCTCACTGAAGCCGGATATGTGGGTGAGGACATTGAAAGTTTGCTCACACGCCTTCTTCAAGCATGCGACTACAACCTCAAAGAAGCTGAGAGAGGCATTGTATTTATCGATGAAATAGACAAAATTGCTCGCAAAGGCGACAACCCTTCCATCACTCGTGACGTGAGCGGAGAAGGCGTACAGCAAGGTCTGCTAAAGCTTCTGGAGGGGTCTGTTGTGAACGTTCCTCCCCAAGGAGGACGCAAGCACCCCGACCAAAAAATGATCCCGGTGGACACTAAAAACATTTTGTTTATCTGCGGTGGCGCCTTCGAGGGCATTGAGCGAAAAATAGCCCAACGGCTCAACACACAGGTTGTTGGATTCGGCACAAACAGCAAATACCGCCGTCTGGAGCAAGAACGGCTACTACACTTCGTCGCGCCACAAGACTTGCGCTCTTTTGGACTGATCCCTGAAATCATCGGCCGTCTGCCAGTACTCACCAACTTGGAGCCTCTCGACAAGACAGCATTACGCCGCATTCTTACTGAGCCTAAAAACGCCATTACAAAGCAATACGAAAAGCTCTTCGCAATGGATGGCGTGAAACTCGTGATAGAGGACGACGTGCTTGACTATATCGTGGACAAGGCAGTGGAATATAAATTAGGCGCACGCGGGCTTCGCTCGCTCTTTGAGACTATCATGACCGAGGCGATGTTTAAAGTGCCGTCTTCAAAAGCAAAAAAATACACCTTAACGCTGAAATACGCCAAGGAGCAGCTTGAGAAATCAAACTTTGAAATATTAAAAGACGCTAAGTAATCTCTCAAAAAAATACTCTTTTTGTGGGACAAACAAATAAAAAATTTGTTTGTCCCATTCTTATTTATTAAATTTGTGTGTAAATAAAGCCTTTTTACCAAAATCACTATGCCTGATATTAAAAAAGTCACAGAAGAATTAAAAAAGCATTTTGGGTTCGACTCTTTTAAAGGAAACCAAGAGGAAATCATTCTCAACCTCCTTTCTGAAAACGACTCATTTGTACTCATGCCCACAGGTGGAGGAAAATCATTGTGCTACCAGCTTCCTTCGCTAATGATGGAAGGCACGGCTATTGTAATATCACCACTGATAGCTTTAATGAAAAATCAAGTGGACGCCATGCGCTACTACAGCGAGGACGACAGCATAGCTCACTTCCTCAATTCCTCACTCAACCGACAAGCTATCGACCAAGTGAAAGACGACATAGTGACTGGCAAAACCAAACTTCTCTATGTGGCGCCAGAGTCGTTCACCAAGAAAGAAAACATTGATTTTCTGAAATCAGTGAAAATATCCTTTTATGCCATCGACGAGGCTCACTGCATTTCTGAATGGGGGCACGACTTCCGCACAGAATACCGAAACATTCGTCAGAACATTGAGCAAATTGGACGCAGACCAATCATTGCGCTCACAGCTACAGCCACCCCAAAAGTGCAGCACGACATCATGAAGAACCTCGACATCACAGATGCCAAGGTTTACAAGTCGTCGTTCAATCGCCCCAACCTTTACTATGAAGTGCGTCCAAAGACCGAGAACGTGGATAAGGAAATTATCCGGTTTATCAAAACGATGAGCGGCAAATCAGGAATCATCTATTGTCTAAGCAGGAAAAAAGTGGAGGAGCTTGCCGACCTTCTCAATGTGAACGACATCAAGGCCCTTCCTTACCATGCCGGTATGGACAGCGCACAAAGGTCTGAGAACCAGGACAAATTTCTGAAAGATGAAGTTCAAGTGATAGTGGCAACGATTGCGTTCGGTATGGGTATCGACAAACCTGATGTGAGGTTTGTAATCCACTACGACATTCCAAAGAGCTTGGAAGGCTATTATCAAGAGACCGGCCGCGCCGGCCGCGATGGTGGCGAGGGTAAAAGCATCACGTTCTACGCTAAGAAAGATTTGCTGAAGCTGCAGAAATTCATCCAAGGCAAGCCAGTGCCTGAGCAAGAAATAGGCAAACAACTGCTCGCCGAAACTGCACAATACGCCGAATCCTCAATCTGCCGCAGGAAAACACTGCTCAGATATTTTGGGGAAGATTACACGCAAGACAATTGCGGAAGCTGCGACAACTGTCTTTTCCCGAAAAAGAAAGAGGACGCAAGCGAAGAGCTTAGAGCGCTTTTAGAGGCCATTATCGTGCTGAAAGGTAAATTCAAACCTAACGACATCATCAACTTTGTGCTCGGGGTGAAGACGAAAGAAATCACAGAGTTCAAACTTGAAGCATTTGATGAATTTGGCGCCATCTCAAATCGCGACGACAAGTTTATGAAGATGGTGGCCTACCAAGCTCGCGTCTATGGCTACATCGAAAGCGACATCGACAACAATCGCATGCTGAAAGTGACCCAGAAGGGAATAGACTTCATCAGCAGCAAAGACAAATTCTACATTGTTCATGACAGAGACTTCTCCGAGACTGAAAACGTGGCCATACAAAACACTTCTGCCAATGTGCTTGACCCTGAGCTGCACAGCATTCTGGTAGATTTGAGAAAAGAGATCTCAAAAAAGCTGAACGTTCCGCCATACGTCATCTTCCAGGAGCCAACTCTTGAAGACATGTGCACTTTCTATCCCGTCAGTCTCGACGAGCTTAAAACCATGAAAGGAGTAGGAGAGGGAAAGGCTAAAAGGTATGGAAAAGAATTTGTGGATGTAATAAAAAAATATGTGGAGGAAAATGAGATCGAGCGCCCAGAAGACATCCGCGTGCGCACTAAAGCAAACAAAAGCAAACTCAAAATCAGCATCATCACAGCCATAGACCACAAGGTGGACCTCGACTCCATTGCAGAATCGAGCCATCTGAAATTCAGCGAACTTTTAGACGAGCTCGAGGCCATTGTTTATTCGGGCACAAAGCTTAATATCGACTATTATCTCAATGAGATAATGGACGAAGAGCACGTTGACGACATTTTCCAGTATTTTATGGAGAGCGAAACCGACAACATGCACAACGCCCTCGAAGAATTAGGCTCAGAATACACCGAAGATGAGGTGAGGCTTGTTCGCATCAAGTTCACCAGCGAATTAGCCAACTAACCGATCACCCCCTTAATAAAGGAATACCACCTGTTGCTGTACTGCAAAATAATGAAGAAAATGAAAAGCCCTAAATGCAGGAGGTATTAAAACAACAACTTTGGATTTTTTGGATTTTTTGGACTTTGATGATTTCACTCCTACAGAAACAACTCCATATATGCCGACAAGCACATTCAGAGCTATTCGAGAAAATAATCCCAAAGGAATATACATGCTAAAAAATTGAAACATAAATTGTTAAAACTAATTACATCTTCTTGGTTTGCCCTTCAAGGAGCATTGATAATATTTTGGTCGTTGTATATACATTTCTATATAAACGAGTCGTTTATTGAAGCGTCCATGATTGGATGTATTTTACTGATATTCACCATTCTATATAGCATCAATGCGTCAATAATCAAAAAAATATCGTTAGCGATACTCTTAACATATTCTATTTTTGCTGCCATTCTCGGGACATTATTGATAGCGGTTGCCAGCCCCAAAATTTGGGTTGCATGGACTATATTCTTTTATTGCTGTCCGGTAAAACTTTTCTAAACAAAAAAAATTAGAGCTGACACTTCTC